>JACCDH011034111.1_pt1 | contig 37764 bp, 35 predicted proteins | sample 7442481 | NCBI WGS metagenome assembly JACCDH01 (sample SAMN15323433, study PRJNA562643) | freshwater metagenome | isolation source: river surface water | place: USA:Blue River Watershed | collected 2017-08-15 | reverse complement strand
GTTGCCCAAAATTGTATGTAACGTCCTACCTGCATACCATCATTTTGCGTACCATAAGCAGAACCAGCAGCTGCAGAACTACCACCCATATTGCTAATAATACCAGGCAATAAGGTTTCAACTGGTACACGAACACCAGCATTCGGGTTAGGGAATGCTTCGTCGAGTTTCTTCTGACAAGAAGATATTAGTAAACCTGCAAATGCAAGGCTTACCAAGGTTTTAATATTTATATTTGATTTTTTCATTTTAGCTTTTTTTTCAAGTTAAAAACCTACTCTTACACCAAAGTTTACACCAATTGGAGTTGCAAGGGTTCCATAATCAAAACCAAATGCTCCTACTCCTCTTGTTGCAGCAGTGTTTCCACTAACTTGAGGATCAGCACCCATATAATTGGTAATTAAGAACAAATCGTTTCCTGTGATAAAAATGCTGGCAGATTTTACACCATTTAAATTTCTTAAAGCACGATCAGTTAAAGAATAGCTTAAAGTAATATCACGCATTCTTAACCAATTCACATTCTTCTGAATAAATGCTTCTTCCGGCATAGATGATGCTGTGTAATATGCATCGTTGTATGCAGGAATTACTGAAATGGTATTTCTAGTTGGAGTTGCGGTATTAGCAAACCCATCATTTAATACCCCATCAATTACTCTAGGAGTAAAACGATCAATGGTTCTATTGCTTCTACCAATACTGGTTAAGAACATTTCATTGGCATTAAATATATCTCCACCAATCTTCAAATCCCATAAGAAACTTAAACGCCAATTCTTGTACCTAAATGAGTTTTGAATTCCTAAAGTAAATGCTGGATTACGATCTCCTCTTAATTTAAATAAACCATCCGTTAAAGGAAGACCGTTTGAAGGATTGATTAATATTTGTCCTGCATTATTTCTTGCGTAACCCCAAGAAGCAATACCAGTGGTTGGACTACCTAATCCAAGTACACTCGCGCGAGCGTTTCCATATAACCAGGTATCTGAGATGTAAAATTCTGAAACGTTAGCAGGGAATCCTACTACAGCATTCCACATTTTATTAAAGTTCAAACGAGTATTCCATCCAAAGTCTTTTTTCTGTACCAATTGGTAATCGATGGCAATTTCAACACCCTCATTTCTGGTACTAGCTGCGTTCTGCGTATTTAATACAAAACCAGTACCATAGCTCAAACGCATATTTTCTATGATTTGACCCTTGGTTAAGGTATTGTAATAAGTTGCATCAATACTTAATCTGTTTTTGAAGAACTTAAACTCAGTACCAATTTCATAAGTGCTTTGACGCTCAGGTTGTAAGTCTGGGTTGTTATTGGTGAAGCCATAAGAATATGCAGGTCCATTTGCACTACCGAAATTGTTTACGAATACTGATTGTGTTGAATAAGCTGAATTCAATCGAGCTGTATTAGCCATGGATCCTCTCAATTTCCAATAGTTTAATACCCCACCCTTTTTTAATCCTGGTAAGATATCGGTCATGATGGCACTCAAGCTTAAACCAGGGTAATTATAGTTTCTATTGGCTGCAGGCAAGGTAGATGCAGATTCAAAGCGGTGTGAATAGTTAAAGAAAATCAAGTTCTTATAGCTCAGTGCTAATTCTCCAAAGAAAGCGATTTGTCTAATCACTTTTAAGTTGGGTTCTCCGAAGTTATTACGCAACAAACGTACCCTAGTATTTGGAGCTGTGTTATTGGTATCTGTTCTGTTTGGATCTGCCACGTTGTTACCACTTACTGCAAATACTTCTGTTCTATAATCTTGCCACATGGTACCCGCCATCGCACGTACACTAAAGTCTCCAAAAGTTTGTTTAGCGGTTGCGTTAATGGTATGATTATATCCTTTATAAGTGTTCCAATAATTATCCTGAGATCCTCTCACTGCAGTTGATACAAAGAAAGATTGTGGGTGGAAATTTTGGTAACCAATTGTCTTATAGGTATCGTAACCAAATCGTCCGGTAATACTTAACCATTTAGTAGGATTGATATTAATACCTAAAGAAGAGAATAAACGATCTGTTTGATCACGACCTCTATTATTTTCTACGTTCCATAAAGGGTTGTCTACTTCACCATTGGCATTAGCTGAAAACAAAGGCAATTTATTACCACCATCATCTTCAGATCTTGTTACATCAATCGTGTTAGGATATTGCATTAAACCTAATAAATAACCACCAGCAGAACGTAACACTTTAGCAGTATTGGTTCTGGTGTATGCAACCGCTGGAGTAATCTCTAACCATTTACCAATTTTGGTTGTATTTCTTAAACTTAAATTGATTTTCTCTTGATCGTTGTTTGGAACAACACCCTCCTGTTTTACATAAGAAGCAGAAAAACGGAAAATAGATTTCTTGATTCCAAAGTCAACACCAAGGTTATGGGTTTGAGATTTACCGTTTCTGAAAAATGCGCCAATATTATCATACAATCTAGTTCCACTTGGGTAAGCTGGACCGAAATACCTGAAAATATTACTTGGCAAATTATTGGTACCATTGGTATATCCATCAAATGTTGGAGGGAAACGATTTAGTACTTGAATTCTAAATGCATTATCATATTGAACAGCTAGCTTAGCTGTTTTAGCTTTTCTTGTAGTAATTACAATTGCCCCTGAACTCGCTTGGCTACCATATAATGCAGTTGCTTCAGGTCCTTTCAATACAGTTACATTTTCAATATCATTGGGGTTTAAATCGGAAACCCTATTGCTATAATCACTTCCTCTATTTGGACGATCAGAAGCTAAACCTACGCTTCTACCTCCATCAGAAGTTTCATCAAAAGATGAGTTGTCCATGATTACCCCATCTACTACAAATAGTGGTTGGTTACTCAAAGACAGCGAGTTAAATCCACGAAGTACAATTTGAGAGGAAGCACCAACTGTTCCAGAAGTAGGATTCACCGTTAAACCTGCTACCCTACCTTGTAAACTGTTTACAAAATTGTCACGCTGTGTTTCCTGAATTTCTGCTCCCTTTACTTGTTGGGTTGAATAACCCAATTCACGAGGCTTTCTTTTCTGGTCCATTGCAACAACCACAACATCTTCTAATTCTGAAGATTCCGCTCTTAAGCGTACTATTATTTTTTGATCATCTTTTACTGAAACTCGCTGAGATTCAAATCCCAAAGAAGTAATCAATAAGGTTTGACCTTTAGCTGCTTTGATGGTAAAATTACCACGAGCATCGGTTTTGGTTGCAACAGTTTTGCCTACTACACGAATAGAAACCGACTCCAATGCAGAGCCTTTTTCTAAATCAGATACATTACCTGTAACAGTAATATCCTGTGCAGAGACTTTCATAACAAGGAAGAAAAGCAAGAAAGCAATCCTCCAGGCATAAGCGAGTTTTCTCATAACTACAGTGTTTGGTTCATTGACAAAAATTAATCGCAAAAAGCTGCAAAAAATTTTAGCATTTCGTTAATCAAATTATTGATGCCATAAATATATGGTTAATCATCTGTTAAATCCATAAAATTCACAGCAAAATAATGCACATTTTTTTGCGGGTATTATGGCATATGTATGCTAAATAATTATAATATACTTAAACCGCGCTTTGCATATGGAGCTAATCGCTCATCAGAAGGGTCTAATTCAGTGATTAAGATATCCACTTGATCAAGGGAACATACTTGTAAACGTTGGGTAGAATTGAGTTTTTCGGAAATAGCTAACGAAACTGTTTTTTGGGCACATGCAATCATTGCTTTCTTCACTTCAATTATTTCCCATTCTAAATCGGTAATTCCAAAATTCAAATCAATACTATTGGTTCCTAACAAGCAGAGATCTGCTTTAATTTGCCCCAATCTTTGAACCACTTCTGCTCCTACCGCCATTTGTGCGCTTTTCAACAACTTATTTCCCAAAAAAATCACTTCTGCATTGGGATGTTCCAATAATTCTAATGCAATGGGAACATTGGTTGTAACGAATGTGGCATTTAGGTCTGGGGGGAGCATATTCACCAACTCACGCATAGTGGTTCCCCCAGATATCACCACTAACATGCCATCTTTAATAAGGTCAATGGCTTTATGTGCAATAATTTTTTTCTCAGGTAAAGAATAAACCTGCTTGCTTTCAATCGTAAAATGGAAGGACTTAGCTAAAGCACCGCCATGTACCTTAATTAATTTACCCTCTTCAGCTAATTCTTGCAGGTCTCTGCGCACAGTATCTTCCGAAACATCCAATTGTACACATAAATCAGATGATAATACTTTATTATGGATATTGATTTGCTGTATTATATAAGCCTGTCGTTCTTTTTTAAGCATCTTTAAAATTAATGCGTTCCCGCATAATCACGCAAAAAATTTTTATTTTGGCCTTTAAGACGCTGCTTACCTAATTTTGGTGTCCATTTATGATATCTCCCAACACCATACAACAAATCACGAGTAGAATTGACATCATTGATGTGGTAGGAGAATTTGTTAAGTTGAAGAAAAGGGGAACCAATTATTTGGGACTCTGCCCTTTTCATGGTGAAAAATCACCTTCTTTTACTGTATCCCCAGCTAAAGAAATTTATAAATGTTTTGGATGTGGCAAAAGTGGCAACACCATTACTTTTTTAATGGAGCACGAAAAATACAGTTATGTAGAAGCGCTCAAATGGTTAGCCACTCGGTATAATATTGAAGTAGAAGAAACCCAGCAATCTCCTGAGCAACTGCAACAAGTGCAAATGGCGGAAAGTTTACATGCCATCAATTCATTTGCTCAAAAATTTTTTGCTGAACAATTATTCGATTCTGAAGAAGGTAATTTGATTGCCCTATCCTACTTAAAAGAGAGAGGCTTTAGAGAAGAAGTGTTACGTAAGTTTCAAGTCGGCTATAATCCCGAAGGAAAAGATGCATTAACCAAAATATTGGTTGCGAATCAATTTAATAAAGAACTCTTACCCAAAACAGGTTTGGTTGCTGTAAGAAACGAAGAGTTGGTAGATAATTATAGAGGTAGAATTATCTTCCCCATTCATAATAATACAGGTAAAATTATTGGCTTCGGTGCAAGGGTTATTGGTAAAGCAGACAGAGCACCCAAGTACATTAATACACCTGAAAATGAAGTATACAGCAAGAGTAAAATTTTATACGGATCTTATTTTGCAAGACAAGCCATTGATAAAGCAGATGAATGTTTATTAGTAGAAGGTTATACGGATGTGGTAAGCTTACACCAAGCGGGAATCGAAAATGTAGTGGCCAGCGGTGGTACTTCATTAACCATTGATCAATTAAGATTAGTCAAAAAGTATACAAATAATCTCACGATTATTTATGATGGAGATAGTGCTGGAATTAAAGCAGCACTTCGTGGATTAGACCTGGCTATTGAAGAAGGTCTCAACGTTCGGCTGGTATTGATTCCCGACGGAGAAGACCCAGATAGTTATGTAAATAAAGTAGGTGCTACGGAATTCAATGAATTTATAGCACAATCAAAGAAAGACTTTATTCTTTTTCAATTAGAAGTGTTGCTGAAAGAAGCGGGTAATGATGTTAATAAGAAGAGCAGCATTGTAAACCAAATTGCTGAAACCCTCAGTAAAATTAGTAAAGCAGAAGATTTTACTCGTCAGCAAGATTATATTAAACAATGTGCTTCTTTGTTGCGTATTGATGAAGCCGGATTCACCAATTTAGTGAATAAGTTCAAGCGTGATAAAATTTCTAAAGAAGAGAAGAAATTACCTTTTGATGAAGCGCAATTTATTCAACAAGATTCTGCTCAAAGCAATCAAGAATTTGATGAAGGACACCAACTTCTTCAACAAGATGATCAGGTAGAAAAAAATGTGATTCGGGTATTATTTGAATACGGATTAAAAAACTACAATGAAGAGCAAACCATTGCAGCATTCATTTTTGAGCAACTAGAAAATTATCCTTTAGAAAATCCTGACTACGAAAAATTAATTGAGTTATACAAAGATTGGTACAATAAAGGGTTAGAACCTACTACCAAGTCTATGTTGTATCATGAAGACGAGCAAGTGCGTCAACTATTGATCAATATTTCCATGTTCCCTTTTGAATTAAGTAATCGTTGGGATGAAATATTGCCCAATATGAATATTGTAAATAAAGACATTTCAATTGCCGATACAGAAATGAGTCTAAATTATTTTAAACTCAGAAAGATTAAAAAAATGTTTGAGCAAAATCAACGCGACATGGAATTTGCACCTTTTGAAGAGCAAATGAAATTGATTCAATTGCACAAGCAATTAAAAGAATTTGAGATTGCCATTACCAAACAATTGGGAACGGTTATACTTCGCTAATAGCTAATTTCTACCGTCACTTTAATGAATAAAAAAGCCCCGAGTAAACGAATTCACTCAGGGCTTTCACTTTAATTATTCTCCTTATTTCACTTCTTCAAATTGTGCATCTTCAACGGTATCAGACTTAGGCTGCTCTGCACCACCAGCATCAGCACCTGGTTGACCACCAGCAGCTTGTTGTGCTTTGTAGATGTCTTCGCTAGCTGCAGTCCAAGCAGCATTCATTTCTTCCATAGCAGCGTCCACTGCTGGAATATCTTGATTTTTATGTGCTTCTTTTAACTTCGTTAAAGCCGTTTCAATTGCACCTTTCTTATCAGCAGGAATCTTATCTCCAAATTCTTTGAATTGCTTCTCAGTTTGGAAGATCAAGCTATCTGCTTGGTTCAATTTTTCCACACGCGCTCTTGCTTCGTTATCTGCAGCTTCGTTGGCTTTCGCTTCAGCTTTCATTTTTTCTACTTCTTCTTTGCTTAAACCACTACCCGCTTCAATTCTAATTTTTTGTTCTTTACCAGTTCCTTTATCTTTTGCACTTACGTTTAATAAACCGTTTGCGTCAATATCAAAAGTCACTTCAATTTGAGGTACCCCTCTTGGAGCTGGCGGAATACCATCTAAATTAAACATACCTAAGCTCTTATTCTGATTGGCCATTGGGCGCTCCCCTTGCAATACATGAATTTGAACACCTGGTTGGTTATCGCTAGCAGTAGAATAAACTTCTGTTTTCTTGGTAGGAATAGTAGTGTTTGCTGCAATCATTGTAGTCATTACTCCACCCATTGTTTCAATTCCAAGGCTTAAAGGAGTAACATCTAATAACAATACGTCTTTTACTTCACCAGTTAAAACCGCACCTTGAATAGCAGCACCTAAAGCAACTACTTCATCAGGGTTTACACTTCTATTTGGTTTTTTACCAAAGAAGTTTTCAACGATTTCTTGCACTTTAGGAATACGAGTAGAACCACCCACTAAAATCACTTCATCAATTTCAGATTTGCTGTAACCCGCATCTTTTAATGCAGCTTCGCAAGGCTTTAAACAGCGAGCAAATAAATTATCAGATAAAGCTTCAAATTTAGCTCTGGTTAATTTTAGTACTAAGTGCTTTGGAACACCATCTACTGCAGTAATATAAGGAAGGTTGATCTCAGTTTCAGAAGAAGAGCTCAACTCTACTTTTGCTTTTTCAGAAGCTTCTTTTAAACGCTGTAAAGCCATTGGGTCTTTGCGTAAATCAATTGCTTCCTGTGCTTTAAACTCATCAGCCAACCAGTCCATAATTACTTTATCGAAGTCGTCTCCACCTAAATGTGTATCACCGTTGGTAGATTTTACTTCAAATACACCATCCCCTAATTCAAGGATAGAGATATCAAAAGTGCCACCGCCCAAGTCGAACACGGCAATCTTTTGGTCAGCATGTTTTTTATCTAAACCATAAGCCAAAGCAGCAGCAGTTGGCTCGTTCACAATTCTTCTAACATTTAAGCCAGCAATCTCACCAGCTTCTTTGGTAGCTTGACGTTGTGCATCATTAAAATAAGCAGGAACAGTAATTACCGCTTCGCTTACTTCATGACCTAAATAGTCTTCTGCTGTTTTTTTCATTTTCTGCAAAATCATCGCAGAAATTTCTTGTGGAGTGTACATACGATCTTCAATTTGTACTCTCACAGTATTATTATCACCTTTGGCAACTTGATAGCTCCAATGGCTAATTTCTTCGGTTACTTCGTCAAAACGACGACCCATGAAACGCTTTACACTGGTAATCGTGTTTTGAGGGTTAGTGATAGCCTGTCTTTTAGCAGGATCTCCTACTTTTCTTTCTCCATTCTTTAAGAATGCTACTACCGATGGCGTAGTTCTACGTCCTTCGTCATTTGCAATGACTACAGGCTCATTACCTTCCATTACGGATACACAGCTGTTGGTGGTTCCGAGGTCTATTCCAATAATTTTTGCCATAATATTTGTTTTCTATTACAGCTTATTATTCAATCATTATGCCACGGGTACTAAACGTGAAATATTGTCAGCAAACTAGACAAAAGGCTAATTTTCAGTCATTTTAGCTACCAAAAAGGCGTAATAAACCCTATATAAAGGTCATTTTAGCGGTTTTTCAACCACTATTTAAGGGACTTAGCTTTAAAAGTGAAGTTCTTTTGGGAGAAATAACTAAACATCACAACAAAAACAGTGGTCAACATTTTGGAAGGGGTTGGATACCAACCAAAACTGTCTACAAAAATCTTAAGAAAGATATAGTTGAGTAAAATACAGCCAAATACAACCAAGAAATACTTACCCAATTGTTCCCTTTTAGTAACAGATGTTTCCTGAAAAACGACATACCTACTCAAATAAAATCCAGTAGGGAAAGTGACCAAAAAGCTCATCATAAAAGAAGCTATATGTCCACTAATGATGAGATTACCCCAATGTACAGGAGACTTTTCTAAAATATAATTGTAAGCAATAAAGAAAAGACCAATATCTAAAACGGTATTAAAACCACCACAAGCTGCATAACGATAAGTTTGTTTGGGCATTAGCTTTTGGAACATTGGATAGAACCAATCCACCACAGAGAGGATGAAATGACTAATGTATTTGTGCAGCTTTTGCATAACTGGCCGCGAAGGTAGCTTTTAAATTGTTAGTTTTGCATCCCGAAATTGTTAAGATTATGAGCGTGGTCAATAGGATTAAACAAGCAGCAGCAAGCAGTATCCATCAAATATATGGAACAGCAGTACAGCCAGAACAAGTACTGGTAAACCAAACCAAACCAGAATTTGAGGGTGACTATACGGTGGTTTTATTTGCTTTTGTAAAAGAGCTCAAAAAGTCTCCAGAACAATTAGGGCAGGAATTGGGTGCAGAAATGGTTACCCGTTATCCTGAATTATTTACTGCCTTTAATGTGGTGAAGGGTTTTTTGAATTTAACCATTGATGCGGCTTATTGGACGGGGTTTTTAATGCAGCAATACAACGACCCAGCATTCGGTCACACCGCTCCTACTGGCAATAAAGTAATGGTTGAATATTCTTCTCCTAATACCAATAAGCCATTACACTTAGGGCATTTGCGTAACAATTTCTTAGGCAGAAGCATTGCAGAAATTTTAAAAGCAACTGGCAATGAAGTGGTAAAAACCTGTATTGTAAATGATAGAGGTATACATATATGTAAGAGTATGATTGCTTGGAAGCGCTATGCAAATGGCGCCACTCCAGCAAGTACCCAAATGAAAGGAGATCATTTTGTGGGTGACTATTATGTAAAGTTTAATGACGCTTACAAAGCAGAAATAGCCACATTAATAGCAACAGGTTTAACAGAAGAACAAGCAGAAAAAGAAGCACCTATCATGAAAGAAGCCCAGCAAATGTTATTAGACTGGGAAGCTGGGGAACCTACTGTGATGGAGTTATGGAAGAATATGAATGGATGGGTGTATGAAGGTTTTGATGCTACTTATAAAAGAATTGGAACAGACTTCGATAAGATTTACTACGAAAGCAATACTTATTTATTAGGTAAGGATTTAGTAGATAAAGGATTAGCTGAAAAAGTATTTTATCAAAAGGAAGACCAAAGTGTTTGGATCGATTTAACCAGCGATGGTTTAGACGAAAAACTAGTTAGGCGCAAAGACGGCACATCGGTATATATTACCCAAGACATTGGTTTAGCAGAACAAAAACAAAAAGAGTTCAATGCCAATCAAAGCATTTATGTGGTGGGAGACGAACAAAACTATCACTTCAAAGTGCTGAAGTTAATCTGTCAGAAATTGAAACTCCCATCTGCAGATGGAATTGACCATTTAAGTTATGGAATGGTAGAATTGCCAACAGGTAAAATGAAAAGCCGAGAAGGAACGGTAGTTGATGCGGATGATTTGGTAGATGAAATGATTCAAATAGCCCGAGAGAAAACAGAGGAATTAGGTAAAGTAAATGATTTTACAGAAGAAGAAAGAGCTGAATTGTATGATACCATTGGATTAGGGGCTTTAAAGTTTTTCCTACTAAGAGTAGATCCAAAGAAAAAAATGGTTTTCAATCCGGCAGAGAGCATTGACTTTCATGGTTTTACTGGCCCTTTTATTCAATATACTTATGCAAGAATCAGCAGCATTTTAAGAAAGCTAAACTATCAACCTGGTGCAGTATTAACGGTTGATGCCAATGACACTTGGTTGCCATTAGAGAAAGAGTTGATTGTGACATTGGAGCAGTTCCCTACTGTTTTAAAAGACGCTGGAGCAGAACAAGATCCTTCTAAAGTAGCTATCTATATATTCAATCTAGCAAAGACTTTTAGTTCTTTTTACAGCGAACATTCTATAGCAAATGCAGAGAGCACTTCAAAACAACAACTGCGCATGATGCTTTCGGTGTTTACAGCAACTGCCATTAAAAACGGCATGAAAGTATTGGGTATTAAAGTACCCGATCGGATGTAAGAAAAATATTTTAATATTGCAGCCTATTGATTAGGCGCCCGGGTGTTGAAATTGGTAGACAAGCCACCTTGAGGTGGTGGTGCTGGAAACGGCGTGCTGGTTCGAATCCAGTCTCGGGCACAAGAGCCTCCAACTATGTTGGAGGTTTTTTTGTGCGAGACCGTCGCAAATTTATTTGCGTAAGGTTAAGAACAAAAAATAACCACAGCGCTAAAAGCGCTGTGAGGCTCTTGGGTAAGCCCCCCTTCAAGGAAGTCGGCGCAGCAAAGCGAAGCCGACAATCTAATTGAAAGTGTGCACATCCCCCTTTCAAGGAAGTCGGCGCAGCAAAGCGAGCTACTGTTATCGCCCCACAAAAAAAATCTACCGACTAATTATTGTTTTCCTTAATTTGAATTACCACTACCCTATTTGAATAAAAGGGAGCACAAGTGGCTTTACTATTTAATGAGCAATTGAAAAATATTTATAATGAAAGCAAAATCAATTTATGTAAACCTTCCAATTAAAGACATTCATAAAACAAGGGACTTTTGGACAAAGCTTGGTTTCGCATTTAATGAACAATATTCTGATGATAAGGCTTTATGTCTAGTTTTAAATGATGGCCTCATCTATTCAATGCTGCTAACTCAAGAAATGTTCAGCTCATTTACAAATAGAGCTATAGCAGACAAAAATACAACCCAAGTATTAATAGCCATTGAAGTAGATAGTAGAGAACAAGTTGATGAAATCATCAAACTTGCGCTTGAAAATGGAGCAACACGATATAGAGAAAGTGCAGACCATGGTTGGATGTATTATGACTCGTTTGCAGATATTGACGGACACCAATGGGAAATTTTATTCACTGACCCAAATCAAATAAAAAAATAGACTTATGTCTTTAGAAAAAATAACAGTTAGCGCAACCATTTCAGCCCCAAAGCAAAAAGTTTGGAACTACTATACTCAGCCTGAACATATAATTAAATGGAATTTTGCAGATCCTAGTTGGCATTGTCCATCTGCTTCAAATGACATGAAAGTGGGTGGAAAATATATTGCAAGAATGGAAGCCAAAGACGGAAGTTTTGGATTTGACTTTGAAGCTTTTTATACAGCAATAAATCAGTACAACAATTTCACCTATGAATTCGGAGAAAGAACGGCAAAAATTGAGTTTGCAGAATTAAACGGAGATACTCAAGTAACAATCAGTTTTGACCCAGAAACAGAGCATTCAATTGAATTACAAAAAAAAGGTTGGCAAGCAATCTTAGATAATTTTAAAAAATATACAGAAACGAACCAATGAATAGATTAGGAAGTTTTATTTGATCAATTTAAAGTTGAATAATAGTGCAAACAATTAAAAAACACGCGGTTCTCATTTGTATAATCATTTCAGTTATAGTAATGGTTATTGCAACATTGGTATACCCGGGTGGCTCTTTCATTAACAGTAATTCAACCGCTTTCGATTGGTCAAAAAATACTTTTAGTAACCTATTCAAAGAAAAAGCCATTAATGGCTTAGATAACCCAGCTAGATATTGGGGAATAATTAGTGTGGCATTTCAATCTATTGGATATGGTTTATTTTTTATTCGCATGTCAACAAAAATCCCCAATAAGCATACAACTACCGTTTTAAAAGTAATCGGATTTGCAAATATTCTTTTTAACTTTTTAATTGCTACATCCTTACACGATATGATGGTTGTTATATCGAGCAGCTTATCAATGCTTGGATTATTTTACATAACCGTATTTATTCTAAAAACAAAACTTCATATACTGAAAACCTTCTGTATTATATGTATGTTGATGTTTTACTTTACCTTTTACACTTACGGTGCAGGCGATTGGGGTTTATTAGCTATTATGCAAAAAGTATCTTTAATCGGTTCAATGTTTTTGGTTCTAGGATTAGATTATTTTACTAAGGATACAGACTTTAAATAATTTATACGTAGCGAAGACTTTTTGAACTCACCATTCCGGTAACATAATACAGGTATTTATTATTATATTCAATTACAATCCATTTATATGCGAATTATTTATGTCTTATGTCTAGTATTTCTAAGCAATATTTGTTTCTCACAAAAGAATGCATCTGTATCATTTGAAAAATGGCTCAGCTTAAAAAATGTAGGATCCCCATTAATTTCTCCAGACGGGAAAACCCTTGTGTATACAGTTACCTCTACAGATTGGGCAAGCAATAGTTTTGATAATGAAATATGGATGAGTCGAGAAGGTGGGGAACCTTTTCAATTGACTCGTACAAATAAAGGAAGTAGTACCGGAGTTCAGTTTTCACCAGATGGACGATTTGTCTCTTTTCTTGCAGACAGAGGAGAAAAAACGCAAATATTTATCATCTTAGTAAATGGTGGTGAAGCAATACAAATTTCCAAAGATGAAGATGGGATTGGTAATTATAAATGGAGCCCTGATGGTACTCAAATTGCCTATTCAAAATCAGAAGCAGATAATAAGAAAGATAAAAAAGTCAAAGAACGTTTTGGTGGATTTAGCGTTGAGGGGGAAGAGTACAAACAAACCCATTTATGGCTATTGAGTTTTAACTACGATAGTTTAAATATAACTGGGAATACAGCTAAACGATTAACAGAAGGTAATTTTAATGTGAGTGGATTTGAATGGAGTCCCAATAGTAAAAGCATTATTTTCAATCGTCAAAAAGACCCATTAATTAATTCTGGAGTAAGTTCTGATATCGTTTCGATTAATATAGCCGATAAAAAAATCACCCCTATTATTGCCAACCCTTCCACTGACTTATTTGGTCGATGGAACCCTGACGGGACTGCATTTGTTTACAGTAGTGCTGTGAATGACTCTATTACACAATTTTATACAAATAATCGGTTGTTTATTTATGATTTGACTAATCAAAAGAGCACGGAAATTGCAACAGATATTGATGAAAACAAAACAATAATTGATTGGAATACCAATGGACTTTTTGTATTGGCATTAGAAAAAACCAAGCAAAAATTATATGCGGTAGATATTAAAACTGGTAAGACTAAACCGGTAAGTATTCCACTAGATATAGTAAGTAGCGTGTCATTCAGTAAAAATTCAGATAAAATTGCTGTACTAGGCCGAAATCATACAGCACTAAATGAAGTGTATCTATGGCGAATGAATGAAGTAATGAAAATGGTTAGCAGTAATACAGCACAAATTAGTAATTGGAATACACCCATCAACGAAATTATTCAATGGAAAAGTAAAGACGGCATTGCAATTGAAGGGATTTTATTAAAGCCAAGGAATTTCGATGCAAAGAAAAAATACCCTTTATTAGTTGTCATACATGGTGGGCCTACAGCAATTGATTTTCCAGACCCTGTACCCAATACGGTATATCCAATCATTCAATGGGTTGAGAAAGGAGCAGTTGTTCTAAGGGTAAATTATCGTGGAAGTGCTGGGTATGGAGGAAAATTTAGGTCATTAAATGTTCGTAATCTTGGCGTGGGTGATATGTGGGATGTGGTTAGTGGAATTGAGTATCTCAATAGCAAAGGCTTTATTGATACATCAAGAATGGGCAGCATGGGTTGGAGTCAAGGCGGTTATATTTCTGCTTTTCTCACAACAAATACCAATATATTCAAGGCGATTTCCGTGGGTGCCGGTATCTCCAACTGGGTAACTTATTATGCAAATACCGACATTACTCCATTTACAAGACAATATTTGGAAGCTACCCCATGGAGTAATATGGATATCTATTTGAAGACTTCACCAATGACGAATATTAATAAAGCCAGCACACCAACATTAATACAACATGGAGAGTTTGATAAAAGAGTGCCTATACCAAATGCCTATGAATTGTATCGAGGCTTACAAGACAGGGGTATTCCTTCAAAATTAGTTGTTTACAAAGGATTTGGTCATGGTATAAACAAACCCAAAGAGCGATTGGCCGCAATTTGGCATAACTGGCAATGGTTTAATAAGTATTTATTTGCAGAGGATGAGCCATTACCAATTGAATAATAATGAAACAAAAATTAAATAGAAATACTTAATTTGTATCAGCATGTTCAAAAAATCAATCATAGCAATTTTCATTGGTTTATTTATTTCAAACTGTGATCATATTCCAGCTAAAGAAGCAACCGAACAACAAATATCAAAGGAATTAATTAAGGTGCCTTCAGCGGAAATAGATTATTCAGGGAATTATGTAACGGAGGAATATCAAAAACGAAATAATGGCTATGATTGGTTAGTGCTTAGTTCCTTTAAAAAAACTGATACTACTATACATATCAAAGTAAGATCTAGAAATGATCGAAAAAAAGCTACTTGTACTTTTGAAGGTGTTGGCGTTAAAATTGGAACTGGCGTTTTTAAAGTTGCCAATGAAAACTTTACCGTTCTTGTTCATTTTAAAGACAATCAAGCAAGCATAAAAGGGATCGGAAAAGAGAATGATGAATCTGTCTTACATTGGTTTTGTTCTGGTGGCGCAAGTTTATCAGATTATACCTTTAATAAATTAAATGAAACGTTAGACAGCTCACAGCTAAAAAATTAATACCATGGCACAAATAAATCCTTACATCCACTTTAATGGCAATGCAGAAGAAGCATTTCAATTTTACCAATCCGTTTTTGGTGGTGAATTTGCAATGGTCATGCGATTTAAGGACATGTCATTTGAGGGAAGTATTGCCAAAGAAAGCGAAGCAAACAAAATCATGCATATCGCATTACCTATTGGCAAAACGAATATCTTAATGGGAAGTGATACACCTGAAGCATTGGGTGTTCATAGTTTGAATGAGACTCGAAGTAAAATCATGATCAGTGCAGAAAGTAAAGAGGAAGCCGATCTTTTATTTAACGGACTTTCCGCAGGTGGACAAGTTGAAATGCCAATATCCGATAGCCCTTGGGGCTCTTATTTTGGCATGTTTAGGGATAAATATGGAATAGAATGGATGATTGATTATGACCACAAATACAAAGGGCAAATTTAATTGATTGACCTATCTAAATGGGTATACCCCCCATCAATATAAATCAATTGACCCGTTGTATGTGAAGATTTTTCTGATAAAAGAAAAGCCACCATATTAGCAATTTCCTCAGCAGTTGTCATTCTATTTCCCAAAGGAATCTTTTGTGTTATACTTTTTAATTTTTCTTCTGGATGATCAAAAGTCTTGATCCAAGACTCATATAATGGAGTAAAGCACTCTGCAACAATTACTGAATTCACTCTAATTCCATATTTCAATAATTCAACTGCCCATTCACGGGTTAAAGCATTTCTTCCTCCATTAGCAGCCGCATATGCAGAAGTATTCCCTTGACCTGTCTCTGCAGTTTTAGAACCAATGTTAACGATTGCCCCCCTATTTTTTTTTAATTCTGGTAAAGCATATTGAGCCATCAAATAATAATGCACTAAATTTTTATGCAAGGAAGCAATAAATGCATCATAATTACCACTCTCCAATCCTACTCCATCATTCACTCCAGCGTTGTTCACTAAACCATCAATTCTGCCAGCCAAAGCCAATGCTTCCTTAATTGCATGTTCACAGTCGGTGGGGTTGGTTAATTCAGCAGTTATGTATTGCGCTTTCCCATTAAGGGATTGAATTTCTACTACAGCAGATTGATTATCTACTTCACTCCTTCCAATAATCATTGGAATTGCACCTTCAGCAGCCAATACTTTAGCAATACCTAAGCCAATTCCTTTGGCTCCGCCAGTTACGATGATTGATTTGCCTTTTAATTGTAAATCCATACAGTAATTTATAACTTATAAAAATACGCTGCGTTCAATCCAAATATTTTTGCCTGATCTTCTTGCGTATAAGAAGCAAAATATTGTTCAACAATATGGAGAACGTCTTTATATGAACCTCCCAATAAGCAAACAGGCCAATCACTCCCATACATCAAACGATCAATGCCAAATGATTCAGTAATCACGTTCAAGCAATAAGAAAAATTGTCAATTTGCCAATGATTCCAATCAGCTTCAGTGACTAAACCAGAAAGTTTACAATATACATTTGGGAGTTTTGCTATTGACCTGATACCTTCCTCCCATTGGTTATATGCAGCCCCCTTGAAATCAGGTTTTGCTAGATGATCAATTACGAATGGCTGTAATGGAAATTGTTCAACCAGTTTTGTTGCAAAAGGCAAATGTTTAGGGTAAATAAGCAAATCATAAGTAAATTGATAATTGAGCAATTGTGATATTCCTCTACAAAAATCAGGTTTCAGTAAAAAATCATCTTGAGGCTCAGATTGTACAATATGTCTGAACCCTTTCAGCTTTTCAAAAGAGGCATAATAAGATAGTCGTTCAGAAACTTGATTAGAACATAAATCAATCCAACCTACTACTCCTTTAATAAAATCATTTTCATTTGCTAGTGCTAAAAGAAAATTTGTTTCATGCTCAGATTGATCGGCTTGTACCACAATAGATCCATCAAAATGGTGTGTCTTCAACAATGGAGCCAAATCAGCGGGCATAAAGTCACGTTGAATAGCATTCATTTCATCGCTCATCCAAGCATCTTTTACAGGATGGTATTTCCAAAAATGTTGGTGACTGTCTATTCTCATGGTAATTCAAATATTTTATCCATCAGCATCCATTTCTCACCAGGCTTGGCCCATGGTAATGCTTGTTGAAACTTCCACATCAATTGTTCCCACTCTTGCACTTTTTCATTATCTGCATCCATAGCTGCTTTGTTCTCGAACGAAAAAGTTTCATCCGCTTCAATAATCATGAATAAACGATTGCCTACACAATAAATATTGAGTAAATGAATACCCGCATCTTTTATACTTTGAATTACTTCAGGCCATACAGCCTGATGATAGGCTTTGTATTCAGCCATCAAAGATTCATCTTCAATTAAATCCAGTGCCAAACAAAATTGCTGCATAGCCATAGTTCAATTATTTATAAGCAACAGCCAATTGTTTACTGCTACCCAATCCTTCAATACCTAATTCAATTTCATCCCCTGCTTTAATATAAATGGGATCAGGTTTAATACCTAAGCCTACGCCAGGTGGTGTACCCGTACTGATAATATCACCAGGTAATAAGGTCATGAACTGACTGATATAATGTACTAAAAAAGGTATTTTAAAAACTAAATTGGACGTATTGCTATTTTGAAATGTTTTCCCATTTACAGTCAACCACATATTCAAATTATCAACATCGGTTATTTCATCCCTAGTGGCTAACCATGGCCCAAGGGGAGCAAAACTGTCGCAACCCTTACCCTTCGCCCATTGTCCGCCACGCTCCAACTGGAATGCTCTTTCGCTGTAATCGTTGTGCAAACAATATCCAGCTACATAATTCATCGCATCGGCTTCATCCACATAACTGGCTTTTTTACTCATTACAAATGCCAATTCAACTTCCCAATCGGTCTTTTCACTATTACGTGGTATAATCAATTGGTCATTGGGTCCGCAGAGCGCAGTAGTAGATTTAAAAAAGATAATGGGTTCTTCGGGAATAGGCGCATTCGTTTCTCTACAATGATCTATATAATTGAGACCAATACAAATGATTTTAGAAGGCCTTGCTACCGGGGAACCAAGTCGAATAGATTGATCAACTTCTTGCAATGATGGATTCGTAGATAAGAATGATTGTAAATTAGATAAGCCATTTTGTTCAAAAAATGCTTCATTAAAATCGGTACAAAACGATGACAAGTCATACCACTTATTGTCTAGAATAATCCCTGGCTTTTCTTTTCCAGGCGCTCCAAATCGAATCAATTTCATATTGTATCATTTACTTTTTTATAATCCTCCTTGACCTCTATATAATTTTATTGGCTTGTCGAATGTCAATTTTAAAACTGTTACATACTGATCCAAAGCTGCTTCCGGAAGATCAATATAAACTAAGCCAGGAACATGACTCCAACTAATCTTACCTACAATTTTATATGATGGTTGAATCGTAGAACCTAATACAGCAATTTCTTTTATTTTATTTTCCAATCCCTTTAACATGATTTGACCACTGTTTTTACCATGTACAAAAAGATACAAATTGGTAGAATCTTTAGATAATGTTGAAGGACCATAATAATGCCCTTGTGGAATACCACCAATGGTATTAAATATTGCTTCCCCATTTTTTTTATTCCAGGCACCTAACTCTTTCAATACATTTATTTGTTCTATCGGAATGCTACCATCTTCCAAAGGCCCCATATCTAGTAACAAATTGCCCCCATTCGCTACCGCATCCACAAAAATGGTAATGACTTCATAAGGCGTTTTCCAATTATTATCATGATGAAAACCCCAATTGTCATTGGTGGTCATGCATAATTCCCACCAGTTTGCCTGTGGTCTTGAAACAGGAAAATTTTGTTCTGGCGTGGCATAATCACCATACCCTTGTAATCTTCCATTAATGATTGCTTTTGGATTCGTTGAAAGAATCATACTGCGTATTTTCTCAGATTCCCATTCTTCTGCACTATGTTCCCAATCACCATCAAACCACCATAAGTCTGGGTTAAACTGTTTGGCTATCTCTTTAATTTGACCTTGAAAAAAATGCCTAAATCTATTCCAACGATCGTAATCATTTTTAACTTGATACCTAGTGCTATCTTTTATAAACCCTGGATAATCTTGGTGAGACCAATCAATAAGTGAAAAATAAGCACCTGTTTTAATATTTCGTTTTCTCAATTCCGCAAAAAAAGGTTGAATCATATCTTTCTTTGCAGGCGTAGCTTTCACGCTACTGAGTTCATTCATTTTGGTATCATACATGGCTACCCCATCATGATGCTTAGTAGTAATAACCGCATACCTAGCACCACTTTCTTGAATAAGTGAAGCCCAAGCAGCTGGATCATATTTTTTTAACGTAAACCCATTTAATTGTTTCATGTAATTGACATAACTAATTTTTTTGTTATGAAAACTCCATGATTCATCAATTCCATCTACAGCATAAATACCAGCATGAATAAAAATTCCCAGTTTAGCGTCTGCAAACCATTGCATTTTTTCTTTAATGGATGCGGGATCAATTTTTTGTTGTGCGTTCAAGCGAATGCAAACAGTGAAACAGCAAACAAATACAAGCCATTTTTTACTAATCCTTGAAAAAATATTATACATGCTTATTAATTATTCAATTTAATAAAACCACCATCAATAGGATAATCAGTTCCAGTTATAAATGCTGCTTCATCGCTCGCTAGAAACAATGCCAATGCTGCAATTTCTTCTGGTTTACCCATTCTACCAATGGGTTGAGATTTTGATAATTTTTCAAATATTTCTGCTTGTTGGTCAGGATAATTTTTCTCAATAAACCCATCCACAAAAGGGGTATGAACCCTTGCAGGTGAAATAGAATTACACCGGATATGATCTTTCAAATAATCTTTTGCAACAGATAAAGTCATTGCCATAACGGCGCCCTTTGCAGTTGAATAAGCAAACCGATCGGGTATACCCACCCAAGCTGCAATAGAAGCCATATTAAGAATGGCACCTCCCCCACGTTTTCTTAATTGAGGAATGGCTGCATGAATACAATTATACACCCCTTTTACATTAACCGACATGATTTTATCAAAATCAATTTCAGAAGTTGTTTCCGCTTTGCCAATATGAGCTATACCCGCATTATTCACCAATATATCAATAGCACCTATTTGTTCAAATGTATTGAGTACTGCTGTATGATTCGATACATCACATGCATGGACAAAGGCAACACCACCATTCGTCTTGATTTCTTCTACAACTAAGTTTGCTTGTTCATTCGACCATTCAATTATATGAATTACTGCTCCTTGTTTGGCATAAAGCAAGGCGATGGCTTTACCAATCCCACTTCCCCCTCCAGTAATTACTGCAATTTTATTTTTTAATGTAAACATCCATTTATTTTTAAATTATAAACTTACACCCCTTTTCCATGGAATAAAATCGTCTTGATTTAATTGTACCGCTTTTGGAATGATTGTTCCACTGGCTGCCTTGATACAATAGTCTAAAATTGTTTCCCCCATTTCTTCAATGGTTTTTTCTCCACTAATGACAGGGCCACAATCTATATCAATGATATCACTCATTTTTTTTGCTAATGTAGAATTGGTAGCCACTTTAATAACAGGACAAACAGGGTTTCCGGTTGGTGTACCTAATCCTGTAGTAAATAAAATTAAAGTAGCTCCTGCAGCCGCTTTTCCTGTGGTTGCTTCTACATCATTGCCAGGAGTACAAACTAAACTCAATCCAGGTTTTGTTGCTATTTCAGTATAGTCCAACACATCAACTATGGGAGCAGTACCTCCTTTTTTTGCAGCCCCTGCACTTTTCATTGCATCAGTAATTAATCCATCTTTAATATTACCTGGTGATGGATTCATATAAAATCCAGAACCCACTTTATGTGCCAACTCATCATAGGACTGCATTAAATGAATAAACTTTTGAGCAATGGTTTCATTTACGCATCTATCAATTAAGTTTTGTTCTACTCCACATAATTCAGGAAATTCAGCCAACAATACTTTACCTCCTAATGCAACCAATAAATCAGCTGCATAACCAACAGCAGGATTAGCAGATACCCCACTAAACCCATCACTTCCACCGCATTTAACCCCTATGGTTAATTTGCTTAATGGCGCAGCTTGCCTTTCTTTTTTATTAATGATAGCAAGTCCTTCAAAAGTTTGCTTGATTGCATTGGCAATTAATTGTTCTTCACTTTCCGATTCCTGTTGCTCAAAAACAAATAATGGTTTATCAAATAAAGGGTTTTGGCTTTTGATATCATGGATTAATTGTGGCACTTGTAAATGTTGACATCCTAAACTTAATATCGTTACTCCACCTACATTAGGATGATTCGCATATGCTGCCAACAAAGCACTTAATGTTGCAGCATCTTGTCGAGTACCTCCGCACCCACCCTGGTGATTTAAAAATTTTATTCCATCTACATTTTGAAAAACTCGGTTGGTAGTTGGTGAAGGCATTAATGCAATTTGAACTGAGTCAAGCTTTTCTCCTTTTTGATATGCGGCTAATAATTCTTTGGTAAAACGCAAATATTTGTCTGATACTGCATAACCTAGTTGATTGTGCAAGGCTTCTTTAATAATATCTAAATTTCTGTTTTCACAAAAAACAGTAGGTATAAATAACCAATAATTGGCTGTGCCAACTTGTCCATCGTTTTGATAAAAACCATTAAATGTGGTATTTACATATTTAGACACGTCAGGCGCCTTCCATTGATAAGATCTGCCTTTGTAAGAATATGGTTCCGAAGCATGTTTCAAGTTTTCCGTAGTCATTAAACTACCTTTTAAAACATTGGTTTGTAGTTTACCAATCAATACCCCATACATAATGATTGCTGATCCTGCTAACAAGTCACTTGCATAAAATTTATGCTTTGCTTTTATATCATCCTTCAGTTGATAAGTTTGATTGCCGTATTCAACAATGGTTTCTTTAACTAAATCAGTTAATGCAACCAATACATTATCGTTGGGATGCATTTGAATAACTTGCCTTAATCCACTATTTACTTGCATGATTATTTGAATGATTCGTTATTGATTGTTCGCATTTTTAACGCAAATAAAAGCACCACAATAAAACAAAGTAATGGTATAAAATACCCATTTTGTATACTTCCTGTATTGTCAGAAATTAAGCCCAAAACTGGCGGCAGTAATGCTCCCCCCACTATAGACATAATAATTAAACTAGAAGCGGGTTTTGTTGCCTTACCCAGCCCCTTTATCCCTAGTGCAAATATGGTTGGAAACATAATCGACATAAAGAATGCTATACCAATCAATGAATAAATGGTTATCATTCCTTTACCATAAATAGCCACTAAGGAAAGTAAAATATTAATGCTTGAATAAATAGCCAATAATTTAATAGGCGGTATATATTTCATAAAGAAAGTACCTGCAAATCGTCCTATCATAAATGCGGCTCCATAAAAAGCAGTATAAGTGGCTGCCTCTTTGTCTGACAAACCCGCTGCAGTTGAAGCAAACACTAAAAAGAAACTACCTACACATACTTGTGCACCTACATAAAAAAATTGCGCTAAAACAGCCCATGCTAATTGTGGATATTGAAGCGCTTCGAAGAAGCTATTCTGCTTTTTTGAATCATCTTCTTTGATATCGGGTAAAGGCGTAAAATAAAAAATGATTGCCATAATCAAAATAACTATCCCTAGTATAACAAATGGCATTTTTACACTGTTGGTCTCGGCTTGAATAAATGAGGTTAATGCATCCCCAGTTAAAGCACTAATAGCTGCATCGGTTTTATTTGAATCAGTTAAAATAAGCCAACGGCCAACTAAAGGCGCTATAAAAGCTGCTAAACCATTAAAGGACTGTGCCAAGTTTAATCGGAAAGTAGCCGATTCTGCAGGTCCTAAAACAATTGCGTAGGGATTAGCAGCAGTTTCTAATATTGCCAATCCACATGCTATGATAAATAATGCCCCTAAAAAGAAGCCATAAGTATGGGTATTGGCAGCTGGAACAAATAAAAATGCTCCACAAGCAAAAAATAATAACCCAATGATGATTCCTGAACGGTAACCATATTTTTTCATTATCAATCCTGCGGGAATAGCCATCAAAAAATAGGCAATAAAAACAGCAGAATCAACCAATGAAGATTGCAGCATGCTTAACTGAAACGTTTTCCTTAAATGTGCAATTAAGATAGGGTCAATATTGTGTACAAAACCCCAAAAGAAAAACAAACTGGTTATTAAAATGAATGGAAATACCCAACCATTTTGGGCACTTAAATCATCGGTTTTTTTGCTACTTACACTTGTATGTAATCCCATAGGATTAAATATAAGGCATATATTTATTCAAAAAAAGATATAATCATAAGCAATGAATCAAGTTTTATCTCAAATTTCTATAGTAGTAGATGATTATGATACTGCAATCGACTTCTACACGCAAAAATTGCATTTTGATTTAATAGAAGACACCAAACTGAGTGAAACTAAAAGATGGGTAATAGTAAGACCTAAAGGTGCTGGAACATGCAGTTTACTTTTAGCCAAAGCAGCTTCAGATGAGCAGCAATCAAGAATTGGCAATCAAACGGGTGGTCGCGTTTTTTTGTTTTTGCACACCGATGATTTCAAACGTGATTATCAAAATTTATTAAATCATCAGATTACCATAGTAAGAGAACCTAGTATTGAATCCTATGGCACTGTAGCTGTATTTAAGGATTTATATGGGAATTTATGGGATTTAATTCAGCCTATAAGCTTAAGTAATCAGGCAATTTCGTCTTATCAAATTCCACAGTATAGCAAAGTTCAGTTAGAACCAGTGGAAGCCAGCTATAAAAAAGTACTTTATATCAATTGGGCAATTTTCTTCTTAATGCTCTTTGCAGTAATTATTCCTCTTTTTATTTGGATAGAGAAGATTCAGAAACCATGGATCATATTTACTGTTATTGGTGTTATAATAGCATGGATTATAACTGTGATTGCATTCATTGAAATTGGATTTAAGAATCTTTCTTGGGCACTTCGGGAAAAAGATATTCAGTTCAAGAAAGGTTGGTTATTTCAGTCTACCCATATCATCCCTTTCAATAAAGTGCAGCATTGTGAATTAGTAAGTGGGCCAATCGGAAGAAAATATGGCTTAGCATCCATTCGGCTGAATACCGCTTCAAGTAATAATATCGATATAAGCATTAAAGGACTAAAACAAGAAACGGCCGAACAATTGAAAGCCTTTATAATGGAAAAAATGGAAGCGTATGAACACCAATAAAATTGATTGGTCCATTCCTCAAAAGCTATCCCCTGTTGCTTTAATTTTCATCTTAGGTAAAATTATTAAAGATAGTTGGCCGCTTGTTTTAATAGTTATTGGCAGAATTATCATTAATGAAAAAAATGAAGCAAAAACAAATACGAGTATTGGAATCTATTTTGTTTTAGGGATCAGTATATTGATATTATTAATACATATTAATCGATTAATCAATTTTTTCATTTTTCGAATATATGTACATGGGTCAGAATTAATAGTCACTGGTGGTTTACTATCAAAAACAAAAACAATAGTACCAATAAACCGGGTCCAATCAGTTCACTTAATCGAAAATTATTTACATAAGTTAACCAGTACCTGTGCAATGAAGATTGAAACAGCTGGAACGGATAAAACTGAAATTGAAATTGAGGCAATTAATAAAGAAAAAGCACTAGCACTTAAAGATCAATTACAAAATGCAACAGTTGAGCCCAATGAGGAAAATAGTCAAACGCAATTACAAATTATGGGAATTCGCTTCCGTGATGTATTACGTTTAGCCATTTCAGAGAATCATATTAAAACTTTTTTAATCATTCTAGCATTTGCATATTCTAGATTGGAAGATGTAAAACAAATGTTTGGGTATGATGCATCAGATATGCTTGATGAACAAGTTAATCAAGCTGAATTTTCAAATTCAAATATTTTAACACTTTTTATTATTGGTCTAGCAGTAACCTTATTGGTATCATTTGTTCGTGTATTACTTCGATATCATGAAATGACCATTATAGCAAATGCAAAAGGATTTCAAATGGAATGGGGTTTTCTTCAAACTCAACAAAAAATGCTCATTCAAAATAAAGTTCAGTTGATTAGCTGGAACAATAACTTCATTCGGAAAATATTAGGTATTAAGATTCTACGATTTTTTATGACTGGCGAAGACATGAATAAAACAAAACAACATATTCAGCTGCCAGTTATGCAATCATCCTTATTGTATCAATTGGTATCACCCTACCAATCCGTTTGGCCATCTTCAAATGAAATAAGAAACAGCGTTCATCATTCCTACGGATGGAGAAATACCCTTTTATTTATTTTACCTATCACAATAGTGAGTTCTGTGGCAATTTATTTTTGGGAGCCATGGTATATAGTTTATCCATTAACAGCTTTGATTTATCTAGCCATTTCCAATTGGTTGAAGTATAGAAAGTTTACATTTTGGTATAATAAACATTCAATTCAAATTCAAAAAGGGATTTGGGGTGAAGAAAATGTATTACTCAATTTCAATAAGATTCAACATGTTATGGTTAAAACCAGCCCTTTTTTGCGTCGTAAAAAATTGGCCACTTTAGAATTACATACAGCTGGTGAAACAGTAATCATACCCTTTATACCTTTACAGCAAGCCCAATATATTGCTGATTGGGCTTTACTATGCATTGAATTTAAAACAAATGGGAAGATTGCGTTAAAGCAAATGGAATCTTAAACGTAATAAGAATAATATCAAATAAATGGGTTTAGTGGCATAAAAATTGGTTTTTGAATAAAGAATATTTTTTCTTCACTAAACTTATTTTTATGAAACGAAACGTTACACTATCAATTCTTACACTTCTTCTTGTTAGTTCATGTACAATTATAAGACAAGGCGAAGTAGGCGTAAAGAGACGACTTGGTAAAATTGACCCTGTTTTTGTTGAGCAAGGTCCTAAGGGGTATAATTTTCTTACAACAGCCATTTTAAAAGTACCCACTCGTTCTATGAATATTGAAGTAAAACCAGACCTCCCATCAAAAGAAGGCTTGACCATTCGTTCAGAGATATCCATCCTATATCGAATAAAACCAGAAGCAGCTCCTAAAATTGTACAAGATATTGGTCTTAACTATGAAAGTGAAGTTATACTTCCTGTTTTTCGTTCAGCATCCGCTGATATCACTTCCAAATTTTTAGCAAAAGATATGCATAGCGGCGAAAGGGCTCAAATTGAAAGTGCTATCCGAAAACAAATGACTGATATTCTTGAGCCAAGAGGATTTGTGATAGACAATGTATTGATGAAGAGCATTCGTTTGCCAGAAGGATTAGCAAGAACCATTGAAGAAAAATTACAAGCTGAGCAAGATGCACAAAGGATGGAATTTGTTAAAGAAAGAGAGAAGCGAGATGCGGAAAGACGAATCATTGAAGCCGAAGGTAAAAAAGAGATTGCACGGATACAAGCGGAGGGAGAAAAAAATGCTGCAATTATACAAGCAGAAGCAAGAAAACGCATGTTCGAAATTGAGGCTGAGGGTAAGGCAAATGCCATGACAATTGAAGCATTAGCCGTAAAAAGAGCAAATGATACCATCAACAAGACACTAACGCCAACCATTTTGAAACTTAGACAGATTGAAGCATTCAAATTTTTATCTAATAGCAACAATAGTAAATTGATTATAACCGACGGTAAAACACCTTTCTTAAGTTTGCCGGAGAAGTTTTAATCAAGGATTGCAACGGTCACAATACATAGGGTCTTCTGTAGTTTTACCTTTCGGATACATATCCTCTTTTGTAAAACCACAATGACCACAAATGGAAATGTAGGCGATGGCAGATTTGGTGGGAGTTCCACATAAACTACATAACAAACCAGCTCGAATGTCTGTAATATCAAATCCGGGTATTCCACAGTTTGGACAGGTCGATTGAACTTTTTTAATGAGTTTTAACGCAACTGTTTCAATAACAGACATTCGAGTTGGATTATACATTGCCCGCATATCCGTTTCTACCTGTACCAACAAATTCTGCTGTTTTAACTCGTTAAATGCATGAATTAATTCATTTTGATCTACTATTCCTTTATAAATACGATTCGAACTATCATTAGCCCCTTTCAGAATTAGTCCATGTGTTGGGAAATCTACCAATGATGCAAAATCGAGTAATTCTTTTTCTGTGTGAATTGTTTTTGCATTAAAATTGGTTTTTGTACTCAATTCTCTACTGATAATTTCAATATTGTTTTTTGAGTCAATCAAGAGCAGGAATTCATCATCGGCTTGATTAAAGAATAAATTAGGATGAGGACCAAATGAACCTTCACTTGCAATTCCTAAATCACAGCCAGATAACTCCATGGCACGTAAACATTTTTCTCTAGCTGTTGCAACAGGATCAAGGGATCGCTCAATTTCTCCGGAAAAAGTACCCCACTGATCTGAATTAAAATGTTCGGGGAGTATACATTTAACCCCTAGCCCAGTTTCTAAAATTGGGGCCAATACTTGCTCTTTTTTGTGCATGGTTGCAATCACTAAAGTTCTACCCTCAAACATATCACCGGCGTTATAGGTCAACAATGAAATCCTAAACAAAAATGAAGAATATTGAACATATTTCTACGTCTCCAATCAATTTTAATACCTTCACAACAGAAATTTTGAATATGTCTAGCTTTATTATTACTTGCCCTAATTGTAACCACCAATTTGAACCCGGAGATACCATGCGTGATGAAATAGAGAAAGAATTGCGTGGTAAAATGAAAGAATGGCAAAAGAAAAAAGAAATTGAAACTGCAGAACTGCTAGAAGTAGAAAAAAAGAAAATGCAAACTGAAATGCAGGAAGCAGTTAAAAAAACACTAGCGGCAGACTATGAGAATCAATTAAAATTATTACAACAAGAAGCTGCTGATACAGCAGAAAAGCTAAAAGAATCACGGAGGAAAGAATTAGAATTCTTACAAAAAGAACAGGCTTTAAAAACGCGGGAAGAAGAAATGCAATTGACCATACAACGTCAATTACTCGAAGAACGATCAAAATTAAAGGAGCAATTACAAAAAGAAGAAGCCGAAAAAATCAGCCTCAAAGAACAAGAATACCAACTTAGAACCAAGGAATTAGAAAAACAAATAGAAGACCAAAAAAAGTTGGTCGAAGAAATGCGCAGAAAATCGGAGCAAGGAAGCATGCAATTACAAGGTGAAGTGCAAGAGCTCATGTTAGAAGAAATGTTGCAATCCACTTTCCCTTTTGATAAGATTGAAGAAGTTGGTAAAGGGGTTAGAGGAGCAGATTGTATTCAAATTGTGCGTAACCAATTTGGAAACGAGTCTGGTAAAATTATTTATGAAAGTAAGCGCACCAAAGATTTTTCAAATGAATGGATAGAGAAATTGAAAAAAGATATGCGTAGTCATGGGGCAGACGTGGCGGTCATAGTAACCCAAACTTTCCCTAAAGACATGGAGCGTTTTGGCGAAAAAGATGGAGTGTATATCTGTACTTTTACTGAGGTCAAAAGTGTTGCATTATTACTTCGAAATGCATTATTAAAAATTGCGGATGCTCGTAAAAGTCAAGAAAATAAGGGAGATAAAATGGTCATGCTTTATGATTACTTAACCGGGACAGAATTTAGCGAACAATGGAAAGCCATTAGAGAAGGATTTATGAGCATGCGCCAAAGCATTCAGAAGGAAAGAGATACTATGGAAAGACTGTGGAAAGCAAGAGAGAAACAGTTAGAAAAAGTTTTATTGAATGCCGCACATATTCAAGGCTCAGTTGAAGGAATTGCAGGTGCAGATGCTGTTAACTTAAACCTTTTAGAAGACGATGATACTTTGTTAATTGATTAATTTCTTCGACCATATTAATCCAGAGGGAAAAGCCAATATTCCTTCTAAAAGGAAACCCATGTTTCCCATAAAGGCCGACTTACGTCAGTACTTAAAACGCTATGGTAGAGAAGTTTTGCTTCCCTTCAGTTACCAAGATTTACAAAGGTTTACTTATACCACCCCACTAAAAGATAAAAATGGGAAGGATACCGCATGGGAGCAAGTTTCTTACGATATGCGAGAATGGGATTTTCTCCGAAAAAGTCTGGTTAAGGTATACGCCATTTTAAAAACAGAAGGTGATTTAAGTTTTGCCAACCACTTAGATGTTGCAAGAATTGATTATTGTTATTTTGGCAATAGCCAACCATTTCGGATTCGTATTGTGAACAAGTTTAACGACAATTACGATCATTATTATATTAAAAGAGCCGATGCCAGTAGAATATATGGATTGGAATTAGAACATATACTTTCTCCCAATCGAATTACTTATTTTACGAGTAAAGACACATTAATTGAAGAACATATTCCGGGCATTCCAGGAGATTTATTTATCAGGGATTATATAGATGCAGAAAACACCAATAAAATTAGATTAGCCAAAGAATTTGTGAAGTTTAACGAACGATGTTTTGTCCAATTATTAGGTGATATGCGTTCGTATAATTTTGTTGTGAATATCATACCCGATATAGAAGACTTCCAGTATCGAATAAGGGCCATTGATTTTGATCAACAGTCTTATGAAGGCCGCAAAAACTTATATCTCCCTCAATTTTTCAAAGATAACCAAGCCTTGGTTAATATGGTATTGACCCATTTAGACAAACAGTCAATTGAACAGTATCAAGCAGAGGAAAAAACAATGATGACATTTAGATTGGTGTCTTCTCGTTATAGGGTAAAGGAATTATTAGACATCATGGATGACGATGAAATTTCGACTATTGAAAAAATTACAGAACTCAGAGAAGCCTTATTTAACCATTTCAATAACCCACAGTATTTGAAAGCTCAAACCATGGGGCAATTATTAAAAACGCATCTAAAATGTTCTTTAAGAAAATACTTAAAGAAAATGCCTAAAACAGGTAAACACGAATAAACTAGTCATTATTTACCCAAACTAAACTTAGCTCTTCTGTGAGTTGATAGTGCAATTGTAATGATGCAGTAAAATCATCTTTTCTGAAAGAAGCATTTAGTATCCCTTTTGATTGCAAAGCAGCAGCTTCTACCTGCATACATTCACTGAAATCGATATCTCCCCTGCCCCACCATTTAAACATGGCTTCTTTTGCACTCCACAACAAGGTAAGGGTTCGATATTTTTCTGGTTCTTCTAACGCTTCAATTTCCCAGTTCTGCAACTCAGATATATGTAAGAATTTATGCCTGATTTTATTCACCCGGTGCGTCACTAACTCAACATCAACCCCCACTCTTTGGGTAGCACTAACAATTGCAGCTGCGTAATCCCCACAATGCGAAATGGAAAAATGATAGGCTTCATTAGGCAGAAAGGGTTTACGAGTATCGGCTATTTGGATTAGCTCACTAGGGAAATCTGCAAATAAATAAGGGAGTAAAAATCGACCTGCTAAATGCTGTAAACGCTTATGGGGATGGGTTACCTGCTGTTGCAATGTCACTTTTTGGGTAAAAAATGACTCTTCCTCTTCAATCTTCCAAACGGCCAATTGAGTAAAATCGTTGATATTTTGTTGATAATAGATGGGCACAAAAAGATTTTAGCGTATACATTGCAGAATTAGCATTTTTTTGCAATTCAACAGTAAAATTAACGGGAATGATTTTAAGTGATCTACGCATTTTAGAAGAAATTGAAAAAGGGACAATTAAAATTGAACCTTATGATAGAGCAGACTTAGGAAGCAATAGCTATGATGTTCATTTAGGGAAATGGTTAGCCACTTATACGGACGAAGTATTGGATGCAAAAAAGCATAATACCATCACCTATTTTGAAATCCCCGAAGAAGGCTATGTATTGCAGCCAAGCGGATTTTACTTAGGTGTAACGGAAGAGTACACCGAAACCCATGCACATGTTCCTTTCTTAGAAGGTAAATCATCTACCGGAAGATTAGGTATTGATATTCATGCAACAGCTGGAAAAGGTGATGTGGGCTTTTGTGGCAACTGGACTTTAGAGATTTCTTGCAAACAGCCCGTTAGAGTTTACAGAGGTATGCCCATAGGACAATTAATCTATTTCCCAGTAGATGGAGAGATTGGGGTAAAATACAATCAAAAGGGAAATGCCAAATACAGTGGCCAGCCCAATAAGCCTATTGAGAGCATGATGTGGAAGAATAAATTTTAATTCAACTGCCAAATACTTCCATTTAGAATGCTGGCAAAACTTACCCATAACAAGTAAGGAATTAATAATACAGCAGCAGGAATCGACAATTTTCTGAATTGCAAAATGGTGAGTAAGATACAAATCCACATTGCAATGATCTCTACCAGTGCCCAACCTAGTTGGTGCATTGAAAAGAAAATAATTGACCAACCAAAATTCAATACAAATTGAATGATGAAAATTCGTATTCCTTTGGTTCTTTCGGAACTTGCAGGTAACTTCCAAATCAAATAAAAGCTAATACCCATTAAGCAATAAAGCGTCGTCCACACTGGGCCAAAAATCCAATTGGGTGGATTAAATGAAGGTTTATTTAACCCCGCATACCAATTAGGAATTTCAGCAATGGTGAATATCCCTCCTAAAGAACCTAGACCCACAGTAAGAACAATGGATATTATTAATTTTAACGTATTACTTATTTGCATGTTTTCTTTTTTGATAACTGATTAACCAGGCAATGACTTCATTATAACTATCTATTCCAGCCATTTGTTGGTTCATTTTTAAAAACTGGTCGTATAAATTATTACTTATAGGGCTGATGCTATTGCGACGTTTAAGAAAAAAATCACGAATATCTTTTCGATCTTTTTTCACCAATGAATCCATTCTTGATCGATTGTTTTTTACAACTTGTTCAAAAGCAGCAAAATTTTCTTTAGAATACAAAAGGTACTGCTCATTGAACGAATAACTCAATAAATCTAAATACATGGAATATTGAACCAATGGATTAGCACTTGATTTAGCTGCCAAGAAGCCAACAAAACTGGCTTCGCTTTCACTGGCGTACCCCATTTGATGCCCAATTTCATGACAAATAATAAAAGGGTTTAAAATAGGAGGCAAATCCCCTCTTAATTGTGCTTCCCCGGTAAATGGATTATAATAACCGGAGAATCCAACATAATCAGCAATTGGTTCAAACAAACTATATTTTACAGACGCTACAGATGTTCCTAAAAAGGGATATTGAATAGATGCTTGGTTATAAGCTTGTTGGGCTTCATTAACTAATTGTTGTTTAGAAAATTCAGGTAAAACATCGTTCCCTATTTTTCTTCGATAATAATTTGCAGAATCAATTAAGCTATTCGTTAACTCGGTAATTTCTTTTTGGCTATAACTGGTAGGATTTAAGCCTAATGATAGGGCAATCCCTCCTTTTTTATAATTAAATCCCCAGCATACTTGGAACAGTATATAGCCGAATAAGCCAATTTGAAGCAACTGATTCAATCCAGCGGCCAAAAAAGCAAACCGTTGATTAGATCTTAAGAAAAGAATCAACCATTTTAAAAACACCATTAAGAAATAAACTATTAAACCCGCATAAAGGAAATCTCCCAAGCTGAAAGGGAAAATATTGGAACATTTTTTTAAGAGACCTGACCAAAGTGGATAAAATTTCCCCACATAAATCTTTTCCACAAACCAAGCTGATTGACCCGCCAGATAGGTCAAAATGGCCCCCAAAAATAGAAAAATGGTCTTTTTTGTCTTTTTTTCATCTATTATTAGCTGCATATTTGCGTAGTTCTAGACTAAAGTTAGGATGGGAACCGCAGTTAAACGGCTTATTTTTAGTTTACTTTGGCAAATTGGGCTGTTTTTTCTACCTTTGCAAACCCTTAAAACGTGGATATGAATCATCGGCGCGAATATGAGATCGCTTTTGTGGGTTTGAAGCCGGGTGTTCATGTATACGAATACAAGGTGGACGATAAGTTCTTTTTACCTTATGGCGAGCAAGATTTCAGTAATTGTGATGCTACTGTAAAATTGTTACTAGACAAAAAATCAGGTTTCATGCAATTGAAATTTGATATTGATGGTAGCATTCAAACAGGTTGCGATCGTTGCGGAAATACCCTTCCTCTTCAATTATGGGACGAGTTCAATATCATTGTAAAAATGGTAGATGAGCCTGACACCTTAAATGAGCAGGAAGAAGATCCAGATGTTTATTATATCAGCAGAAACGAAAGTCATTTGCAGGTAGCCAACTGGATTTATGAGTTTGTCAATTTGAGCATTCCTTTGCAAAAAACCTGTTCTCCTGAAGAAATGGGTGGCCCAAAATGCAACAAAGAAGTGCTAGAGAAATTAAGGAAGATGGAAGAAGAAGCAACTAAAGACAGTACCCCAACCGTATGGAAGGGTTTAGAAAAGTTTAAAGATTTAGAATAAAAATTTTGTTACCATAAATTTTGAGCAATGCCAAATCCAAAACGCAGACATTCACAGCAGAGAAGTGCTAAAAGAAGAACGCACTATGTAGCACAAGAAGTTACTTTGAGCAAAGACTCCACTACAGGAGAAATACATGTACGCCATCGTGCACATGTTAGCGAAGGTAAATTGTTCTATAAAGGAAAGTTGGTTGCTGAGAAAGCACCATTGAAAGCGTAACCTTTACAGATCAGTTATACCCTTAGCTTGCTGCAATGAATATAGGAATAGACATGATGGGAGGAGATTTTGCACCGTTAGAAGCGGTGAAAGGAATACTTCTGTACCTGTCTAATAACAATATCGCAGTAAATATATATTGCATAGGTGATGAAGCTTTAGTACAACCCTTAATGAAGGAGTATGAAGTTTCCTCACCTAATTTGCATTTTGTACATGCTCCTGAAACCATCGGTTACCATGAGCACCCAACCAAAGCTTTAAAAGAAAAGCAAAAATCTTCTATCTCAATTGGATTTCACTTATTAGCGTCTGGCAAGATTGATGCATTTATTAGTGCAGGAAATACTGGTGCCATGCTAGTGGGTGCAATGTTCAGCATTAAAGCCATTGAAGGAGTAAGCAGACCTACTATTGCTACCGTAATACCAAAAGTAAATGGATCTACTGGTGTATTATTAGATGTGGGGTTGAATGCAGATTGTAAGCCTGAATTATTGAATCAATTTGCCATATTGGGTAGCTTATATGCAGAGCATATATTAGGTATCAATCAACCCTCAGTTGGTTTAGTTAATGTAGGTGAAGAAGAAGGAAAAGGAAATATTTTAGCACAAGCTACCTACCCGCTCCTAAAAGAAAACAAGCAAATTAATTTCATTGGCAATATCGAAGGAAGAGATTTCTTTAATGACAAAGCCAACGTAATGGTTTGCGATGGATTCACAGGCAATATTGTACTCAAAATGGCTGAATCATTTTACGACTTAGCAAAAGAAAGAGGACTGGCCAACGATGAATATTTAAGCCGTTTCCATTATGAAAACTACGGAGGCACCCCTGTTCTAGGAGTTGCAAAACCAGTTATTATAGGACATGGCATCAGTTCTGCTAAAGCCTTTTCCAATATGATTGCATTAGCTGAAAAAATGATCTCAAGCAATATTTGCACTAAGATGGCTGATTCCTTTCAAGCGGCTTAATATTCCTAAATAATCAACATGTTCCGCAAAATTTGTTTGTTCCTTCTTCAATTAAGCGGATGGAAATTGGATACCAATTTACCAAAAGACATCAATAAATGTATAGTGATTGCAGCACCCCATACTAGTAATTGGGATTTCTGGTATATGATTTTAGCATTTGGTGTGTATGGGTTGAAAATACGTTTTACTGTAAAAAAAGAATGGATGCGATTTCCCTTTAGTATAATCATGAAACCTTTAGGAGGAATTGCTATTGATCGAACACCAAGAAAAGATGGGAATAGGCCAAGTTTTGTAGAGGGTATGACTCAACTTTTTAATGATCATCAAGAACTCATTATTGTTATTACTCCCGAAGGAACTAGAAGCAAAAGAACCGAATGGAAAACTGGATTTTTTCATGTAGCCACTAATGCCAATGTCCCCATCTTATTAGGTTATGTTGATTATGGTAAAAAAATTGCTGGCATAGGTAAAACGGTTCAACCCACAACATATGCAGCAACAATGAAAGAAATCATGGACTTTTATAGCAATATTACTCCCAAACATCCACACTTATTTTCTGTAGACACGAACTATTAGGTCAAAACAATACCTTTGTACAAACAAGCGTTCGTTTTTATGTGGAAGAAAAATGTCTTAGAAACAATTGGTAACACTCCTCTTATTCAATTAAATAAAGTCTCAAAAGGTATTCCAGGTACCATCTTGGCAAAAGTGGATTACTTTAACCCTGGAAACTCGATTAAAGATCGAATGGCTTTGAAAATGGTAGAAGTTGCTGAACAAGAAGGCAAACTAAAACCTGGTGGAACCATCATTGAAGGAACCAGTGGAAATACCGGAATGGGCTTAGCATTAGCCGCTTGTGTGAAAGGCTATAAATGCATATTTGTTACAACCGATAAACAATCAAAAGAGAAAGCGGATATTTTAAAAGCAGTAGGTGCTGAAGTAATTGTTTGTCCTACCAATGTGTTGCCTGAAGATCCACGTAGTTATTACAGTGTTGCGAAGCGTTTGGGAAAGGAAATACCCAATTCAATGTATATGAATCAGTACGATAACTTGGCTAATCGCCAAGCGCACTATGAAAGTACGGGTCCTGAAATATGGGAACAAACTGAAGGAAAAATTACCCATTTGGTATGCACGGCTGGAACTGGTGGAACCATCACTGGTACAGCTATGTATTTGAAAGAAAAAAATCCCAATATACAAGTTTGGGCCATTGATGTTTACGGCTCGCTCTTAACCAATTATTACAAGACGGGCGAAATAGATATGAAATTTGTGCATCCTTATATCAGTGAAGGATTTGGAGAAGACTTTCTACCTCAGAATTATGATATGAGTGTGATTGATCATTTTGAACAAGTAACCGACAAAGACGGGGCTGTAATGGCACGTAGGATTGCCAAAGAAGAAGGATTGTTTTGTGGATATAGCGCAGGTTCTTGCTTACAAGGTTTAATTCAATTAAAAGACAAATTACCCAATGATGCTTTAGTGGTATGTATATTTCACGACCATGGCAGTAGGTATGTTGGAAAAATTTACAATGACCAATGGATGATGGAAAGAGGGTTCTTAGATGTGAAAACCTTCAAGGATATTGTGAATGGCAGACACGCAAAAAGATTGGTATCAATTACACCAGAAAACACAGTTGCTGAAACAGTGGAATTGATGAAGAAATATGATATTGAACATATACCGGTAATGCATGATGGTCAACCTATTGGATCAGTAAGTGAAAATGGATTGTTTCAAAAGGTATTCAGTAACCCAGAAATAAAAAACGCAACAGTCAACAGCGTAATTGAACCCTCCTACCCTGTGGTTGATTTTGACACACCAGTTGAAAGATTAGGCAGTTTAATTACCAAAGAAATGGGAGCAGTATTGGCGAAAGACGAAAAAGGAGACTATCATATTGTTACCAAGTACGATGTAATCCAAAGCCTTGCAAAATAGCCAATCATGATATCAATGCGACATGTGGTTTTTATGAATGTTGCAGAAGAACTGAGTTTTTCAAAAGCCAGTCAGTTATTATTTATTTCTCAACCTGCCATCAGTAAGCATATTCAATTGCTTGAAGAGCAATATCAAACCAAATTATTCGAAAGAAAAGGTTTGCATATTGAATTAACAGCAGCTGGTAAATTATTGTATGAAAGATTACAAACGGTAAAGGAAATTGAACATAAAACAGAGTTTGATATTTCAGTTTTACATGATGCCATTCAAGCAAAGGGTAATTTAAAGTTGGGCGCAAGCACTACGGTTGCTTTATATATTTTGCCTAAAGTATTGTCTAGTTTTCATCAGCAATATCAGCAAATAGATATAAGTGTTTTGAATAGAAACTCGGAATCGGTAAAGGAAGCTTTGTTAGCCAAACAAATCAACTTGGGTATCATTGAAGAGAATAGCAAAGTCAATCAAATTCAGTATACGCCCTTTATTACAGATAAAGTGATAGCGGTTTGTAGCAGTAAAAGCAAACTATTAAAAAAGAAGAGTTATTCGGTTCAAGATTTAACTCAGCTACCAATTGCATTAAGAGAAGTAGGCAGTGGCACTTTAGCAGTTTTAAAAAGAGCATTAGCAAAGC
>JACCDH010759974.1_pt1 | contig 37772 bp, 39 predicted proteins | sample 7442481 | NCBI WGS metagenome assembly JACCDH01 (sample SAMN15323433, study PRJNA562643) | freshwater metagenome | isolation source: river surface water | place: USA:Blue River Watershed | collected 2017-08-15 | reverse complement strand
GCAGCGACAGCCTCCTTCGCAGTCTTGTAGGCCCATGCATCTTCAGCCCGAATCACCTTGGCGTCCGGAGCAAGTCGCGCTACTTCCTTAGCGCTGCGAGCGATGAAAACCATTCTCCCTCCACTACCCTGGCAATCATTAATGAAAGATGAGCAGCTTTGTCCGCCTCAAGATCAAACGCATTACATCCCTTTGGAAATTTCAGGGCCACTCGATTGCGCAACGCTTCCGGCGCTGCAGACAGCGCAGTCATGATCACACTGTTGCCGATCTCATCTGCACTCTCGGTCGCCATCGCGCTCAAGGGCACTTTCCCTGCGGGCAGCAAAGATGCGCTATTCATAGCAAATCGATAGGCTTCTTCTCCGAGGCGGTTTTTCCAGGACAGCACGTGATCGCGGGCCAGACTGGAGCGCACACGAGCGCCGAGAATCAGTGCGCCAATGTGCACAGCAACGCGGTGCAGACGATCGGTTGGAAGCAATACCAGCGGCCACAATGCATTTGGCGCAGCGATGAAGATCTGTGTGCGCAGACCTGCCCTGGAAAGCAGCAGGCCTGACAATCGACTCGCGATGCGGGGATCATCCCAGGCTAGCGGCGGGATCTCGGGCAACCAATGCTCACGCAAGACAGGATGAACATACGCTGCAGGATCCCAATTGAAGCCTACGATCGCGGCAGCCGCTGCTGGCGAACGATGCAGAAGACGGCGGAAAGAGTCTCCATCGAGCATTGCTTCATTCCTGATTAACTTGCGCTGCAGGTTCGACTGCGGAAGATGAATCAACGGCGGCTGACGGCTCTGAATTAGCCGTCGCTGCGCCAGACGTCGCGCCAAACGCAGGTCTGGCTTGCCCGCCCCACTTCTTCCAACTGAAGAATGCGGCTGCAGCGAGCAATACCAATAATCCGGCACACGCGCTCCAGATCAGCACCGGCGATTCACTTATTTTGCGGAAGCCGCTTGTCGACTTTGCGCCGACTGCATCGCCTGGCCGGGTTTGCACTGCCGTAGCTTGCGTGACTTCACTTCCGGCGCGAGACTGGCTTGGCAGCATCACGACCGTCACTTTTTCCTGTACCAATCCGGGAATGCTGTTCGAAACCAGGCGCTTGACCTGCGGAATTACGTCATCGTAATTAAAGCCTGCCTTGTGCTTGATGAACACGGCAGCCGAGGATGGCATTGACGAGTCGGATCCACTGCCTCGTTCGGGCAACACGACATGAACCCGTGCCTTGATGACGCCGTCTATCTGCGACACTGTGGCGGACAACTCCTGCGACAGCGCCCACAAATAACGAGCTCGCTCTTCCAAAGGCGAAGAGATCATTCCCTCTTTGCGAAAAACATCGCCCATCTTCGCGTACTTCTCATGGGGCAGGCCTTCTGCCCCCAGCAAGGCAATCGCGCGAGAGAACTGCGACTCCTCGACGCTCAGGCTGACCATGCCTTCCTTTCCGGGCAGCTTTTCTGCCCGGATGCCTGCGTCAAGCAGCGCAGCGAGCACCTCATTCGCCTCGACCTCCGATATATCGTGCAAAAGCTCCACCTTGCCACCGCATCCGGCCAGCGTGGCACAGACCAGGAGTGCCGCAATTGCATGATGTTTGAACATGGGAAGCCTTTATTATTGGAGCTTCGACAATGTGTCGATATGCTGCACAGCTTTCTGGACCCCTTTGCCAACGACTTCAACTTCAAGTGACACGACGGAAATGTCAAGCTGCATCTTCAGCAAATCCTCGACGGTGTTTTCACGCGGTGATTTTTCGAGTGCCGCATATGCCTGGGTCACATTTTTCTTGTAATCGGCACCGACGGCATCAAGCCGTGCCAGTATCGCCTCTCCCAATGTCTTTGTACTGTCGGTACCAATACGCAGTCCGGATCCGCTTGTGGACGAAACATTCGTCGTACTCGGGTCGACACTCCCGGTCTGGAGCAAATCGTACAAGCGGCGTCCCGCTTCCTGTTCTCCGGACGTCGGCGCGGGTGGAACGATGTCCGACGGTTCGGAAAACTCCTCAGAAGAGCCGGCTTTCAGGTCCACGGTCTGGGCCGCGATCAGTGTCTCGTTCATTGCCTCGTCCTCGATCGAATGTTCTGAAACTTTTTGTCAGATCGTTCAGCTTGTCGGCGCGCCCACATCCGCGTCTGCCACTGGCGCCGGAACAGGCCAGGTCGGCACATCAGGCCGCCCACCAAGCATCACTGTCAGCATTCGGGCAATAGGGGGCAAATCAACTGAATCCATGCCGCGCATTGACGACTCATACTCTTTCAGAGCGGCAGACTGATTACCGGCCTGCAGCAAGGCCAGGCTCAGCCACATTTTCAGTTCCGTGGTATCGGCGCAGGCCTTCAATGCCCTGTCACGCAGCACGTGCACGGCCTCGCCAGCCATGCCCACGGCGAGGTAAGCGACGGCCAATCCAATGAACGGGAACGCAGCGACCGGGCGCAATACGGCCAAGGCCTCGAAGATCCGGACTGCAGGCACCAGGCAACCCGACTTGGCTGCCATGAAGCCTATAGAGGACAGCAACCGGATTTCCTCGGTCGAGACACAGTCCGGCTCATCGCCCATGTCCGCATGAACGGCCGCAAAACTTTCAGCGCCAAAGATAGGTTCCATTAACCGTCCTTCCTTAGCATGGCAAGCAAGGTTTCAGCGCGATTCCGAACCTCTCCGTAGGCTGAATTCACGTCTGCCATATCAAGCACAGGACGCAAAAGGGTTTCGGACTCTTCAGCCCGACCCAAAGCCGCCAGACACTCCGCGATATGAATGGCTGGCATCGGCTGCTCAAGCTCACCGCAGATCAATGAAGCCACATACACGGGGATGGCTTCCTCGAAGCGTCCGAGACGCTTCAAGGTCGTGGCATACGCTTCCATGTTGCGAGCATCGAGGGGCCGGTAAAGCATGATCAGCTTGAAGACATTCAGCGCCTTTTCAAACTTACCTTGCATGAACAGCCCATGACCGACCGAATAAATGACCTCGATCTGCTCATCGCTGAAACGTTTGGCCAGCTCGGACTCGGAAAATCGTTCATGCAGGTCTCTTATCGAGTCGCGCAGCACGAAAAAGTCGATCCTCTGCAGCGGATCGGGCACCGGCGGAGTTGTCAGCGCACTCATGACGTTCTAATTGCGTAGCTTTCGGTGGAGGTAATGCTCTGCACCATAGCCCCAGTGCCCGAAATGCACGAGTTGGCAGCATCGTGCAGGTCCTGGCTATCCTTGTGAGCGTTCTGCATGAACATGCCCGCCATGCTCTTGTCAAACGCAGACTTGTCTGAATCGATTTTACTTTTCGCTGATTCAAAGTCCATCATGCCGGAAGCGACTTTCCCGCCGCTCTGAAGAAAGCTGCCGCACGCGTCGATTATGTCGTTCATCGAGCGCCACTGCTGGACTGACCTCGACGCATCTTCGGTTTTTTCCTTTATGTCGGAAATCAGTGGCGCCATCTGATTTGAAACAGAATCAAATTCTTTTTTTACCGCCTCAATTTTCTGTTCTTGCGTAAACTTTCTGTCTTCAAGAGTTTTTAGCCTTGCTTCTCCGGATTTGATCCTTAGATCCAAAATCTCCATCTCTTTCGGATTTCCACCTGCGGACCGAATAGACTTTAGCCGATTCAATTCCGTATTTACCGCCCCAATTTCATTTTTTATTTCACGCATCTGTTTTTTTTCTGTTCTAAGTTCTTTCAGCACTTCATTTTGTTTAGCCTGGAGCTTTTGCTTCTCGTCTATCGTTTTGGCATCCGGTTTCGCCAAGCTGAATTTCCTCGAGGCGATATACGCGACCCCGACTTTGGAGGCGAACGATGCCATTGCCGATACCGCCCCAACCACACCGGAAATGATGGCGCTGTTTCTTCCCTCTTTCGCGGACTTTTCTGCCAAATCGAATTCCTTGCGTGCAGCCTCGAACTGCTGACCCATCGCATGGATTTCAGAATTCGATAAATTAACTTTCCAGTCATTCAGGATCTTCAAATACAAGGCCATGAACCCCTGTACATCAGGAAGCATCTTGTTCTTGATGGAGTTCAGTGCTTCTGTCACCGAGTTTGCCAGCGCGATCGAATGTGACAGCATTTTCGGCGGCGGCAGTTTTGCCCAGTCCTCGTTCTGGACGATCTTGCCGATGTTGGCGAGAATAGTTTGCGAAGATATGCTCAGGTTCGGCATTTCCGCCTTGATTCTTTCCAGCGTTTCCGACTTCATCAGTTTTAGCTTTTCGGCCTTCTGCGCATCGGAGAGAGCATTGTCATGCTCAACTTCTGCCATTGCGACCATGCGGGAACTCAGTTCTGCCGACATTTTTTCGATTGCCATCACCTTCTCCCAGAGTGCTCATCAAGCTGCGCTGATGATATTGCTCATGTTTTCGTTCAGCATTGCGCGTGTGTCGGCAAAGTTTTTCTTTACTTCGCCGATTGATTTCGAACTGTTCTGCATTCCAGCTTGAATCCTGCTGAGGTAGGCTCTGGAGGAGTCGGAATACGAGTCAAGCCGATTCAGCTCAGCCTCTGCCATTCGCATGTCAAACGTGTTGTTTCCCATCTTGATCGTATTGCCAGCCTGGAAGCCAGCACTGCTTAGATTTGCCAAATCGCCGGCAACGTCCACGCCTTGTGCGACAGCCTGAATCGTCGCCACATTTGCGTCAGCGAAATCTGCAACTTTTTCAGAAATCTTTCGAACAATATTTCCCGCATCTTTCGCGCTCTCTGCCATTTTTTTTGCGGCCATAATCCCGCCGACCCCAAGTCCGACGCCCACGCCTGCGACGATCAGCATCACCACGATCGATGCCGCAAGGGAGGCAGCTTCGCGATACTTGGCTTTTTCTTCTGGACTGGCGTTCTTGAGCCGAGCCGGATAGGCAGACGAGTTTTCCCTCGCGAAGTCATAGTCCATCGCCATTTTTACCAGTCCGGCGATAGATACATCTATCGGCTTTTTCGTCTTTTTATCGTTCGGATCAATATAGGTCTTATCTGCGGCCTTTAAGATGCGGGTGGTTACATCGAGCGTTGTGGCCACTCCGCCAATAGCCATCCCGGCAATCATCACTCCACTCAATGCGCCTGCAGTCAAAATCGTTGCAATAAATCCGAACACCATCAACGCAACACCCACACCCAGCTGCGCATCGCTGGCGACCTGCGCATTCTTTTGCTGCTTGTTGATTTCCGCTTGTTTATTTACTTTTTCATCGACCTGCTTCAGCCGTGCCTCCAGAATTTTCTCGAACCGGGGTTGTTCATTTTTCAACTGCTGTGTGAATGCAGCGATCTGCTTTTCGTCCAGCTTGTTGAAGACTTCGGTAAGAACGCTCATGAGCAGCGTTGGATCAATTTTTATCGCCCGCACACCCGGCGGCAGGAAATCCAGCGGGACCGCAAAACCTGGCGAGCCTTCTTTCCTGTTCGGATCGAAGTTCACCCCTTTTTCCGTTGTCTTCTTTTTTGCTGCGCTGCTCGCCGGGGACGATTGGGCAGTTTCATCGACGTTGGGAAAATTGCCGGATGCCGGGCGTCCGTTGATGGAAGAAGCATTGTTCATGATGGCTGTTCTCTTTCCCTTGGTTGATGCATTTTCTGCTTAATCTTTCCTCACGCGCTCGGCGAGAAATTTTCGGAGACCGTTTGCCCGCTCCAGTACCAATGGCAGTTTGTCTTTCCGCTTCTCGCACAAGCTGACGAGCTCCCTGGCAATCTCCAAGGCCTCTTCGTCTTTACCCACTTGAGACAGACACTCCGCGGTCATCAGCACAGCTTCCAAATCTTCCGGATTGATTAGCAGGCTGATTCCAAAATTGCGCAGCGCTTCATCATGGATACCGAGCTGCTTCTGGCTCATTGCCATACCCTTGAACGCGCCTGCATTGAAATGATTCATGGCGGCCACAAAGCCGTAATATTTGATGGCTTCTTCGTAGCGGCCTGCGAGGTACTGCTGCGCAGCGATTCCTGTCACGGCATCAAGCTGTTCGCTTGTCAGTCCAAACCCTTGGGCGATCGTCTTGCCCTTGATCAGTTCGGCTGCAATCTGACAAGCGGTTTCCTCGGATTCGGCTCCTTCGACCACGCCTCCCAGAATGTCGCTGGTCAAGTGGCGAACCAGATCGGAATCCAACAGCTTGACCAGGTCAAAATCAAAGCCATTGATCCGAATGTTTGCCGGTGCCGTTTCCAAAATTCGCCCTCCTTTTTTTGACCGGCGGAATCAACCAGAGCCACGCAGGTTGTTGGTGACGTTCGCCTTGTTCTGCGAATCCTTTTGCTGCACCGTCGTGGCTTGCTCATTGGCCTGTGTGTATCGGCTGGTCAGCGTCTGCAGCCGCAAAGATTCCTGTTGCGATGTTGTCGACAGGCTTTCGCTGCGAGTTTGCAGAGCGGCCGATAAGGTCTGATAGTCTTTTCCAGTCAAAGACGGAGACTCGCTCTTGTTAAGTGCCGATTCAAATGCCGTCTTTATTTCGGGAGGAATCGTGATCCCCGACGATTTGATTCGCGTCCACAAATCGTTCAGCGCCGCTATGTCACTCGGCTTGGCGTCCTTCACCATGAGGACGGGTTTGAGCAGATCCGATTCCGTCGACTTGTACCTTTCAAGATCGTTTTTTGTCTTTGAAACTGAGTCGATCATATTGGCCACCTCGGTGACCACTTCCTTCTGCTCATTCAGGGCGGTCGCTATCGCATTGGCCAGCCTTGCATTCGCAACGGCCAGGTTATTCATGACGTTGAGCGAATTGCCGCCCAGATAAAGCCATTCATCGACCGTCTGCGGCCCTTTGGCCGGGTCGAAATTCTTTTTCAACGCTTCGATTTCTGCAGCCGTAAGTCCCATCGCCGATCTCCAAAAATCCGAATGACAAGCGACCGTTCAATTTTTTGCACGGGATTTGGATCGCTGACGATGTGTAACTTTGTTTTTTTTTAGGTTCCGGTGCGAATTCGTCAGTTATTTGGAACATTCGACGCGTCATCGCAACTCAGAACTTGCTCGCTAGGTAACTTTTTCTGAGGCGGTGTTGCGAATGAACAATATTGATTCGGTTCAGGTTTCTAGTTGGGAAGCGCTACGGCGTCCCGAATTTTCCGATGGCTTGGTTGCAGTCAACCGGGCGATGCCGGAGGTGCTTTCACTTCCGGTTCAGGTATCGCTGGTATCGGCCGATGTGTCGGACAAGGCGCAGCTTGAGTCGCTCTATCCGATGGCATGCATTGCGGACTATCCGATCAGCTCGCTGCGGCCTGCCGGGCTGGACCCGGAGATATTCTCTGCCGCCTGCTTCAGGGACAGCCTGTCATCCTTGCAGAGGCAGTTGCAGCTGATCGCTCTGGAACGAAGGTCGGATGCGCGCAAGTTCGGACGCCTTTCCCGCCTGCTGTCAGATCAGGATGCCTTGTTCAGGCTCGCCCAGATGTATTCGTCCGCGCTGGTGCAGGGCTGACATGGCGCAACCCATGCGATCCCCCGCAGTTGGTACACCGACGGTCCTGCCGGCAAAACAGGTCGACGTGCTGAAAGTCATCGGGTTCCTGCAGCTGCAATACGGCGAACCGGCCGAGGCTGTCGTGTTGTTCGATGCGCTTCATGCGCTCTTCCCTGCCGACCGGAACCTGGCGCTGTCGCTGGCATTGGCCCGCCTGCGCACGGGCGATCCGCAGTCCGCACTCGAGGTTCTCAACGACACGCCGGGCATGGCGACGGCCGATTCTCCGCTTGGCACAGGCTATGTTCCGGGCTCGCTGGATGCCTGCCACCACTTGCTGCGCGCGCAGGCGCTGTCCGCCCTTGGCCGGATGACCGAAGCCGCCCGCTGCATGCGACTGTTCATCCGGCAAAGACGGCTGTTCGAATCCCGGGAGTCTGCGTGATGGACAAGATCTCCTATCACATACAAGTATTCCTGCAGAAGGTCGTCAAGCGAAACGACCTGGTGCTGGCGACGCTGATCGTCTGCATCATCTTCATGATGATCCTGCCGCTGCCGACCTGGCTCATCGATGCGCTGATCGCTTCCAACATGTGCCTGTCGGCCATCCTGCTGATGGTGGCGATGTACCTGCCGTCACCGCTGGCCTTCTCGTCTTTCCCGTCAGTGCTGCTGGTGACCACGCTGTTTCGGCTGGCCATCGGCATCGCCACGACGCGCCTGATCCTGCTGAACGGCGATGCCGGCCACATCATCTACACCTTCGGCAATTTCGTTGTCGGCGGCAACCTGGTGGTGGGCCTCGTGGTGTTCCTGATCCTGACCATCGTCCAGTTCGTCGTCATCACCAAGGGGTCCGAGCGCGTGGCGGAAGTCGCGGCGCGCTTCTCGCTCGATGCGATGCCGGGCAAGCAGATGTCGATCGACGGCGACCTGCGCGCGGGCACCATCGACATGAACGAAGCGAGACGCCGCCGCGATGTCGTGGCCAAGGAGAGCCAGCTGTACGGCGCTATGGATGGCGCGATGAAGTTCGTGAAAGGCGACGCGATCGCCGGGCTGATCATCGTCGCGGTGAACCTGCTCGGCGGCGTGCTGATCGGGGTGCTGATGAAAGGGATGACGGCTTCGGAGTCCGTAAAGATCTATTCGATCCTGACAATAGGCGACGGCCTGATCGCACAGATCCCTGCGCTGTTCGTCTCGATCTGTGCGGGCATGATCGTGACCCGCGTCACCGGTACCGACGGCGGTCCCTCGAATATCGGCAGCGACATTGGTGCGCAATTGCTGGCCCAGCCGAAAGCCTTCCTGATCGGCTCGGTAGTGATGCTGGGCTTTGCGGCGATTCCCGGCATGCCGACCGTGACCTTCCTGATACTCTCGGTCGTGACCGGGGTAGTCGGCTACATCTTCTTCAAGGGCGAACGCAAGGTCATCGACCCGAAGACCGGCAAGGTCAGCAGTATCCCGGCCATTGCCGCCGGCGACAAGGACGAAGGGCAAAAAGCGGCGGATGCGGATAGTTTCTCGCCCACCGTGCCGCTGCTGGTCGACATGCATCCGGGACTGGAGAAAGCGTTCTCCACCGAATTCCTCAACGAAGAGCTCGCGCGTGTCCGGCGCGCATTGTTCGAGGATCTCGGCATCATTTTCCCGGGCATCACGCTACGCTTCAACCAGACCATCGCCCAGGAAATCTACGTCATCAATGTGTCCGAGATCCCCGTCTCGCAAGGCCGGCTGCGCCCGCGACACCTGTTCGTCAAGGAAGCGCCGGAAAACCTGAAGGCTCTGTCCATACCTTTCGAGACTGGTGAAGCCTTCCTGCCGGGACTGCAGACCCTGTGGACTGGCATCGAGCTCAAAGGGCCACTGGGCAATGCCGGCATTCCCTTCCTCGAGCCGAACTCGCTGCTCTCCTACCACATCGCACTGGTGCTGAAGAAGCACGCAGCCGAGTTCATCGGCATACAGGAGACCCGCGCACTGCTGACCGACATGGAAACCCGTTTCCCGGAACTGGCCAAGGAAGTGCAGCGCGTCATGCCCATCCACAAGATCGCGGAGATACTGCAGCGCCTCGTCGGCGAAGGCATCTCGATCCGCAACTTGCGTGCCGTGATGGAGGCGCTGATCGAGTGGGGACAGAAAGAAAAGGATTCGGTGATGCTGACCGAGTATGTGCGGATCGCGCTCAAGCGCCACATCAGCTTCCGCCACTCGGCCGGCAAGAACCTGCTGCCGGCCTATCTGCTCGCGCCGTCAGTGGAAGATACGGTGCGCGGCGCGGTTCGGCAGACTTCAGGCGGTTCCTATCTGGCGCTCGATCCCGGCACCTCTCGGCAGCTGCTGGAAAACATCAAGTCAACGGTCGGCGATCTCAGCCGGTCGATACAGAAGCCAGTGCTGCTGACCTCGATGGACATAAGGCGCTATCTGCGGAAGATGATCGAGCAGGACCTGTACGAACTTCCGGTGCTGTCATATCAGGAGCTTACGCCGGAGGTGAACATACAGCCGCTGGCAAGGGTAGAGCTATGAACGGGATCTCGTTACGGCATCCCGTCGTCGATGCACCTCAGTCCTCGTCGGCGCCGTCTCGCTCGGCCACCAACGCCTGTACCGCCGTGTCGGGGGTGTCGAATTCATCCAGCAGCGCCAGGAAACCCCCGGCCTCGAGCACGCTGCGAACCTTGTCGCCTGCGCCGGCCAGCGCCGCCCTGCCGTCAGCATCGCGCAAGCGGCGCAGGGTCTTCAGCACCACCCGCAAGCCGTCGCTCGAAATATGGGTCAGGTCGCTGCAGTCGAACACCATCAACCGCGCGCCGTCATCGATTGCCGCATCCAGCAACTCATCCAGCTCGGCGGCGACCGGCTTGCTGACATCGCCATGCGGCCTGACGACGAAGAGATCTCCATGCGATTCGGACTGTATGGTCATTTCGTTCGTTGGTAAGCGTGGTCTCCCAAATTGTAGCGGTTCACTGACCAAAGTTCACACTGAATTCTTATGAAAATCGAACCGCACCTCGAAGCGATGCTGCCGCAGCTGGAGCTGCGCGTGCTGCATGGCCCTCAGGCAGGCAGCCGACTGACGCTGTCGATTGGCGACTATGTGCTGGGCACGGACGACGAATGCGAGGTCATGCTTGCCGGCCCGAGGCTGCAGGGGGCGCACGCCCGGCTGAAATTCGATGGCGACCGAGCGTCCATCAGCCCGCTCGGTGGCACTGTGCTGGACGCCCAGGGCAACGAGATCGGCGACGATTTACCACTGGCGCTGGGCATGCCCATCGAGATGGGCGGCATCTGGATCACGGTCGACGAGGTCGACGCTCCGTGGCCATCCACCGAATCACTTATTCCGCAACCCAGCCTGCAAGCGCCGCCGCCCCCTGCCGCAGAGGAGCCGGCCACGGTTCCGGCCAGCGCCGGCCTGCAGACGTCGGTCGCACAGGATCCACAGCGAAACCGTGCAAGGCGCATCCTGATGATGGCGATGGGCACGCTCGCCATCATCGCTACGCTGGGCATCGCCGCTGCGGGATGGCTTGCGAGCCGGCCAGCCGAGGCGGACATGCCTGCCGCGGCTGCTGACGACGGTTCAAAGCAGCTGGAGGCAATCAACGCACGCCTCGCCGAGGCCTTTCCCGGTCGCAGCATCACCGTCAGCGCGGGAGCCGGCGGCGTTCCTGTGGTGACTGCCTATGCGGCCGACAAGGCCATGGCCGACCGGATGGAGATGGCGATCCGCAAGCATGCCGGCACGCCGCTCATCCACCTGTACCGTGACGACGCAATGCGCGAGAGCGCCCGTTCTGTCGCACAGAAGTTCCGGGACGAAGGCACGCGCGCCGTGATGAAGATCACCGAGGTCAATAACGGCGTCGTCGGCGTGCAGGGCATGGTTGTCTCGAACGGCACGCGCGAAGATTTGCAGGAAGCTTTGCGTGCGGGCGTTCCGGGACTACGGGGCGTCGAAGCATCGCTGCGCAACACGGAGGAGTTGCCCGCACTGCTTGTCGACCGCATTGCCAGCGCCGGGCTGTCGAAAAAACTTCAGGTCATTTCGCAGCAACCCGAATTCACGCTGCGCGGCAACCTGAGCGAGGAAGAGACACAGCGCTGGGAAATGCTGCTGCTGGAATTTAACGATGAGTTTGGCCGTTTGCTGCCGGTCAGGGCGACCATCACGGTGCTGGCGCGGCGCCTGCCCGTAAACATACAGTCCGTGGTCGGCGGCCCCATGCCATTCATCATCACCGACAGCGGACAGAGAATCAGCGTCGGCGGCGATGCCAATGGCCACACGATATCGGCGATCCGTGACAACGAAGTGATCTTCGACGGCACGCAGCGCTTTCGCATACCGCGCTAAAACATGGAAAGGCATCTCAATGAAAGCAGATAGCGGCGAAAAACCGGCGACACTGGCCCTCAGCGACGCGGCCGTGGCCAGCCTCGAAGACTACCTGCCCGGCGGCAGTGCCGCTGGCGAGGACGGCGGAAAGGCCCTTCAAGATGAGGTCATCGCGATGCTGGCCCAGCTTGACCGCCGCCTGTCGACCCAGAGTCGGGCAATGACGCCCACCGAGGAATTCCGCAAGCTGGTCGCTGCCCGTCAGGCGGTGCAGGCGGCAAAGCTGGCGATGCAGTTGCACCATGCCGGCCGCCAGGGCGGCAAAGATTAAGAACCTGTCGGCGCCTCACGGCGACCGCCGGTGAAATCCACCCAAGGAGAAAAACATGTCACTCGCAAGCACCGGCCTGAAGAACATCTACGACAAGATCGAGCCGAAGATGAAGGACAACGAGGATCTGCTGCGGAACGAACTCGGCGCCATCAACGACGGCGCCGAAGTCACGACCGCGCAGCTGCTGAGGCTGCAGTACCTGATCGCGCGCTACACGGTGACAGCCACGACCTTTGCGAACATCATCAAGGAAATGTCGGATTCGCTGAAGGGCGTGGCTGCGAAGATCGGTTGAATGTTCAGGTGGTCGTGCTTCAACCCAGCTGCTCGAGCCTGATGCGGCTGACCTTGCCGGCCACCGTCGTCAGCGCTTCGATCGCAGCGATCGCCTCATCGGCCTGCTTTTCCTTCGTCTCGTGCGTCAGGATGATCAGGTCGGTCTGGGTCTCGCCCTCGCCCGCTTCCTTCTGCAGCATCGCGTCGATCGAGATCGATGCATCGGCGAGGATGCGCGTCACGTCGGCCAGCACGCCCGGCTTGTCGGCCACGCGCATGCGCAGGTAGTAGCTGGTCGTCACTTCCGACATCGGCAGGATCGGCGTATTGGCCATCTCGTTCGGCTGGAACGCGAGGTAAGGCACGCGATGCTCCGGATCCGCCGTCGCCAGCCGCGTGATGTCCACCAGGTCGGCGATCACTGCCGAGGCCGTCGGCTCCGAGCCGGCGCCCTTGCCGTAGTACAGCGTCGCGCCGACCGCATCGCCCTGCACCAGCACCGCATTCATCGCGCCCTCGACATTGGCGATCAGGCGATTGGCCGGGATCAGCGTCGGATGCACGCGCAGCTCGATGCCGCTGGCAACGCGGCGCGCGATGCCGAGCAACTTGATGCGATAGCCCAGCTGCTCAGCGTAGCGAATGTCGGTAGCCGACAGCTGGGTAATGCCTTCCACGTGCGCCTTGTCAAACTGCACCGGAACCCCGAAAGCAATCGCCGACATGATCGTCGCCTTGTGCGCGGCGTCCACGCCTTCGATATCGAAGGTCGGGTCCGCCTCGGCGTAACCGAGCGCCTGTGCCTCTTTCAGCACGACATCGAAGTCCAGCCCCTTGTCGCGCATCTCGGACAGGATGAAGTTCGTGGTGCCGTTGATGATGCCGGCGATCCACTGGATGCGGTTCGCGGTCAGGCCTTCGCGCAGCGCCTTGATGATCGGGATGCCACCGGCCACCGCCGCCTCGAACGCGACCATCACGCCCTTCTCCTGCGCCGCGCGGAAGATCTCGGTGCCGTGCGTGGCCAGCAGCGCCTTGTTCGCGGTCACCACATGCTTGCCGTTCGCAATGGCCTTCATCACCAGATCGCGTGCGATGCCATAGCCGCCGATCAGTTCGATCACGATATCGATGTCCGGATGATTGACGACCAGGTTGGCGTCGCTCACCACCTCGACCTTGCCGCCGGTGATCTCTTTCGCGCGCTCGGTGTTCAGGTCGGCGACCATCACGATCTCGATGCCGCGGCCAGCACGGCGACGGATCTCTTCCTGGTTGCGCTGCAGGACGGTGAAGGTACCTGCGCCTACGGTGCCGATGCCCAGCAGGCCTACTTTGATAGGTTTGATCATGGTTGTGTCTTGTCGAATTCAGGTCAGCGGGCGTGACGGCGGCGATAGCCGTCGAGGAAGTGGGCGATGCGTCCGAACGCCACCGACAGGTCGTCGACGTTCGGCAGGAACACCACGCGGAAATGATCAGGCGTCGCCCAGTTGAAGCCGGTGCCCTGAACGATCAGCACGCGCTCCTCCGCCAACAGCTCGTACGCGAATTGCTGGTCATCCTCGATCGGGTACATGGCCGGATCGAGGCGCGGGAACATGTACAGCGCCGACTTCGGCTTCACGCAGGTCACGCCCGGGATATCGGTCAGCAGCTTGTGCGCGAGGTCGCGCTGGCGCGTCAGGCGACCGTTCGGCGCAACGAGGTCGTTGATGCTCTGGTAGCCGCCGAGCGCGGTCTGGATAGCAAACTGTCCCGGCACGTTCGCGCACAGTCGCATCGAGGCCAGCATATTCAGGCCTTCGATGTAATCCTTCGCGTGGCGCTTCTCGCCCGACACGATCATCCAGCCGGCGCGATACCCGCAGGAGCGGTAGTTTTTCGACAGGCCATTGAGCGTGATGAACAGCACGTCATCGGCCAGCGATGCGAGCGAGGTGTGCGTATTGCCGTCGTACAGCACCTTGTCGTAGATCTCGTCGGCGAACACGATCAGCTGGTGCTGACGCGCCAGCTCGACGATCTGCTCCAGCACCTCGGTCGGGTACAGCGCGCCGGTCGGGTTGTTAGGATTGATGACGACGATCGCGCGCGTGTTCGGCGTGATCTTCTTGCGCATGTCGTCGATGTCGGGATACCAGTCGGCCTGCTCGTCGCAAATGTAGTGCACAGGCTTGCCGCCGGACAGGCTGACTGCCGCCGTCCACAGCGGATAGTCGGGCGCCGGTACCAGCACTTCATCGCCGCTGTTGAGCAGCGCATTCATGCTCATCACGATCAGTTCCGAGGCGCCGTTGCCGAGGTAAATATCGTCGATGGTGACGCCGGAGATCTTCTTCTCCTGGCAGTACTGCATGATCGCCTTGCGCGGCGCGAACAGCCCCTTGGAGTCGGTATAGCCGGCCGCGTTGCCCATGTTGCGGATCATGTCCTGCACGATCTCTTCGGGCGCATCGAAACCGAACGGCGCGAGATTGCCGATGTTCAGCTTGATGATCTTGTGGCCCTCTTCCTCCATCTGCCGGGCTTTTTCGAGCACCGGGCCGCGGATGTCGTAGCAGACGTCTGCCAGTTTCTTGGATTTCTGGATGGTTTTCACTGCAGGATCCCGCAAAAAAAGACAGGCCCGAAGGCGGGCCGCCCGGCGCAAGGTGTTGCGCCGCGAAAAAACAGGCATTTTGCCCCAAATTGGGCGGGTTTTCCATTCGGCCGACCCGGAAAGGGATAGAATTGCCTTCTTATGAAGTTACATGTGACGCCGACGCAGCAATACCAGACGGTGACCGGTTATGAGCAGGACTGGATCGAGATCAATGCAGTCCGATTCGATCACAGCCTGATCGTCCTGCCGGAAATAGCGCCAATGCGCTGGCCGGTGACAGATTTCGAGAGCCTTCGCACCGAAGATTTCCAGGCCGTGGAGGCGCAAGCACCCGACCTGCTGATCCTCGGCACCGGATCCCGGCAGCGTTTCGTGTCGCCTCGCCTGGTGGCAGGACTGATCTCGCGGCGCATCGGGGTCGAGTGCATGGACAACCAGGCAGCGTGCCGTACTTATAACATCCTGATGGCCGAGGGTCGCAAGGTCGCGCTGGCGGTGATCCTGCCCCGGTCCGAGACAAAATGAAAACGGAGAATGAATTGGGTGACCGTCCTTCCATCATGAACCTGGCGGTGCCGGACTTCAGCGCCGAGATGACCGGCGGGAAGCCTTTCCGCCTGTCCGACTATCAAGGCAAGAAACTCGTGCTGTACTTCTACCCGAAGGACAACACGCCCGGCTGCACTGCCGAAAGCCTGCAGTTCCGCGACCTGCATCAGCGCATCCTGAACGCCGGCGCCGAAGTGTTCGGCATCAGCCGCGACAGCCTGCGCTCGCACGAGGGCTTCAAGGCCAAGCTCGGGCTGCCGTTCGAGCTGATCTCCGACCCGGACGAAACCCTGTGCACGATGTTCGATGTCATGGTCATGAAATCGATGTACGGCAAGAAAGTGCGCGGCGTGGAGCGCTCGACATTCGTGATTGACGCTAACGGGAAAATAGTGAAAGAATGGCGTGGAGTGAAAGTGCCCGGCCACGTCGATGAAGTCGTGGAGCTCGTCGAAAGCCTGGGCTGAATCGATATAAATCATTGAATTCATACAAGTTTTCAATCGAAAGGCTGTTCAGGGCAAAGACCTCGGGTCTTTATCTTGAACAGCCTTTCGCTTTTTCCGTGCCTCACCCCGTTTGTCCCGACTGTCATTACCGCCGTATCCACTAGAAGAGGTCCTGATGCCCCTGCCTAAAATGCCCAGCAAACCCGCAGCACTGCTCTCACCGGCGGATTATCCCAAGGCAGAAAAAGGCAAGACCGTCCGCCCGGCGATAGCGCTGGTGCCGAATGCCCCGCAGGCGAAAGCGAAGAACGAAGCGCCGATTGCGCAAAAACCCGCGGTACGCAAGCCGCGCAGCGAGAGTCCGCCGAAATCGCAGACCAGCAAGATCGCCGACAAGCGCGGCATCACCAAGCTGTTCGTGCTCGACACCAACGTCCTGATGCACGACCCGACCTCGCTGTTCCGCTTCGAGGAGCACGACGTCTACCTGCCGATGATCACGCTGGAAGAGCTGGACAACCACAAGAAGGGCATGTCCGAAGTCGCGCGCAATGCACGCCAGGTATCGCGCTCGCTCGACGCGCTGGTGGCCGACATCCTGGAAGACGCGATCGACGGCGGCATTCCGCTCTCCAAGCTCGGCAACAAGGATGCCGGCGGCCGCCTCTACTTCCAGACCAAGCTGCAGAACTGGACGCTGCCACCCGGCCTGCCCGAAGGCAAGGCCGACAACCAGATCCTCGGCGTCGTGCGTGCGCTGCAGGAACAGCAGCCGGGCCGCCCTGTCGTGCTGGTGTCGAAAGACATCAACATGCGCATCAAGGCACGCGCGCTGGGGCTGCCAGCCGAGGAATACTTCAACGACCATGTACTGGAGGATACCGACCTGCTGTACTCCGGCATCCTGCAGCTGCCCGAGGACTTCTGGGTCAAGCACGGCAAGGGCATGGAGTCCTGGCAGGAGACCCGGCAGGGAACCGGCACCACCTATTACCGCGTGACCGGCCCGATGGTGCCTGCGATGCTGGTGAACCAGTTCGTGTACACCGAACCGAAGAATGGCGAAGCGCCCTTCCACGGCCAGGTCGTGCAGATCAACGGCAAGACTGCTGTGCTGCGCACGCTGAAGGATTACGGCCATGCCCGCAACAACGTCTGGGGCATCACCGCGCGCAACCGCGAACAGAACTTCGCGCTGAACCTGCTGATGGATCCGGAGTGCGACTTCCTCACCCTGCTCGGCCAGGCCGGCACCGGCAAGACCTTGCTCGCGCTGGCGGCCGGACTCGCGCAGGTGCTGGAATCGAAGACCTACAACGAGATCATCGTCACCCGCGTGACGGTGCCGGTCGGCGAGGACATCGGCTTCCTGCCGGGCACCGAGGAAGAGAAGATGGGACCGTGGATGGGTGCTTTCGACGACAACCTCGAGGTGCTGAACAAGTCCGACGCCGATGCCGGCGAATGGGGACGCGCGGCGACGCAGGAACTGATCCGGTCGCGGATCAAGATCAAGTCGCTGAACTTCATGCGCGGCCGCACCTTCGTCAACAAGTACCTGATCATAGACGAGGCGCAGAACCTGACGCCGAAGCAGGTCAAGACGCTGGTCACGCGCGCAGGCCCCGGCACCAAGATCGTCTGCCTCGGCAACATCGCGCAAATCGACACGCCCTACCTGACCGAAGGCTCGAGCGGTCTCACCTATGTGGTCGACCGCTTCAAGGGCTGGTCACATAGCGGACACGTGACGCTGGCGCGCGGCGAACGCTCGCGCCTTGCGGATCACGCCAGCGACGTGCTGTAAGGCTTCGGGCCACCGGCGCCTGAAACGAAAAGGCCTCCCGACGGGAGGCCTTTTCGTTTGTCGCCAGCTGCGATTACAGGATCTTCGTTCCGACCCACCACGCGATGGCTGACATGAAGGCCGACGCCGGAATCGTGAAGATCCAGGCCCAGACGATATTGCCCGCGACGCCCCAACGCACTGCGGACATCTTGCGCGACGAGCCGACACCGACGATGGCCCCGGTGATCGTATGCGTGGTCGACACCGGCACGCCCATCGCGGTAGCAATGAACAGCGTCATCGCGCCGCCGGTCTCGGCACAGAAGCCGCCGACGGGCTTGAGCTTCGTGATCTTCTGGCCCATGGTCTTGACGATGCGCCAGCCGCCGAACAGCGTGCCCGCGCCTATGGCCACGTAACAGCTGACGATCACCCACATCGGCGGACGGGCCTCGCCGGCCGACATGACGCCGGCCGAGATCAGCAGCATCCAGATGATGCCCATGGTCTTCTGCGCGTCATTGCCGCCGTGTCCGAGGCTGTACATCGACGCCGACAGCAGCTGCAGGCGGCGGAACCACTTGTCGATGCGCTGCGGATGGCTGCGCACGAACAGCCAGGACACGATCAGCATCATCAGCGAACCGAACAGGAAGCCCAGCGTCGGCGACAGTACGATGAAGGTGATGGTCTTGATCAGGCCGGACGAAATCAGCGCATCCGTGCCCTCTTTCGCGACCGCCGCACCGACCAGCCCGCCGATCAGCGCGTGCGACGACGACGACGGAATGCCGTAGTACCAGGTGAGCAGGTTCCACGCGATCGCTCCCACCAGCGCGCCGAACACCACGTAGTGGTCAACCACCGATGGTTCGATCGTGCCCTTGCCGACGGTCGTCGCAACCTTCAGCTGGAACACCGCAATCGCGATGAAGTTGAAGAACGCCGCCAGCGCCACCGCCTGATGCGGCTTGAGCACGCCGGTCGACACCACGGTCGCGATCGCGTTGGCCGCGTCATGGAAACCGTTCATGAAATCGAACAGCAGCGCCAGCGCTATCAGGAGCGCCAGCGTGTAGATACTGATTTGTAGAGTCTGCATGAGTCAGGTCGTCTCGGTGTGCGTGGCTCAGGCGTTCTCGACAATGATGCCTTCGACGATGTTGGCGACATCCTCGCAGCGATCGGTCACGCTTTCGAGGATCTCGTAGATCGCCTTCAGCTTGATCAGGTTGCGCACGTCCGGCTCCTCGCGGAACAGCTTGGACATTGCCGCGCGCATCACATGGTCCGCGTCCGACTCGAGCTTGTCGATCTCGGAGCAGATCGTCAGGATCTCGCGCGCATGGTCCATGTTGTGCAGCAGCGAGACTGCCGCCAGCACCTTCTCGCAGCAGGCCTGGCACAGTTCGGCGAGGCGCTTGGCTTCCGGCGTGATCGCCTTGATGTCGTAAAGCGAGATGGTCTGTGCCGCGTCTTCCATCAGGTCGAGGATGTCATCCATGCGCGTGATCAGCTTGTGGATGTCGTCGCGGTCGATGGGCGTGATGAAGGTCTTGTGCAAAAGGTCCAGTGCCGCATACGTAATCTTGTCGGCCTGCTTCTCCACCGATTCGATCGCATGCACGCGGTGCTCGAGATCGTCGAAGTTGGTCATCAGCGCGACCATCTCCTTGCCACCCTTCACGCACAGCTCGCCGTGCTGGATGAAATACTCGAAAAACTTGCCTTCCGTCGGCATCAGGCGTCCGAACATGATTCTCTCCTTACCTTCAATGGGTCTGTTTCTTTGTGAACTTTACTCGCCGCCGTTGAACACGGGGGCAGAACCGGTGTAATTCTCGAATTTCGTGTAGGCGCCGAGGAAGGTCATGCGCACCGAGCCGATCGGGCCGTTACGCTGCTTGCCGATGATGATCTCGGCCGTGCCCTTGTCCGGCGAATCCGGGTTGTAGACCTCGTCGCGATAAATGAACAGGATCACGTCGGCATCCTGTTCGATGGCGCCCGATTCGCGCAAGTCCGACATCACCGGTCGCTTGTTCGGCCGCTGTTCCAGCGAGCGGTTCAACTGCGACAAGGCAATCACCGGGCAGCCCAGCTCCTTCGCAAGGCCCTTCAGGTTACGCGAGATTTCGGAGATCTCGGTCGCGCGGTTTTCGCCGGGCGAATTGGCCGACATCAGCTGCAGGTAGTCGACGATGATCAGGCCGAGCTTGCCGCACTGCCGCGCAAGCCGGCGCGAACGCGCGCGCAGTTCGATCGACGACAGCGCCGGCGTCTCGTCGATGAAGATCTGCGCCTCATTCATTTTCTGGATCGCATGCGTGAGCCGCGGCCAGTCTTCGTCATTCAGTCGGCCGGTACGCAGCCGGTGCTGGTCGAGCCGGCCGACCGAGCCCAGCATACGCATGGCCAGCTGCGTGCCGCCCATTTCCATCGAGAAGATCGCGACCGGCAAGCCGGTGTCGATGGCGACGTTCTCGCCGATGTTCACCGAAAAAGCGGTCTTGCCCATCGACGGACGGCCAGCGACGATCACCAGGTCACCCGGCTGCAGGCCCGAAGTCATGCGGTCGAGATCGACCATGCCGGTCGGCACACCGGTGATGTCGCTCGACGCATCGCGGTTGTACAACTCGTCGATGCGCTCGACCACTTGCGTCAGCAGCGGCTGAATTTCCATGAAACCCTGCGAGCCGCGCGCGCCCTCTTCGGCAATCGCGAAGATCTTCGACTCGGCCTCGTCAAGCATCTGCTTGACTTCCTTGCCCTGCGGATTGAACGCATTGCTGGCGATCTCGTCGGACACCGTGATCAGCTTGCGCAGCACGCCGCGGTCGCGCACGATTTCTGCGTAGCGGCGGATGTTCGCTGCCGACGGCGTGTTCTGCGCCAGCGCGTTCAGATACGAGAGTCCGCCGACTTCCTCGGCCTTGCCGGCCGATGACAGCGATTCATACACGGTGATCACGTCCGCAGGTTTGGACGAGTTCACCAGCTTCACGATGTGCTGGAAGATGATCCGGTGGTCGAAACGATAGAAATCGTCGGCGCCGACAAAGTCGGCGATACGGTCATAGGCTGAATTGTCCAGCAGCAGTCCCCCTAAAACGGATTGCTCCGCCTCGATGGAATTCGGGGGTATGCGCAGTGATTCGAGCTGCGGGTCAGGCCTGTCGTTCATGGGGCGGCATTATACCTGTTACCGGTAGTCATCAATTACATGCTTGGCAAGCCTTGCATGGATTTCAGCTGAATTGGCAATTGAAAAACGAAGCCAACGATAACTGACTCGAAAGTTGATTAAAATTTGCCGCTGAAACCCGAACGACATGTCCAATCGACGAAGGGTAAAGGCAAGCGCTCCCCTCTCCGCCCCGGCCAGTGCGCCCAACGCGCGGCCAGCGACCCATTCCCGCCCCCGGGGACGCATGCGCCGATGGGCATGATTCTGCTGTTCGTCGCGCTGATCGGGCTGGTACGGATGATGAAGCCCTCCGCCACGCCAGCGCAGTGATCCGGGCATGCTCAACACTTCATCTGATCGAAGCCTGCGGCTTTCGCTGCGTTCTATCCACCCGGCGCCCTCGCCTGCCGCGTTCGACGCCACTCGCGTTTGAATTGCCCAATGAAAAAGCCGCCCGAGGGCGGCTTTTTCATTGTTCATCGCAGAGCGATCAGGCGTGCTCGCCGACCACCACCACGTTGACTTCAACGACGACGTCGGTGTGCAGCGCGACGTTCAGCGGGAACTCGCCGGTGGTCTTCAGCGGGCCTTGCGGCATGCGAACCTGCGACTTGTCGAGCTTGTAGCCCTGCTTGGCCAGTGCATCGGCGATGTCGTGGTTCGTGACCGAACCGAACAGGCGGCCATCGACGCCGGCCTTCTGCGACACTTCGACGCGCAGGCCAGCGAGCTTCTCGCCCTGAGCCTGTGCAGCGGCCAGCTTCTCGGCAGCGGCCTTTTCCAGCTCGGCGCGCTTGGCTTCGAATTCGGCGATCGCGTCGGCAGTGGCGCGGCGCGCGATGCGGTTCGGGATCAGGAAGTTGCGGCCGTAGCCGTCTTTCACGCGAACGACGTCACCCAGGTTGCCCAGGTTCGCCACTTTTTCCAGCAGAATGACTTGCATGTTTTTCTCCAGGTATCAGGTAAGAGCCCGATCAGGCGTTGTGCAGATCGGTGTACGGCAGCAGCGCGAGGTAACGCGCGCGCTTGATCGCGGTATCCACCTGGCGCTGGTAGTGCGCACGGGTGCCGGTCAGGCGTGCCGGCATGATCTTGCCGTTTTCCTGGACGAAGTCCTTCAGGGTGTCCACATCCTTGTAGTCCACCTGCTCCACCTTGGCGACGGTGAAGCGGCAGAATTTCTTGCGCTTGAACAGCGGGTTCTGCTGCTTGCGCTTCTCTTTGAGTTTGCTCTTGTCGAACTTTTTGCCGAATGCCATTTTTCTGGCTCCTGAATCTAAGAAATTGTTTCGATATCCGTGAGGTGGAACACCAGGGCTTTGCTGTTGCGGTTCTTGCGGGCCATGAAGCCTGTGAACCTGAACATTTCGCCCATTTCAGCGCGCTCCAGCAAGTCGGCGATCTGTCCGGCGGCAATCGCTGCCACCTCGAACTCCACCTGCCTCGCTATGTTCGCTTCGATCTGTTCCGACGTATGCAGCAGTCTTGCCGCCACGATCGGTATGCCGGCCGGCGTGTAACGTTTCACGTCACGTTCGGCCAGGGTCGCGATGCACTGAAAGCTGTTCTCTCCCCGCTCAGTCAAGGACACCTGCCGTTAAGCAGCCGATGCCTCGCTACGTGCCGCCTTGGCAGCGTCTTCCTTCTGCACGCTCTTCATGATCGGCGAAGGCGCGGTCTCGGCCTTCTTCATGCGAACGGTCAGGTGACGCAGCACGGCATCGTTGAACTTGAAGCCGGTCTCGAGTTCGGTCAGGGTCTCGCCGTCGCACTCGATGTTCATGCAGACGTAGTGAGCCTTTGCGAGTTTCTGGATCATGTAGGCCATCTGGCGGCGGCCCCAGTCCTCGACGCGATGGATCTTGCCGCCACGGCCCGTAACCAGGGTCTTGTAGCGATCGATCATCGCGGGCACTTGCTCGCTCTGATCCGGATGGACGATAAATACGATTTCATAGTGACGCATTGTTTCTCCTTGTGGTCGGATTACAAAATTGCCCACCCCGGCGTCAGGACGAGTGTGGGAAGAGGAAAGCCCGCGATCATAACCGGATTTCATCGAAATCTCAATCGCGACAGGCATTTAGGTTCCCTCATCGCACAAAATGCTTGCATTTGGCAGCATAACTGTACAAAAATACAGGCTGTGCATAAAAACAGCCTGCAGAGAGTTGCCAATGATTAAACTCACCGCCCGCCAGGAACAGATCCTCGGACTGATACGCGAAGCGATCGACAACACCGGCTTCCCACCGACCCGGGCCGAGATCGCGCAGACCCTGGGCTTCCGTTCGGCCAATGCGGCCGAGGAACACCTGCAGGCGCTGGCGCGCAAGGGCGCGATCGAGATCACGCCGGGCGCCTCGCGCGGCATACGGCTGCTGGAGCGCCCGGCTGAAGGCTCGCGTCTTGCCCGCTTCGGCCTCGGCCAGATGGCGCTGCCGCATCCGGACCTGATGCAGTTCTCGCTGCCGCTGATCGGCCGGGTCGCCGCAGGCTCCCCCATCCTCGCGCAGGAACACATCACCGCCAACTATCAGGTCGACCCGTCGCTGTTCACCGCAAGGCCGGATTACCTGCTGCAGGTGCGAGGCATGTCGATGCGCGACGCCGGCATTCTGGATGGCGACCTGCTGGCAGTGAAGAAGGCCGATTCGGCGCGCGACGGCCAGATCGTGGTTGCGCGCCTCGATGACGAAGTCACCGTGAAGCGCTTTCGCAGGGATGGCAGCGCGATCGAACTGCTGCCGGAGAATCCGGATTTCAAGACCATTCGCGTCGAGCCGGGCAGCCACGAGTTTGCGCTGGAGGGCTTGGCGGTGGGGTTGCTTAGGGCTTGGGGGTGAGGCCGGGGTTTCGCGGCGCATGCGCCGCGCCGGCCGAAGCGCCTCGGCTTGCAAGCCGAGGCGTGGGCAGACGCACCAACGGCGCTGCTATTTTTTGAACCTCTGTCTCTTCTGAATCAACTGCGTCGCAATCCCGCGCAGGATATTCACCTCTTCCGTTTCCAGCTTCGCGCGCGAGAACAGCCGCCGCAGCCTCGGCATCAGCTTCTTCGGATTGTCGGGATCGAGGAATTCGATCTCGACCAGTGCCTGCTCGAGGTGCGTGAACATTCCCTCCACCTGCTCCGCGCTGGCCAGCTCGCCACGGAAACCGATGCCGCTGTCAGCGCGCGCTTCACCTGATGAGGCCATACGGCACTCATAGGCCAGCACCTGCACCGCCTGCGACAGGTTCAGCGATGAATAGTCCGGATTCGCCGGCACATTCACCAGCGCGCTGCACTTGCCGACCTGCTCATTCGACAAGCCGAACCGTTCATTACCGAAGACCAGCGCGACATTCAATGTCGGGTCGGCGGCGAGATGCCCGGCAAGGGGTCGCGGCTCGAACAAGGGCGGCGCGAACTCGCGCGGCCGCGCCGACAGCGCGACGCTGAAATTGCAGCCGGCCAGCGCCTCATCCAGCGAAGATACGATGCGCGCATTGGCCAGCACGTCGGACGCGCCGCTGGCCAGTGCAATCGCCTCCTCGTCCTGCAAGGCATTCGGATCGCGCGGACTGACCAGCACCAGCTCGGAAAAGCCCATGGTCTTCATCGCCCGCGCTGCCGAGCCTATATTGCCGGGACGGCTGGTCTCGACCAGCACGAAACGGATGCGGTCGAACAAGGGTTTAGGTGAAGTTCTCAGGTTCATTTAAAATAGCGGCCATCGCGGTCGCCTTGCTGCTTCCGCATCGCTCATTCTCTCAGCTGCCGAATTCTAACGGAACAACCATGCATCCCATGATCAATACCGCGGTGAAAGCCGCGCGTAAAGCCTCCGCGATCATCAATCGCGCCTCTTTCGACCTCGACCAGGTGCGCGTAACGCGCAAGGGCCATAACGATTTTGTCAGCGAAGTCGACAAGGCGGCTGAAGAAGCCATCATCGATGTGCTCAAGCATGCCTATCCCGGTCATGCGATCCTCGCCGAAGAATCCGGCCCGTCGTCCAACCTGCACGACGAGAACGAGAATGTGTGGATCATCGATCCGCTCGACGGCACCACCAACTTCATCCACGGCTTCCCGCAATACGCGGTGTCCATCGCGCTGCGCCAGCGCGGTCAGGTCACCCAGGCCGTCATCTATGACCCGACCCGCAACGAGCTGTTCACCGCCACCAAGGGCGAAGGCGCGTTCCTGAACAACAAGCGCATCCGCGTCGCCAAGCGCGACAAGCTGGCCGATGCGCTGATCGGCACTGGTTTCCCGTACAGCGACCTGTCCGGCCTCGACGAGTACCTGAAGATGTTCAAGCTGATGACCGAGAAATCGGCCGGCCTGCGCCGCCCGGGCTCCGCCGCGCTCGATCTCGCGTATGTCGCCGCCGGCCGGCTCGACGGCTTTTTCGAGAAGAACCTGAAACCCTGGGACATGGCAGCCGGCGCGCTGCTGGTCAGCGAGGCCGGCGGCATCGTCGCTGACTTCACCGGCGAGGGCGGCTATCTCGACAAGGGTGATGTAATAGCCGCATCGCCGAAGGTGTTCGTGCAGATGCTGAACGTGCTTACGCCGTTTGCCTGATGTGCATCATGCGGATCGCCGAAAAGCGATCCGCGTTGCAGCGCAACGTATGCCACGCCGAAGCTGTTATACTGCGCACCTGCGGTAATTGTTCCAGTCTCCTTGCCGCCCCTCCGAATCATCCCCCCGAACCCGTGACTGGCGCCCAATGCGGCGGCGGTTCGATCAATTATTCATTTATGTCCTTTGCTGAACTCGGCCTGGCCGAACCCATCGTGCGCGCCGTCACGGAATACGGCTATACCCAACCCACCCCGATCCAGGCGCAAGCCATTCCTGCCGTGCTCAAGGGCGGCGACCTGCTGGCCGGCGCACAGACCGGCACCGGCAAGACCGCCGGCTTCACCCTGCCCATGCTGCAACGTCTGGACGGCGGCAAGCGCGCCGCACCGCGCCACATCCGCGCACTGGTGCTGACGCCGACGCGCGAACTCGCCGCGCAAGTCGGCGAGAGCGTGGTCAATTATGGCAAGTACCTGAAGCTGTCGTCCGAAGTGATCTTCGGCGGCGTGAACATCAACCCGCAGATCCAGAAGCTCGCGCGCGGCATCGACATCCTCGTCGCGACCCCGGGCCGACTGCTCGACCTGATGCAGCAGAAAGCCGTGAGCCTCGATTCGGTCGAGATCCTCGTGCTTGACGAAGCCGACCGCATGCTTGACATGGGCTTCATTCGCGACATCAAGAAGGTGCTCGCAGCCTTGCCGCCGAAGCGCCAGAACCTGCTGTTCTCCGCAACCTTTGCCGACGAGATCAAGGCGCTGGCCGACAGCCTGCTGGACAACCCGGCAATGATCGAAGTCGCGCGCCGCAACTCGACCGTCGAAGTGATCGCGCAAAAGATCCATCCGGTCGACCGCGACAAGAAGCATGTACTGCTCGCGCACCTGATCAAGGAGCGCAACTGGTTCCAGGTGCTGGTGTTCACGCGCACCAAGCATGGCGCAAACAAACTGGTCGAGCAGCTCGGCAAGTCCGGCATCAGCGCGCTCGCCATTCACGGCAACAAGAGCCAGGCCGCGCGCACGCGCGCGCTGTCCGAGTTCAAGAGCGCCAAGCTGCAGGCGCTGGTCGCCACCGACATCGCCGCGCGCGGCATCGACATCGACCAGCTGCCGCACGTGGTCAACTATGACCTGCCGAACGTGCCGGAAGACTATGTTCACCGTATCGGCCGCACCGGCCGCGCCGGCGCGACCGGTGAAGCGGTGTCGCTGGTCTGCGTCGACGAGCATGGCCTGCTGCGCGACATCGAGCGCTTCATCAAGCGCGAAGTGCCGCGCGAGGTGATCGAAGGCTTCGAGCCGGATCCGAGCGCGAAGGCGCAACCGATACAGCTGCGCAGCCAGGACCACCAGCCGCGCAACCGTCCGCCGCGCAACGGACAGCGTCCGGCACAGGGCGGTCAACGTGCGGCGCAAGGACGGCCGGCACAGGGAGCCAATGCACAATCACGCAGCGGCCAGCGCACCCCACAGGGTCAGGCACAGGGCCAGCGCAACGCACAGGGCCAGCCCCAGCGTCCCGCACAGGCTCGTCCGCCGCAACCCGCGCCGCGTCCGACTAACGCCCGCCCCGCACAACGTGGCGGCGCGCTGCTGAGCCAGCCGGCGGCCAACGCGCAGAACCGCAAGTTGCGCAGCGGCGAAAGCTAGATATCAACGCCGGCATGGCCGCTGCGCGCGGCCCCGGCTGTGCTACATTTCGCATCAATCTCCAGAGAGGCCGGGCGCAAGCCCGGCTTCTTTACCTTCAGCCTATCGTTTGCATGAACTCACCCGAACGGATCGCCGCCGAGAAGCACACGCCGATGATGCAGCAGTACCTGCGCATCAAGGCCGACCATCCGGACATGCTGTTGTTCTACCGGATGGGTGATTTTTACGAACTGTTCTTCGACGACGCCGAGAAGGCCGCGCGCCTGCTCGGCATCACGCTGACGCAACGCGGTGCGTCGGGCGGCAATCCGATCAAGATGGCCGGCGTGCCCTACCACTCGGTGGACCAGCATCTCGCGAAACTGGTGAAGCTCGGCGAATCGGTAGCGATCTGCGAGCAGATCGGCGACCCGGCTACCAGCAAGGGACCGGTCGAGCGCAAGGTGCAGCGTATCGTCACGCCGGGCACGCTGACCGAAGCCGAACTGCTGCCGGAAAAATCGGATCGCCCGCTGCTGGCGCTGAACGTACTGCGTCAGCGCAAGGGCGTCATGCTCGGGCTTGCCTGGCTGTCGCTGGCCAGCGGCCAGTTGCGCGTGACCGAATTGCCGACCGATGAAGGCCAGTTGCTGCTGCGCATACGCCAGGAACTCGAGCGTATTTCACCGGCCGAGATCCTGGTCGACAGCCATTGCGGGACCATGCTGCAGGAAGTGCCCGGCCTGCGGCCGACCACGGTCGCCGACTGGCATTTCGAGATTCCGGCAGCGAAGAACTCTTTGCTCGAACAGCTCGGCACCGCGACGCTGGCCGGCTTCGGCGCCGACAAGCTCGAAGCGGCGCTCGGCGCGGCCGGCGCGCTGCTGGTCTATGCGCGCAACACGCAGGGCAAGAACCTGCAGCACGTGCGCACGCTGACCGTCGAGAGCGAAGACGAGTTTATCGGCATGGATGCGTCCACGCGCCGCAATCTCGAGCTGACTGAGCCGCTGCGCGGCGCCGAAGGCCAGTCGCCGACGCTGTTCTCGCTGCTCGACCATTGCCGCACCGCGATGGGCTCGCGGCTGCTGCGCAACTGGCTGCACCACGCGCCGCGTGCGCAGCGCATTGCACAGTCGCGTCATGCCGCCATCGAGACCCTGATCGACACGAATGCTTCCGACGCGCTGGCCGCGCTGCTGTCGGGCGTGCCCGACATAGAGCGCATCGCCAGCCGCATCGCACTGCTGTCCGCGCGTCCGCGCGACCTGTCCGCGCTGCGCGCCGGACTGCAGCAATTGCCGGCGCTGCAGTCGGCGCTGTCGCCCGCCATCGAGCCCTCCGAGCTGCTATTGCAGTTGAGCGCCGAACTTGCGATGCCGGCCGAGGCGCTGTCGCTGCTCGAGCGCGCGATCGCCGCGGAACCAGCGGCGCTGGTGCGCGACGGCGGCGTGATCGCCCGCGGCTACGATGCGGAGCTCGACGAATTGCGCGGACTGTCCGAGAACGCCGGCCAGTTCCTGGTCGACCTCGAGACGCGCGAGCGCGAGCGCACCGGCATCGCCAACCTGCGCGTCGAATACAACAAGGTGCATGGCTTCTACATCGAGGTCACGAACGGCCAGGCATCCAAGGTGCCGGATGACTACCGCCGCCGCCAGACGCTGAAGAACGCCGAGCGCTACATCACGCCGGAACTGAAGGCCTTCGAGGACAAGGCGCTGTCCGCGCAGGACCGCGCGCTGGCGCGCGAGAAGATGCTGTACGAGCAGCTGCTGCAGCAACTTGGCCTGCATATCGCCGAGATGCAGCGCATCGCGCAGGCAGCCGCGCAACTCGACGTGCTGGTGGCTCTGGCTTCGCATGCCGAACGCAACCAGTGGTGCAAGCCGCAGCTGGGCATGGAACCGGGCATCAACGTCGTGCAAGGCCGCCATCCGGTGGTCGAGAATGCGATCGAGCGCTTCATCGCGAACGATTGCCGTCTCACGGCCGATCGCCGGCTGCTGCTGATCACCGGCCCCAACATGGGCGGCAAGTCGACCTACATGCGGCAGCTCGCGCTGATCACGCTGCTGGCCTATGTCGGCAGCTATGTGCCAGCCAGCGCGGCCGCCATCGGCCCGATCGATCGCATCTTCACGCGCATCGGCGCGGCCGACGACCTCGCGGCCGGCTACTCGACCTTCATGGTCGAGATGATGGAATCGGCGGCCATCCTGCACGGCGCAACCGAGCAGTCGCTGGTGCTGATGGACGAAGTCGGGCGCGGCACGTCGACCTTCGACGGCCTTGCGCTCGCATGGGCGATCGCGACGGCGCTGCTGCAGCAGACGCGCAGCTTCACGCTGTTCGCGACGCACTACTTCGAGCTCACGCAGCTGCCGCAGAAGCATCCGGGCTGCGCCAACGTGCACCTGTCCGCGGTCGAGCACAAGGACAGCATCGTCTTCCTGCACGCGGTTCAGGAAGGCCCGGCATCGCAGAGCTACGGGTTGCAGGTCGCGCAACTGGCCGGCGTGCCGCAGCCGGTGATCCGCGCCGCGCGCCGCCATCTGGCGATGCTGGAAGCGCAGTCGGCTTCCGCGGGCGGGCAGTTCGACCTGTTCTCGATGCAGTCGCTGATGCCGGAGCAGGAAGCGGCCCCGGTCGCGACCGAGGCGGCGCCCTCGCCCGTGATCGACGCGCTCGACGCCATCGACCCGGACAGCCTGAGCCCGCGCGATGCGCTCGACGCGCTGTACCGCCTCAAGCGTATCGCCGGCGGAAACGACGGAGATCGCTGATGCGCCAGCTGGCGCTGCTGCTGCTCTTCATTGCGCTGGCAGCGCAGGCCGAGCCTGTGCGCGTCGCGGTGCTGATGCATGCCGCCGATGGCAGTGCCCAAGAGTCATCGCTGCGCGCGGCACTGGACGAAGCGCAGGGGGTCGATCCCGCCTTCATCGTCGTCAACGGGATCAAGGGCGCGAAGGAGCCGTGCACGGACAGGCTGTACCGGCAGCGCAAGGCATTGCTGGAATCGGCGGCATCGCCGGTCTTCCTGTCAATGGCCGGCAGCGACTGGCTCGCCTGCCGCGACCGTCACGGACGTCCGGCATCGGCCGCCTGGCTGAACCTGCTGCGCGAACAGCTGTTCGGCGACATCAGCTGGAATGGATCGAAGCATCTGGCGCTGAGACGGCAGTCCGCGCTGCCGGCCTACCGCAGCTATGCGGAGAACACGCGCTGGACGGTGCAGGGCGTGCTGTTTGCCACGCTGCACCTGCCCGCCCCGAATAATCATTACCTCGCATCGGCAGGCCAGAACAGCGAATTCGAGGACAGGCTGACGGCAAACCGCGACTGGCTGCGCCGAATCGCGCTGGCGGCAAAAGTCGAGCGCCGCAAGGCGATCGTGATTTTCTGCGACGGCAACCCGCTGCCCTCGTCAATGGCACGCGGCGGACAGCGCGACGGCTACGACGAGATCAGGAAAGCGCTCAGGGCCATGGCCGCGAAGGCCAAGGTGCCGGTACTGGTCGTGCAGGGACCGTTGCCCGTGACGGGCACCGCCATCGTGACGCAGGGCCTGCTGTCGGCAGCGAGCCTGAAGAGGGGAATGAACGAGATCGCAATCGACCCGGAAGCCGATGTCCCATTCGCGCTGCCCGACGCCGTTCAAGGCGCCGCGCAGCGATAGGCAGTTTTACTGCAGCTGGATCGAGCGGAACTGGTCGCTGTCATCATCATCGTCATGATGATGGTGACCATGCGGTCCATGCACGTGACCGTGCGCGATCTCCTCGTCACCCGCCTTGCGCACCTCGACCACGTTCAGCTCGAAGCGCAGCGCCATGCCTGCCAGCGGGTGATTGCCGTCGAGGACGACCTTGCCGTCTTCGATGTCGGTGACCGTGAACACGTGCGCATGCGCATGCTCGTCGCCATCCGGCGCGCCCTCGAACTGCATGCCGACCTGCAGGTCTTCAGGGAACAGGTTGCGCGGCTCTATTTTGACCAGATCCGCGTCGTATTCGCCGAATCCGTCCGACGGCTCGACCTGCACGCTCACCTGCGCACCGGCAGCCTTGCCGTCCAGCGCCTGCTCGATTTTCGGCAGCGTGTTGTCGTAACCGCCGTGCAGGTAAACCATGGGCTCACTGCTCTCCTCGATCAGGTTGCCCTGCGAATCCGAAAGCTTGTAGTGCAGGGTAACGACCGTGTCCTTCGTAATATTCATGATGTTCCTTTCAATGAGCCAGCGGGCATTATAGAACGTCACTGTAAATACCCCGCCGCCCGGAGCGTGCCGCGTCCCGCCGCCCGATATAATGCGCGGATGAAAACCATCGATGTGCTGGGGTCGATCTCACCCCAGGAATTCCTGAAGAACTATTGGCAGAAAAAGCCGCTGCTGATCCGGCAGGCGATTCCCGGCTTCCAGCCGCTGCTGTCCCGCGATGCCCTGTTCGAACTGGCGTCGCGCGACGACGTCGAGTCGCGCCTGATCACCAATTTCCGCAAGCAATGGAAGCTGCAGCATGGCCCCTTGCACGACCTGCCCCCGGTGTCCCGCAAGAACTGGACAGTGCTGGTGCAGGGAGTGAACCTGCATGACGATGAGGCAGACCGACTGCTGAATCGGTTCCGCTTCCTACCCGACGCGCGTCTCGACGACTTGATGATCAGCTACGCGACCGACACCGGCGGCGTCGGCCCGCACTTCGATTCCTACGACGTGTTCCTGTTGCAGGCGCAAGGACAGCGACGCTGGCGCATAGGCGCGCAGAAGGACATGTCACTGGTCGAAGGCCTGCCGGTGAAGATCCTGCGCAATTTCTCGCCCACGCACGAATACGTGCTCGAACCGGGTGACATGCTCTACCTGCCGCCGCAATGGGCACATGAGGGCGAGGCGGTCGGCGAGTGCATGACCTACTCGATAGGCTTCCGCGCGCCATCCTGGCAGGAATTGGGGGAAGCCTTCCTGAACTTCATGGCCGACAACGTCGAGCTGCCGGGCCGCTATGCCGACCCGGGGCTTGCGTACAGCAAGCATCCGGCCAAGCTCGGCGACGAGATGATCGACCAGGTCAGCCGCCAGTTCGCGAAGCTTGCGGCCAAGCCGGACGATATCGCCATCTTCCTCGGCGAGCACCTGACCGAGCCCAAGCCCACGGTCTGGTTCACGCCGCAGCAGAAGCCGGTGTCGCTGGCGCGCTTCGTCGCCGCCGCCCAGAAGCGCGGACTGCGCCTGCACCGCAAAACACGCATGCTGTATCGCAACAAATTCGTTTTCATCAACGGGGAGTCTTTCCAGCCTGCTGGTGCGGATCGCCGTGTACTGCAAAACCTAGCCGATCAGCGGTCGTTGGCAGCCGGTGAAATTGCCCAAGCCTCGGCTGACTTGCAGGAAAGCCTGCATCAATGGGCGATGGACGGCTGGTTGCAGGTGGAATGAACGCGTAAACTCAGTTTTCGAATTGAAAACCTGAGGATCGGCCTTGCTGTTGCCTGACATTTTCACTCCTTCGATATCGTTACATTTTCTTGCAAGAAAATGACTGCATTCCCTAGCAAATGCATTGAAAACGGCTTGCAAGGACTTCAAGATCGCCGGTATAATTTCCGATTAGGAAGTTTTGTCGATGCGGCAGTGCGCAATCAGCAGTGCTGATTCGACAGGGCGACCTGAAAAAGTGCGATAACTACCGGTAGTTATTAATCTCGCTTTACGTTTAAGTTTTATTTTTCATTCTGACCTGAAGGAAAATCATGAAAAAATCGTTGCTGATCGCCTCCCTGCTGGCACTGGCCCTGGCTGCTTGCGGCAAAAAAGAAGAAGCTGCTCCGGCTGCTGAAGCTCCGGCTGCTCCGGCTGCTGAAGCTCCGAAGGCTGACGCACCGGCTGCTGAGGCACCGGCTGCTGAAGCTCCGAAGGCTGACGCTGCTGCTCCGGCTGCAGAAGAGAAGAAGTAATTCTCGCCTTCGCACATGCCGCCTCGCGCGGCATGTCCAAAAAGAAGCCGCCCTCGGGCGGCTTTTTTGTTTTCGTCGGATTGTTTTTGTCGACAGCGCAGGATCCGGACTAGCAATCGACCCAGCCGAAACCCTGCTCCTGCTCGGCCACCAAGACCCTCCTGCCCTCGCCTGCGATCACGCCATCGACCGCGTCCCGAACGTGCTGGGGCGTATTGTTCTTCTGCGACAGGTGGGCCGCCACCAGCGTGCGCAGGCGGCTCCTGTCGAGTGCCGAAAGGATCGCGGCCGATGCAGCGTTCGACAGGTGTCCGAGCGGCCCGGCGATGCGCGATTTGAGCCACGCCGGATAAGCCGAGCGCGCCAGCATCTCGCTATCGTGATTAAACTCCAGCAGCAGCGCGTCGCAGGCCGCAAGCGCCCGCATCAGGTGCGGCGTGGATTGCCCGACGTCGGTCAGCACGCCGAGCTTGCGAAGGCCATCTGAGGCGAGGTACTGCACGGGCTCGCGCGCGTCATGCGGCACGGTATACGGGGTCATCTCGAGGCCGCCGATCGCGAAGGGTTCGCTGTCGCGGCAGATGCGGATATCGACGCCGGCCATCTCGTCGCGCGGCGCGCCTTCGAAGCTGCCATGCGTGAGCCACACCGGCAGCGCGAAACGGCGCGCGAACTTGAAGACGCCGCCGATATGGTCGGAATGCTCGTGGGTCACGACGATGCCGGACACCTGATGAGGCTCGACGCCCAGGCGCGCAAGGCGACGCACGGTTTCTTTGAGGCCGAAACCGCAGTCGAGCATCACCTGCGTGGAATCGCTTTCGGGGCCCGACGAGATCAGCAGCGAGTTGCCCTCGCTGCCGCTGCCCAGGCTGGCAAACTTCATTCGGTCACCGAGGGTTCCGGCGAGGCCGCGCCCCTTACTTCAGTTGCTCGTTCAGCAGCGACAGGATACGAACTGCATTGGCATCCGCGACGGCCGCACCCTTGTCGTTCTGCACGCTGATGCGGCTGCGGTCTTCGGCGCCCTTGACGACGATCTGGTAGCGGACCGCGTCTTTCTTGTCGCTCTTCGAGCTGAACAGGCGCGAGAAAAAGCCGTCGGACTTGCTCTTCGCATCGTCGCCCTGGTCAACGTAGCGCACGAAGTACAGGCCGCGCGCACGGTCGCGATCTTCGACAGTGAAGCCGACGCGGTCAAGCGCGAGGCCGACGCGGCGCCATGCGCGGTCGAAGCCCTCGTCCACCTCGACATAGCCGCCGTCTTTTACCAGGCGCGCACGCTCGGTCACGGTCGGCTTCGCTTCCTTCACTGCTGCCTTCGCCACTTTCACATCAGCGCCCAGCGATGCCATCAGGCGGCCGAGGAATTCGGCTTCCAGTTCGGGATCTGACGGACGCGGCGTCCAGACCGTGGTCTGGCTCATCACCTGCCCCGTCAGCTTCTCTTCGGCGCCACGATGGCTGATGTAGATCTCGGTGCTGCCATCGGCGCGGCGCTCGAGACGGGTACGGAACTTGTCGCGCTCACCAGTGGAATACAGAGAGTCCAGCACCTTGCCCAGCGTATCGCGAATGATGTCGCGCGAGATCTTGGCGCGGTTCTCTGCCCAGTCCGTCTCCATCACGCCCGCCTGCGCGTTCTCGGTCGCGATCAGGAAGCCGTTCTCTTGCCAGAAGTCCTTGATGCGCGGCCAGAGCAGCTCCGGCGCTTCGTTCGCAACCAGCCAGCGCTGCTTGCCGTCGCGCTCGATGCGCAAGCCTGCCTGCGCATTCGCGGAAGGCGCGACCCGGGTTTCGGCTGCTACCGGCGCAGCCTTCGCTGCCGACGGCTGCTTCGCGCTGAACTCCGAGGCCGTTGCCGTGCCACGCTGGTTTTCCAGCGCATACGGCGAATTGCTTTTCGGTGCAGTCAGGTCAGGCGGTACCTCGAGCTTGTTCTTGTTGGTCGGCTTGGAAGCGCTCTTGTAGTCAATCTTTTTCGGCTCAAGCATGTCGCCGACAGAGCTGCAGCCGGCAACGGCGGCCAGTGCGATCACTATCGCCGCACGCGAGGAAATCTGCTTGGTGTTCAAGGCAAGGCTCATGTCTGGGTCAGGAATTCGTTTCGTTGGGAGCGTGCATCACTGCAGCACGCCGGACTCGCGCAGCGCGCCGCGAACCACATCATGGCTGCCGGTGCCCAGCGCCACCAGCGGCAGGCGGATGCCGCCCTGCATGCGGCCCATCTGCTGCAGCGCCCATTTGACCGGCACCGGGTTCGGCTCGACGAAAAGCTTGTTGTGCAGAGGGATGAGCTTGTCGTTGATCGCTACCGCCTCGGCGATGCGCCCCTCCATCGCGGCCACGCACAGCTCGTGCATCGCGCGCGGCGCGACGTTCGCGGTGACGGAGATGTTGCCGGCGCCGCCGCAGAACATCAGCGCCATCGCCGTCGCGTCGTCGCCGGAATAGACGGCGAACGATTTCGGCACGGCGCGCAGCAGCTCGGTGCCGCGGGCGATGTTGCCGGTCGCGTCCTTCACGCCGACGATGCCCGGCACCGACGACAGGCGCACGATAGTGTCATTGGCCATGTCGGCCACGGTGCGGCCCGGCACGTTGTACAGGATGACCGGCAGGTCGACCGCTTCGGCAATGCGACGGAAGTGCTGGACCATGCCTTCCTGCGTCGGGCGGTTGTAATACGGAACCACCTGCAGCGACGCATCGGCGCCGACGCTTTTCGCGTATTCGGTCAGCTCGATCGCTTCGGAAGTCGAATTGCCGCCGGTACCGGCGATCACCGGGATGCGACCGGCGACGTGATCGACGGCCACCTTGATCAGCTCGCAATGCTCTTCGACCGTGACGGTCGGCGATTCGCCGGTGGTGCCGACGATCACGACGCCGTCCGTGCCCTCGGCGACATGCCAGTCCAGCAGGGATTTGAGCGCCGGCAGGTCGAGGCTGCCATCTTCGTGCATCGGGGTCACAATCGCGACAATGCTGCCCTTGATCATGGTTGTTCTGTCGTAAGAAATCAAAACCGTGATTGTAGCGGATAGCACCTGCCGCCGGACGGTTTCGCGTGTGTCAAAGTGCAAGCGATTCGGGAGCTGCCGAATCGTAGTCGCGGCGCGCGCAGATGCGCTGGACCATTGCCGGCTTCGGTTCGCGCACATACCCGTCTTCGAACGCAATCACGCGCCATGCGGGATCATCGGCGACGATGCGCAGCAACTCTGCGGGCGCCAGCAGAAAATCGGGATTCGAGGGCTTGCCAAATCGGCCATTGCCCTGCGCGAAAGTTTCATAGATCAGCACGCCGCCGGGAGCCAGGCTTTGCAGCAGCATGGGCATCAGCGGACGATGCAGGTAATTCGTGACAATGACGCCGGCATAAGTAGCCGGCTGCAAGGGCCACAGAGGATGGTCGGCAGCGCCCTCTGCCTCGAGGTCGAACTGCAGGGTCTCGATGCGGTCGCCGGCGCTCGCCGCAAGCGCGCCGGGATCGCGATCGACCGCCAGCACCGTGTGACCGAGCGAGGCCATCCAGCGCGCATGTCGTCCGCCGCCGCAAGCGAGATCGAGCACGCGGCCGGCCGGCACCAGCGGCGCGAAGCGGCTGACCCAGGACGACGGCCGCTCCTGCCGGAGGTGCTCCATCAGTTGTACGACAGGCCCATTTCTTCGCGCACGTCGCGCATCGTTTCCTGCGCCAGCTTGCGCGCCTGGTCGCAGCCGTCGGCGACGATGGCACGCACCAGCGACGGATCGTCGAGGTATTGCTGCGCACGCTCTCGCATCGGCTCCTGCTCTTTCAGGATGCCGTCGATCACGGGCTGCTTGCACTCGATGCAGCCAATGCCGGCCGACTTGCAGCCCTTGACCACCCAGTCCTTGGTCGGCTGGTCCGAATACACCTGATGGAACATCCACACCGGGCATTTCTCGGGATCGCCCGGATCGGTGCGGCGCACGCGCGCCGGATCGGTCGGCATCGTGCGTACCTTCTTCGTGACCGTGTCGCGGTCGTCGCGCAGCGCGATGGTGTTGCCGTAGCTCTTGGACATCTTGTTGCCGTCCAGGCCGGGCAGGCGCGACGCCTCGGTCAGCAAGGCCTGCGGCTCGACCAGGATCAGCTTGCGGCTGCCCTCGAGATAGCCGAACAGGCGCTCGCGGTCGATCATGGACAGGTTCTGCGCGTCGTCCAGCATCGCCTTGGCCTGCTCCAGCGCATCTTCCTTGCCCTGCTCCTGATACTCGACGCGCAGTTCCGCGTACAGCTTCGCGCGCTTTGCGCCGAGCTTCTTCACCGCCTCCTGTGCCTTCTGCTCGAAATCCTTCTCGCGGCCATACAGGTGGTTAAAGCGGCGCGCGATCTCGCGCGTCATCTCGATGTGCGGTACCTGATCCTCGCCGACCGGCACCATGCTCGCGCGGTAGATCAGCACGTCGGCCGCCTGCAGCAGCGGGTAGCCGAGGAAGCCGTAGGTCGCGAGGTCGCGGTCGGCCAGCTTTTCCTGCTGGTCCTTGTAGGTCGGCACGCGCTCGAGCCAGCCCAGCGGCGTCGACATCGACAGCAGCAGGTGC
>JACCDH010262208.1_pt1 | contig 37800 bp, 36 predicted proteins | sample 7442481 | NCBI WGS metagenome assembly JACCDH01 (sample SAMN15323433, study PRJNA562643) | freshwater metagenome | isolation source: river surface water | place: USA:Blue River Watershed | collected 2017-08-15 | reverse complement strand
GCAGGAATTGAGATGTGTGATAGCTATAGAGCACAGTATGGGTGTAATTTCATTTCAGCAATGCCAACGAATTTGTATGGCACGAATGATAATTACCACCCTGAAAATTCACATGTATTACCTGCTTTGATAAGAAGAATAGTTTTAGCAAAAAAGAATAATGAACCCAATGTAACTATTTGGGGTACAGGAACACCAAGAAGAGAATTTTTACATGTAGATGATTTAGCAGATGCTTGTTATTTTTTATTACAAAATTATAATGATCAAGGATTAGTGAATATAGGATGTGGAACAGATGTTTCAATAAAAGAATTAGCAGAATTAATAGTCAATGAGGTAGGATATGAAGGACACCTTGTGTTTGATACAACTAGGCCAGACGGAACTCCGAGAAAGATAATGGATAGTAACAAGATTAATAGTTTAGGATGGAAGCATAAAATTCCATTAAATCTGGGATTGTTCAAAACAGTAAATGAATTTTATAAGTTAATACAATGATAAAAGATAAAAAAATTGCAGTCATCGGACTAGGTTATGTCGGCTTACCTTTAGCTGTAGAGTTTGGCAAAAAATTTTCTACAATAGGGTTTGATATAAATAGAAAAAGAGTTGATGAATTAAATGCTGGAATTGATAAAACTTTAGAGGTTGAATCAAAAACTCTCAGTTCGACGCTTTCTAATAGATTGTTTTCAATATCAAGCAATAAAAAAGACATTTCAGAATGCAATTTTTATATTGTTACAGTTCCAACCCCCACTGATAAATTTAATAGACCTGTTTTAACTCCATTGATCAGGGCTAGCGAAACTATAGGATCTATTTTAAAAAAAGGTGATATTGTAGTTTATGAGAGTACAGTTTATCCAGGTGTTACAGAAGAAGAGTGTGTTCCAATATTGGAGAGTTCCAGTGGATTAAAGTTTAATCAAGATTTTTTTGTTGGATATAGTCCAGAGAGAATTAATCCAGGAGATAAAGAACACACAGTAACAAAAATATTGAAAATAACCTCTGGATCTACAAAAGAGACTTCTGAGATTGTTGATGAGGTTTATAAATCAATAATTACTGCAGGAACATTTAAAGCTAGTTCTATTAAAGTTGCCGAAGCAGCAAAAGTTATAGAAAATTCACAGAGAGATATTAATATTGCTTTTGTAAACGAACTTTCTAAAATTTTTAGTCTATTAAAAATAGATACAAATGAAGTTTTGGAAGCAGCTTCAACAAAATGGAATTTTATTAAATTCAAACCGGGTTTAGTTGGAGGACATTGTATAGGGGTTGATCCTTATTATCTTGCACAAAAAGCACAAGAAGTTGGGTATAACCCAGAAATTATTCTTGCTGGTAGAAGATTAAATGATGGGATGGGAAAGCATGTAGCAATTGAAACCATCAAATTAATGATAAGGAAAGGAATAAATGTTAAGGGTTCAAAGATTTTAATATTAGGAATTACATTTAAAGAAGATTGTCCTGATTTCAGAAATACTAAAGTAATAGATATAATTTCAGAATTAGAGACATACGGAGTAAATGTAATAGTTGCAGATCCTTGGGCAAACCCAATTGAAGTAAAAAGCGAATTAAATATTAACACATATAATAATATTCCTGATGATATTTTCGACGCAGCAATTCTTGCTGTTGGACATAAAATATTTCAAGAAATTGACATAAAAAAATTTTTAAAAAAAACATCTGTCCTTTTTGATGTAAAAAGTGTTTTAAAAAAATCATTAGTTGATGGAAGATTATAGTAGTATTTATAACAATCTTCTTTATAATAAGAAGTATCATAATCAAGATATTTCCAACACCAATTTTTTAATTACAGGTGGTGCAGGTTTTATTGGCAGTAATATTGTAGAGTATTTATTAAAATATAATGCAGGTAAGGTTAGGGTGTTAGATAATCTCTCAAATGGCTATTTTGAGAATATTGAAAATTTTATTGGTTTTAATAATTTCGAGTTCATAAAAGGAGATATTAGAGAATATAATACATGTCAAAACGCCATCAAGAATATAGATTATGTAATTCATCAGGCCGCACTTGGTTCAGTGCCAAGATCAATAAAAGATCCGTTAACAACTAATGAAGTTAACATATCCGGGTTTTTAAACATGCTTAATGCAGCTAAAGAAGAAAAAACTGTTAAAAGATTTGTTTATGCGGCAAGTAGTTCAACATATGGTGATAGTAAAATATTACCCAAGGTTGAAAATATAATTGGAAATCCACTTTCTCCATATGCAGTTACCAAATATGTAAACGAGTTATATGCTGAAGTTTTCTCTAAAATTTATAATATTCAATTGATAGGATTGAGGTATTTTAATGTTTTTGGTTTTAAGCAAAATCCTAATAATCCTTATGCTGCTGTAATTCCATTATTTATTAAGTCGGCACTTACTGGCAATGCACCAATAATTTTTGGTGATGGAGAAACCTCAAGAGATTTCACTTTTGTAGAAAATGTGGTGCAAGCAAATATTAAAGCACTTTTTTCGGAAATAAAAAATAAATCAGAAATTTATAATGTTGCTTGTGGAAACAGAACAACATTAAATGAATTGTGGGAGGTCATTTGTAGAGAATTTAAAGTTGAACATAAAAAACCTACTTATTTATCAGAGAGAAATGGGGACATTAAACATAGCCTTGCAAATATTGATAAAGCAAAAAAAGAATTAGGATATAATGTTGAAGTAAATCTAAGTGAAGGAATTGCTAAAATGAGTAAATATAAATCATAATAAAATCAATTTATTGAAATGTTAAATAATAAATCAATCCTAATTACTGGCGGTACTGGTACTTTAGGAAAAGCACTAACAAAAAGAATTTTGGAAAATTGGCCTAATATTAAAAGGTTGGTAATTTTTTCTAGAGATGAACAGAAACAGTTTCAAATGGCAAGTGAGTTCTCTGATATAGAATATCCGGCAATAAGATATTTCATAGGAGATGTAAGAGATTATGAAAGATTAAAAAGAGCATTTACTGGAGTAGATTATGTCATTCATGCCGCAGCTATGAAACATGTACACATAGCCGAATATAATCCTGATGAATGTGTAAAAACTAACATTTTTGGGGCACAAAATGTAATTAAAGCTGCTCTAGAATCTGATGTAACTAGAGTGGTTGCGCTTTCTACTGATAAGGCATGTGCACCAATTAACTTATATGGTGCAACAAAATTAACTTCAGATAAATTATTTATAGCTGCAAATAATATAAAAGGTGCAAAAGATATTAAATTTTCAGTTGTTAGATATGGTAATGTAATGGGATCGAATGGCTCAGTTATCCCATTTTTTATTAATAGAAGTAGAGAAGGAGTGTTGCCAATTACAGATCCTAATATGACAAGATTTAATATTTCAATTGATGGTGGAGTAGATATGGTTTTAAATGCATTGTCTATTGCTTGGGGCGGGGAATTATATGTGCCTAAAATACCTTCATATAATATACTTGATGTAGCAAAAGCAATTGCTCCGAATGCGGAATATAAAGTCGTTGGTATAAGACCTGGTGAAAAAATTCATGAAGAAATGATAACTTTATCAGATTCTTTTACAACATATGATTTGGGGAAATATTATGTTATTTTACCTCAAGTTCCTAATTGGAATATTTCCGAATTTATTGATCATTTTAAAGCAAAAGCTGTACCAAATGGATTTAGTTATTCATCTGATAAAAATCAAGAGTGGGAAACTGTAGAAAGCTTGAGAAAATTAATCAAAGAACATGTTGATGTAAATTTTAAACCTTTATAAATTGAGAAAAGTAATTTCATACGGCAAACAAGATATCACTCCAGAAGACATAGATGCAGTAGTAGATGTATTAAAGGGCGATTTTTTAACTCAAGGACCAAAAATTAAAGAGTTCGAGGAAAAATTTAGCAAATATATTGGTTGCAAATATTCAATAGCTGTATCAAATGGAACTGCTGCATTACATTTATGTGCTATTGCATTGAATGTTAATAAAAATAGTAGAGTTATCACAACACCAATTACATTTTCTGCTTCTGCAAATTGTGTAAAATATTGCGGAGGTGAAGTTGAATTTATTGACATTGATCCAGAAACGTATTTATTAGATTACAATAAAGTAAAAGAAGCACTCGAGAATTCACCACTTGGTACATATTGTGGTATTATTCTTGTAGATTTTGCAGGTCGTTCTGTCAACACTGAATTATTTAGAAATTTAGCTGAAAAATATAATTTATGGATTATAGAAGATGCCTGCCATGCACCTGGAGCCAATTTTATTGACAGTAATGGTGTAATACAAAATTCTGGTAATGGCGTTTATGCAGACTTGTCTATATTTTCATTTCATCCTGTAAAACACATTGCCTGTGGCGAAGGTGGAATGATTACTACTAATGATTTTTCTTTATATAATAGAATAATGAAGTTAAGAACCCATGGTATTACAAAAAATTCAGATCAATTCATTAATTCTATTGAATTAGCTACTTTTTCAAAAGATAATTTACAATACCCGGGATGGTATATGGAAATGCAAGAACTTGGTTATAACTATAGGTTAACTGATTTTCAAGCAGCTTTAGGAATAAGTCAATTATCTAGGGCGTCGAATGGTTTAGTAAAGAGAATTGAAATTGCTAAAACTTATGACGAGGCGTTTGTAAATAATAGTAAAATAAAAACATCATTACTTCAACTTAATAATAATTTTTTAGATAAACATGCATACCACCTGTATATAATCGAGGTTGAAAATAGACTAGGCCTCTATAATTTTTTAAGAGAAAATAATATTTTTTCTCAAGTTCACTACTTCCCAATTCATTTGATGCCATATTATCAAAATTTAGGCTGGAAAAAGGGGGACCTTCTTAATGCAGAAAATTATTATAAAAATTGTTTAAGCTTGCCAATTTATCCAACATTAACTTCTGAAGAACAACAATTTATAATCGAAAAAATTAACTCATTTTGTAAGTGAAAAAAGCTATTGAATTAAAATCAAATAGACTTATTTTAAAACCACTAGATGTGACGCATTGTTCTCTAGATTATTTAAGATGGCTAAATGATGAAGATGTCTATAGATATTTGGAAACCGGTGGGAATTACAATATGCATATGCTGAAAGAATATATTGAAGAGAGTGTTTTTAAAAATATATACTTTTGGGCTATTCATTTGAAATCTGATGATAAACATATTGGGAATATTAAAATAGATCCAATTAATCTAAAACTTGGCACTGGTGAATACGGTATCTTAATGGGTGACAAAAATGAATGGGGTAAAGGTTACGCAAAAGAAGCTTCATTAACAATTATTGACTACTGTTTTAATATAATAGGATTGAGGAAAATTACACTTGGAGTTATTTCTGAAAATATTTCTGCAATAAATTTATATAAGAAACTTGGATTTGAATTAGAAGGAACTTTCAAATATCATGGATTTTATAATGGAAAATGGTGTTCTTGTTTTAGAATGACTTTGTTTAACAATAAATTTAGTTATTGATGAAATTGGCATTAGGAACAGTGCAGTTTGGATTAAATTATGGTATTAATAATGAACTAGGAAAACCAAGTTTAAAAACAGTTACAGATATATTAAAATTAGCATCATTAAATAATATAGATACTTTAGATACTGCAAATTCATATGGTGATTCAGAAAATATTATTGGGTTATGTTCTAATTTTAATTTTAAAATTGTTTCAAAATTTTCTAAAATAAAAAATGCTTCTGAATTAGAAAGTCAGTTTGCTGAATCTATAAAAAATTTAAGAATTCAAAAATTATATGCATATATATCCCATAATCCCAATGAAGTAATACAAAATCAAAAAATTTGGGAATCTCTTATAAATTTAAAGTCTAGTGGTAATGTAAATAAAATTGGATACTCAATTTATACTAAACAAGAACTAGATAGTTTATTAAAATTTGATATCATACCTGATGTTATTCAAATACCTTTTAGTTTATTAGATAGAAAATTTGAAAGTTATTTACCAGAATTAAAAAGTAAGAATATAGAAATTCATTCTAGATCTGTATTCTTACAAGGAATTTATTTCATGAACTTTGATAAATTACCTAAAAAACTAGAACCATTAAAACCTGCCTTATCAGAATTGAAGAATATCTGTAAAAATTTTGATATTAACATGAATCAATTAGCACTTCAATATGTCAATTCAAATAATTTTATTGATAAGATTTTAGTAGGCGTAGATTCTACAGAGCAATTACAAAATAACATTGATTCAATTAATAATAATAAAATTACAGCTAACATATTAGATAGTGTAAATAGGGTTAAAACAAATTTTCAAGAACTTTTAAATCCTACAAATTGGTAAAAGTCATTGGTGTTACTCAGGCAAGGGTTGGTTCAACTAGATTACCCAATAAGGTTTTATTGAAAATAAACGATAAAACTTTATTAGAATATCATTTAGATCGTTTAACAAAGTCGGCAGAAGTCAATAAGTGGATTGTAGCAACCACTAATGAACAAGGTTCTGATGAAATTGTTAAAATTTCTAATAAATTTCATATTTCTGCATTTAAAGGAGATACTGATAATGTTTTAAATCGTTTTTACGAAGCTGTTAAAAATGAAAATCCCGATTACATAGTTAGGGTTACATCAGATTGTCCATTAATTGATTCTACTTTGATAGATAAAGTAATATCTCACGCAATAAAAAATAGTTTAGATTACTGTAGAACATCAGATTGTTACCCTGATGGATTTGATGTTGAAGTATTTAAATTTTCAGAATTACAATTTGCAAACTTTAATGCAAAACTACTTTCTGATAAAGAACATGTCACGCCTTTTATTATAAGAAGAGCATTAGAAAAAGAGCAAAAAATTGATTTTGATTGCAATTCTGATTATAATAAAATTAGACTTACTGTTGATGAAAAAGAAGATTTTAATTCAATTCAAACAATAATCAATAAATTAGGATCTAATAAAAGTTGGATAGAGTATACTCAGTATATCATTAATAATGTTAATCTTTTCAACAATCAATCAATAATTAGAAATGAAGGCTATATCAATTCATTAAAAAAAGAATAATAATGGGTAAAGGACAAGACTTATATAAAAAAGCAAAAAAATTAATTCCAGGCGGAACTATGTTATTATCAAAAAGACCCGAAATGTTTTTGCCTGATAATTGGCCATCATATTATTCAAAGGCAAAAGGTTGTAAAATTTGGGATCTTGATGGAATTGAATATATAGATATGAGTATAATGGGTATTGGTACAAATACACTTGGTTATGGTGATGATGAGGTTGACTCTGCTGTAATTAACACAATTCAAAATGGAAATATGAGCACCTTAAACTGTCCAGAGGAGGTTGCTTTAGCAGAAAAATTAATAGAGATTAATCCGTGGGCAGACATGGTAAGATTCGCAAGAAGTGGAGGGGAGGCAAATGCAATCGCAATTAGAATTGCAAGGGCAGCATCTGGAAAGGATAATGTGGCAATATGTGGCTACCATGGTTGGCATGATTGGTACTTATCAACAAATCATAATAAAAATGATGTTCTATCCGGACATTTATTGCCAGGATTAGATACAGCAGGCGTTCCACAAAGTTTAAAAAATACGGTTTTCCCTTTTCATTATAATAATTTACAAGAATTAGAAGAGCTGATAAAAAATCAAAATATTGGTGTGATCAAAATGGAAGTAGTGCGAAATTTTGGACCAGAAGATGATTTTTTACAAAAAGTACGAGACTTAGCCACAAAAAATAACATCGTTTTAGTATTTGATGAATGTACATCTGGATTTAGAGAGACATTTGGAGGAATTTATCTTAAATATGGAGTGGAGCCTGATATGGCTATGTTCGGTAAAACAATAGGTAATGGCTATGCTTTAACAGCTGTAGTTGGAAGAAAAGAAATTATGGAAGCTGCTCAGAAAACTTTTATTAGTAGTACATTTTGGACAGAAAGAATAGGGCCTACAGCTGCACTAAAAACACTTGAGGTCATGAAAAAGGTTTGTTCTTGGGAAGTCATTACTGAGAAAGGAAAAATTATGCAAAAGGGATGGAATGAATTAGCAGAAATACATGATTTAGATATTTCAATTTCCGGAATTCCAGCATTATCTACATATAGTTTTCAAAGTGAAAATGCACTTAAATATAAAACGCTAATTACACAGGAAATGCTTAAAAAAGGTTTTTTAGCTAGCACAAATTTCTATGCTTGTATAAAACACTCGGAAGAGAATTTTAATTTATATTTTGAAGCACTTAATATAGTTTACAAATCTATAAAAAATTGCGAAACTGGACATGATGACATTGATAAACTACTTGAAGGACCGGTTTGCCATAGTGGCTTTAAAAGATTAAATTAGTTATACTTTAATAATTAAATGCAAATAATAAAATTTTAATAATGAAAAGATGTACAAAATGTTTACTCCCTGAAACCCATGAATCAATTTCATTTGATGAACATGGCGTTTGTAGTATTTGTAGACAAGTAGAGTTTAAAGATGATAAAATTGACTGGAATAAAAGAAAACAAGATTTGAGTGAATTAATTGAAAGCTATCGCGGAAAATATGACTATGATTGCATAGTTCCATTTAGCGGTGGAAAAGATAGTGTTTGGACGTTATACTATTTAATGAAAGAATATAAAATCAAACCTTTAGTAGTTAGATTTGATCATGGTTTTTTAAGACCAAATCTAAATGAAAATACTATAAATGTATTAAGAAACCTTGGAGCTGATTTTATTTCATTTACGCCGAATTGGAAGGTAGTTCAGAAATTAATGTTACAAAGTTTTTTAGAAAAGGGTGATTTTTGTTGGCATTGCCATACTGGCATATTCTCATATCCAATGCAAATAGCAATAAAATTTAAAGTTCCTTTGATTTTTTGGGGAGAACCATCAGCTGAATACACTTCTTATTATAGCTATGATCAACCAGAAGAAGTTGATGAAAAACGATTCAATCGTTTTGTAAATTTGGGAATTACTGCATTAGATATGGCCGTAAGATTAGGCGGAGATCTAGACGAAAGAGACTTCAAACCATATACTTATCCTTCATTAAAAGATTTAAGAGCATTAAATTATAGAAGTGTTTGTTTAGGTTCGTATATTCCGTGGGATGTAAAAAAACAATCCCAAATTATAATGGATGAGTTGGGATGGAAAGGTGATCGAGTTGAAAATGTTCCAGAGCAATATAATTATGAGAAAATTGAATGTCATATGCAAGGGGTAAGAGATTATATTAAATATATTAAAAGAGGATATACACGACCTACGGCACTTGCTACTATAGACATAAGGCATAATAGGCTTAGTAGAGAAGAAGGCCTAAATATGATAAGTGAGTTTGAAGGCAAAAAACCCGCAAGCTTAGAAATATTTTTAGAAATGGTTGGATTGACGGAATCAGAGTTTTTTGAAATTGCGCAGTCGCATACAGTCTCACCATGGCGTTTAAATATCTTCGAACAAGAAGCAGGTGAAAAACTTAAAGATTTTGATAGTTGGACAAGATCTGGTAAAATGAAAAGAGAAGATGCAGAAGTTCAACTAAATAATTGGAAAAAATCACAATAATTTAGAAATGATTGGAATTGTAGATTATGGAATGGGAAATCTAAAATCTGTGTTTAGTGCATTTGAGTATATTGGAGCTAATGTAATGTTATGCAGTAATCCCAAAGATCTTAAAAAAGCTGATCAAATAGTTATCCCAGGAGTCGGAGCAATTGAACAATGTATATTAAAGTTAAAAGAATCAGGATTTAAAGAAGAACTAAATGAACATGTTTTGATTAAGTTGAAACCAACTTTAGGTATATGCTTAGGAATGCAGGTTATGTGTAATTTTAGTTATGAAGGTGGAAAGCATGAATGTTTAGGATGGTTTGATGCTGAGGTACTTAGGTTAAACCCTGAGCTTAAAGACTTAAAAGTACCAAATATCGGATGGAATCAAATTGAATATGATACAAATCTTCAATTGTTTGAAAATTTACCTATTAATCCTGATTTATATTTTGTTCATTCATATCATGTGAAAACAATCAATGCTTCTGAGGTAGTTGCAACATACAAATATGGTGAAGTGGTTACAGCAGCTATTCAAAAGAATAATATTTTTGCTACACAATTTCATCCAGAAAAAAGTCAAGATGTTGGATTACAAATTTTAAATAATTTTATTAAATGGAGACCGTAAAGTTATGTCAAAAAAAAGGCTAATCCCTAAGTTACAACTTGTTAGAAGCGCTAAAAATCCCCAAAAATTAGTAGTAGTTATAACTAAGCAGTTTGGTGATAGAACAGAAATTGGTGATCCAATCTCGCAAGCAAAAATATTTCAAGACCAATCAGCAGATGAGTTAATCTTTTTAAATATTGACAGATCAGAAAATGGAATTTCTACCCTTAGTAATATTATAAGCCAGATATCGGAAGAAATATTTATGCCAATGACTGTTGGAGGTGGAGTAAATACAGAAAATGATTTTAGAGTTTTACTTGCAAATGGAGCTGATAAAATCTCAATAAATACTAAGGCAATAGAGCAACCTTCTTTTATTAAACAAATGTCAAATAAATATGGTTCACAATGTGTAGTTGTTAGCATTGATTATAAAAGGGATCAAGATGGCATGTTTTATGTATATAAGCAATCTGGTAAAATTAAAACTACTTTAGATCCTTACAAATGGGCGATTGAAGCGGAAAGACTTGGTGCAGGTGAATTATTGTTAACGTGTATAGATAATGATGGTAGTAGAAATGGTATTGAAACTACCATTCCGAAAAAAATTATCAAATCTGTTGAGATTCCAGTTATTTGTGGTGGTGGATGTGGTTTAGCTTCTCATTTTTCAGAGGCTTTTTTAGAAACTAATTCCGAAGCAGTATGTGCGGGAACTTTTTTTGCACATAGAGATCAAAATTTAATTCAAACAAGATCACAAATTGCTAATGCAGGAATTAATATTAGAGTATAGATTTTAAAAAATGAAATACGCTTGCTTAAACAAAAATAATTTTCAATATAAAGAATATAAAATAGTTCCTATAAGGAAGGTAGATAGGTATAAAATTATGAAATGGAGAAATGAACAAAAGTTTCATCTTAGACAAAATAATGATCTTACTAAAGAAAAACAAGACGAGTACTTTACAAAAGTTATAAATAAGTTGTTTTTAGATCCACTTCCTGAACAAATTTTGTTTTCATATTTAAAAGATAATAAATGCATTGGATATGGTGGACTAGTACATGTAGATTGGCATAATAAAAACGCCGAAATATCATTCATTATGGAAACAGGGTTAGAAAAAAAGGGTTTTAATAGTAATTGGTCAATCTTTCTTAAATTAATTGAGAAAGTGGCTTTCGATGAATTAGATTTAAATAAAATTTATACTTATGCTTATGATTTAAGGCCACGTTTGTACGAAGCTTTATTGAGTTCTAAATATAATTTTGAAGCAAAGTTGAAAAAACATATAATAAATGATAATTCATTTATCGATGTAATAATACATAGTAAATTTAAAAAATAAATAATGTTTATAGAGCAATATAAAAATGCATTTTATATTAGAAAAGTTGAAGAATCCTTTCTTGATTTGTTTAAAAAAGGAAAAATATCTGGTACAGTACATACTTGTGTCGGACAAGAATTTACAGGTATTTTTGCAGCTAAAAATTCTATAAAAGGCGACTTTGTTGTATCTAATCATAGAGGACATGGACATTATTTGTCTTTTACTAAAGACTTGAGGGGGCTAATCGGTGAATTACTTGGAAAAAAATCAGGATGTTCAAAAGGAATTGGGGGAAGTCAACATTTGATAAATGATAATTTTCTATCAAATGGTATCCAAGGGGGTATGTTGCCAATTGCGGCTGGAGTAGCTCTTAGAAATAAATTTGAAAAAAATCATTTTATATCTATTGCATTTTTAGGAGACGGTACTTTAGGCCAAGGTATAGTTTATGAAACCTTTAATATCGCTTCATTATGGAGTTTACCTGTTGTATTTATATTAGAAAAAAATAATATTTCTCAATCAACATCATTCGAACAAAATTTTTCTGGAAATATAAAAGATAGAATAAATGGTTTTGGATTAAAATACTTTAATTGTAGTATTTATGATATAGAAAACATGAGTCAAACATTTGAAAAATCTTTTAATTATGCTAGAAATTATAGCAAGCCTGTATTTATTGAAGTTGAAGTAGCAAGATTAAACTCTCACTCTAAAGGTGATGATAATCGAGATGATGCAATGATTGGTTTAATAAATCAAAAAGATCCTTTAAATGTATTTCTATCTAATAATGAAGAATTAAAATCATCATGGGAAAACGAGTTTAATGAATTAATCCAAAATGAAATAAAATTTATAGAGAAAGACTCAAGATTTGATATTACCCCTAATTCCAATATAGACAATGAAAATATTATTGGGAAATGGAATAAAATTAACTTAAGTAAAAATAATGAAAAAAGATTTAACGAATTAATAAACATTGAATTAGCGAATATTTTAAAAAATCATAATCAATCTATTTTTATCGGAGAGGATATAGAAAATAATAATAGCTATAACCCTAAAGAATATGGCGGAGCTTTTAAAGTTTCTAGAAATTTGTCTAATATGTTTCCAGATAAAGTTATTAATACGCCAATTAGCGAACAAGCAATAACTGGAATTGGTATTGGTCTGGCTTTTGTTGGATACATTAGTATTGTAGAAATAATGTTTGGAGATTTTACAACATTAATTTTTGATCAAATATTACAACATGCATCAAAATTCGTAACAATGTATGGCAGAGAAATAAAATTGCCAATTATAATAAGAACACCTATGGGCGCATACAGAGGGTATGGGCCAACCCATAGTCAATCAATCGAAAAACATTTTTTAGGAATTAATGGATTAAATGTAATTGCATTAAATCAATTACTTGATCCATCTATAGTTTTTGATAAAATCATAAGTTCAGGTAAACCAACGTTGTTAATTGAGAATAAAATTTTATACACAAAAAAATTATATGAAAACATCTGTAATGGTTATGAATTAGAAATTTGTGAAATTAATGACTCATTTCCAGTTGTCAGATTGTATACTCCGAATGAAATACCTTCAGTAACTATAATTTCATATGGTGGTGTTGTTACTGAGATACTTGATGCGATGGAAAAGTTATTTTTTGAAAATGAAATAATAGTTGACTTGTTTGTTGTTTCTGACTTGAATAATTCAAAAATACCCTTACTCCTAGAATCCTTAAGTGTTACTAATAATTTATGTTTAGTTGAGGAGGGCAATTCATTTGCATCATTTTCATCTGAAGTACTTACAAATATTTTTGAAAATGGCCTTAAAAATTTCTCATTTATTAAAATATCTAACAATTTAACAATACCTAGCTCAAGAGAATTAGAGTCAATTGTTTTACCAACTTCAAGTAAAATTGTAAAAACAATTTTAAAACTAATAGAAAATGAATAAATTTTACGTAGAAAAATATAATGCATCAGATGATACTTTTAAAATAAATGAAATAAACTGTTCAAATGGTGAGCTTGTAAAAAAAAGTACACTTTTATTTTCTATTGAATCATCGAAATCTAATATTGATATCGATTCTACACTAGACGGTTTTGTTTATTTTAATATTGAAGTCGGACAAAATATTAATATAGGTGATTTATTTTATATTATTTCACAAGAAAAATTACCTAATTGGGAATCAATTTTCAGTGAACAACCCAAAAAAATTAATTCTAATTTAACAATTTCAAAAAAAGCTGAACAACTTTTAGTGTTAAATAATATAGACCCAATCCTATTAAACAAAACAATTATTAAAGAAAATGATGTAATCGAATATATTTATAAACTAAATGAAAGTTCTGAGTTTGATGAAAAGGGAAGGAATTTAATACTTAATAATAATAATAAGACACCTCTTATTATTATTGGCGCTAAAGGTGGTGCAAAAATGTGTATAGATGCATTAAGGCAATCTGATAAATATGCTGTAGTGGGATTATTAGATGATAATATAAAAGTTGGTCAAATTATTCTAGGTATACCAGTTATTGGAAATTTAAATGATATAGAGAATATATTTTCACTAGGTTACACAAATTATATCATTGCTTTTGGTGTTTTAGAAAATAGAATTAAAAGATTTGAACTTTACAATAAATTAAAAAAAATAGGCTGTGAATTTCCAAACATAATACATCCAAATGCACTTATTGAAGAATCTGTTACATTTGGGGAAGGAAATGTAATATTAGCAGGCGCTAATATCGGTAGTTGTGTTACAATTGGCAATCTTAATTATATTAATAATAATTCTTTAATTTCTCATGATTGTGTTTTAGAAAATAATATACATATTGCTCCAGCAGCAGTTCTAGCATCATCAATTCAAATAAAATCTAATACATTAATTGGTATGAATACTACATTATATTTTGGGATTAAAATAGGATCAAATTCTACAATTTTGAATGGATTAATTGTAAATAATGATGTAGAAGATAACATCATTTTAAAATCAAATAACTAAACTATGCAAATAAAAAATATGATCAGAGATAAAAGTAGCAATATTTTTATCATTGCAGAATTGTCGGCAAACCATAATGGTAATTTAGAGACTGCTATAGAAACTATTCGTGCAGCTAAACGAGCAGGTGCCGATTGTATAAAATTTCAAACTTATACAGCCGATACATTAACTATAGATTCTGATAAAGATGATTTTGTAATTAAAGGTACTTTATGGGATGGAAGAAATCTTTATTCCCTGTATAAAGAAGCTTATACACCTTGGGAATGGCATGATAAATTATTTAAAATTGCGAAAGAAGAAGGTTTATCGGTTTTTTCAACTCCATTTGATATTACAGCAGTTGATTTTCTAGAAAGTTTGGATGTAACTGCATATAAAATTGCATCTTTTGAAATTACAGATCTGCCATTAATTGAATATGTAGCTTCAAAGAACAAACCTTTAATAATTTCTACAGGAATTGCAACACTTGAAGATATAGAACTTGCTATCTCTGCATGTCACAAAGTAGGCAATTACGATATCACATTGTTACAATGTACCTCTAGTTACCCCGCTAATATAGAAGATGCAAATTTAATTATGATAAAAAAGTTATCAGAAAAATTTAATGTCAAATCTGGAATTTCAGATCATACAATGGGTATTGTAGCTCCAATTGTTGCAACTACTTTAGGGGCAACTGTAATTGAAAAACATTTCATTTTAGATAGAAGTATTGGAGGTCCTGATGCTGCATTCTCTTTAAATGAATTTGAATTCACTGAAATGGTAAAAGCTGTAAGAGATACAGAAAAATCAATTGGTAAAGGAGATTTTAAAAGTGACACTACTAAAATAAAGGGTCGTGAATTCTCTAGATCCTTATATATTGTTGACAATGTAAAAGCTGGAGATTTAGTAACAATATCTAATGTCAGGTCAATCAGACCAGGTTTTGGATTGCATCCAAAACATTTACCTTTTGTTTTAAACAAAAAATTTAATAAAAATTTTGAAAAAGGCACAAGATTTGACCTAAGCTGTATATCAAGCGATTAAAGAAACAAATGAAAAATTACATAAAAAATCTCATCCGTGTTTTACCACCAAAAACAATTAATAAATTATTTCCATTAGTAATATTAATTTTTATAGGAACAATATTGGAAACCTTTGGGGTATGGGTTATTCTGCCAGTCTTTAATTTGTTTAAAAAGAGCAACATTGAGTTATCTTTTATTGGATTAAAATTTATACCTGCATCATATGGAATTGATACAGAATTTAAAATGGCAATTTTTATTTTGTCTTTTTTCTTTTTATTTTATTTACTAAAAACCTTTTTTTTATCATACTTAGCTCACAGACAAAATAAATTTGCATATAGTATTCAAACAGATTTAGCACATAATTTATTAAAAAATTATCTAAAAAAGCCCTGGTCATTTCATTTAGAAAATAACTCTGCTTTATTAACAAGAAACATAATTGTTGAGACAAGTGTTTTAACTACTAATGCATTATTACCTGCAATGCTTTTATTAACTGAAGGGTTTGCAATAATTGGAATTGGCATTTTATTATTAACGATAGAGCCTTTAGGATCATTGATTACATTACTTTCACTTGGCTTTGTCGCGTTTGTATTTAATTTTTTTACAAAAAAAATGATAAACAAGTGGGGTAATTCAAGACAATATCATGAAGGAAAAAGAATGCAACATTTACAGCAGGGATTAGGTGGTGTTAAAGAAGTTATACTATTAGGAAAAGAATTATTTTTTATAAATGCATTTGATAATCACAACATTAAAGGTGCTAATGCCAATCAGAATCAGATCACTTTACAGCAACTCCCAAGACTTTTTATTGAATTATTTGCAATACTCACGCTTTCCATTTTGGCATTAGTACTTATTTATTTTAATAAACCTCTTGATAAAATTCTCCCGATTTTAGGAATTTTTTCACTTGCTGCTTTTAGATTAATGCCCTCAATTAGTAGGGTAATGAATGCAAATCAAAGTATTAGATTCGTTTTGCCAGCACTTACAATATTAAAATCTGACATTGATTATACTCAATTCATTGAAAATAAAGAGACAAACGAATTAAAATTTGTCAAGGAAATTGTTTTGGAAAATATAAATTTCAAATACAATAATCAAATTAAAGAGTCAATTAAAGATTTAAATATTACAATCAAACCAGGAGATTCTATTGGAATAATTGGTACAAGTGGTGCAGGAAAGAGCACATTGGTTGATATTATAATAGGTTTATTAAAACCAACTATAGGGACTATTCACGTAGATGGTATTAATATTCAAAATAATTTAAAATCTTGGCATAAATTAATCGGATATGTACCACAATCAATTTTTCTAACTGACGATTCAATAAAAAATAATATAGCATTTGGATTAAAAGATGAAGAAGTAGATATGATGGCTTTAAATTCTGCAATTTTTGCAGCTCAATTATCAGATTTCATAAATTCTTTACCTGATGGTATTGAAACAATTGTAGGTGAAAGAGGGGCAAGGATTTCTGGTGGTCAACGACAACGAATTGCAATTGCAAGAGCCTTGTATCACAATCCAGAGATTTTAGTCTTTGATGAAGCTACAAGTGCTTTAGATGATGATACTGAACGTAGTGTAATGAGTACAATTAATAATTTAATCAATTCTAAGACTTTAATTATAGTTACTCATAAATTACAAACAGTTTCAAAATGCAACAAAATATATAAAATTGAGAATGGCGTAATAAAAGAAACTATAAATCAAAATTTTAAAAATTAAACCTTAACTATATGAAGGCTGTAATACTAGCTGGAGGCCTTGGCACTAGACTTTCAGAAGAAACCGATATCAAGCCTAAGCCAATGGTGGAAATTGGAAACAGGCCAATTCTCTGGCATGTAATGAAAATATTCTCCTCACATGGTGTAAATGATTTTGTAATTTGTTGTGGGTATAAAGGGTATGTAATTAAGGAATATTTTGCAAATTATTTTTTACACATGTCAGATGTTACTTTTAGTATGAAAGACAACAGCATGAAAGTGCATCACAACAATGCAGAACCATGGACAGTCACATTAATAGATACAGGTGAAAGTACACTTACTGGAGGTCGTTTGAAAAGAGTTCGAGATTATGTAAAAGATGATGAGGCATTTTGTTTTACATATGGTGATGGAGTAGGAGATGTTAACATTACAGAGCTAATAGCATTTCATAAGAAACATGGAAAATTGGCAACACTTACTGCAACAAGGCCACCAGGTAGATATGGCGCATTAATATTAGATTCTGAAGACCATGTTGAATATTTTAAGGAGAAACCTGAAGGGGATGGTAGTTGGATAAATGGTGGCTTTTTTGTTTTAAACCCAAGTGTAATTGATAGAATTAAAGATGATCAAACAAGTTGGGAAGTAGAACCATTAACTAGCTTGGCGACCGATGGAGAACTATTAGCGTACAAACATTCAGGATTTTGGCAGCCAATGGATACTTTGAGGGAAAAAATTATATTGAATGATTTATGGAATAATGGTAAAGCGCCATGGAAAATTTGGGAAAAATGAATTTAACCATTTATAAAGGTAAAAAAGTTTTTCTAACCGGACATACTGGTTTTAAAGGCTCATGGATGACTTATTGGCTTCAGAGTTTAGGTGCAGAAGTAGTTGGATATTCTTTACGACCAAATACACAACCAAACCATTTTGAACTTTTAAAGTTAGACCTGGAATCACATTTTAATGATATTTGTGATATTAATGCATTAGAAAAAGCAATTAAAGTATCAAGGCCAGATATAATTTTTCATTTAGCAGCACAACCTTTAGTAAGATATTCATATCAGCACCCTATTGAAACATTTCAAACCAATGTTATTGGGACAGCAAATGTTATGGAAGCAGCTAGAAATTGCGATTCAGTCAAGGCAATTGTTATAATTACAACTGATAAATGTTACGAAAATATTGAGCAAAGGAAAGGGTATGTTGAAACAGATAAAATGGGAGGATATGATCCATATAGTAGTTCTAAAGGTTGTGCCGAATTGGTAGTTAATTCATATAGAAATTCATTTTTTAATTTGAATGATTTTCAAATTAAACATCAAACATTATTAGCTACTGCACGTGCTGGTAATGTTATTGGTGGTGGTGATTGGAGCCTAGATCGACTAATCCCAGATTTGATTAATGGTATTTTAATTAATAAAAAAACTCTTATTCGTTATCCTAAATCTACTAGACCATGGCAACATGTATTGGAGCCAATTTCTGGTTATTTAATGTTAGGTGAAAAATTACTGGATTCCAAAATTGATTTTGCAAGTGGTTGGAATTTCGGACCAGAAGAAAACGAAGTTCTAACAGTTGAGGATGTATTAGAATTTTCTAAAAATATTTGGAATAAAATCAATTTTGAATTTGAAACAAAAATTAAACATCCCCATGAGGCAGGTCTATTAAGCTTAAACATTGATAAAGCTAAAAATAAATTAGGATGGATGCCAAAATGGAATAATATAAAATCAATAACTAAAACAATCGAATGGTATAAAGAATTTTATGAATCGCATGCAATAAATACAGATTCAGATTTAAATAAATATATAAATGAAATTTATTAAAACTGACTTTGAAGGCTTATTCGTAATTGAACCCAATTTAATCGAGGACGATCGAGGTTGGTTTATGAGAACTTTTGATGCAAAATTGTTTAATGAAGTGAATTTCAATCTTCATAAAGACTGGAAACAAGTAAATCATTCTCATAATTCTAAAAAAGGAACTTTCAGAGGCCTTCATTTTCAATTTCCTCCATTTGCTGAAACTAAACTTATTCGATGTATTTCTGGTGCTGTAATAGACTTCGCATTAGATTTAAGAAAGAATTCAAATACTTTTTTGAAAGTTTTTAAAATAGAATTGAGTGAACATAATAAAAAAACAGTTCTATTACCGAGGGGATTTGCTCATGGATTTATTACACTTCAGGATAATTCGGATTTATTATATTTTCACGATGAATTTTATAATTCCGAATTTGAAGGCGGTATTTATTACCAGGATACATTAATTATAGACCAAATAGATATTTCACCAACTATCATTTCTGAGAAAGATTTGAACTATAAAAAATTAAATAAAGAATTTAAAGGAATTTAAAATGAATTGTAGAAATTGCGGACACTCATTAGAAAATGTATTTGCGGACATACAAACATGTCCTCCTTCAAATGCAATGGTAAAAAAAGATGCATTAAATCAACCAGAAATCTATTTTCCACTTAAAGTATTTGTTTGTGAAAAGTGTTGGCTCGTTCAGGTTGATGAAATAGAAAAAGCTGAAAATATCTTTAATAGTGATTATACATATTTTTCATCATACAGCTCAACTTGGCTAGAACATGCAAAATCATATTGTGAATATATGACTACACGTTTTCAATACAATGAAGAATCATTAATAGTAGAAATAGCGTCAAATGACGGATATTTACTACAATATTTTAAAGAAAAAAACATTCCTGTTTTAGGTGTTGAACCTACCGCAAATACTGCAAAAGTTGCTAAAGCAAAAGGCATAGATAGTATTGTTGACTTTTTTGGTGAAAAAATCGCATTAAATTTATTAAAAGATAAGGCTGATTTAATATTAGGTAATAACGTATTAGCACATGTTCCAGACATTAATGATTTTGTAAAAGGGGTGAAAGTTGCATTAAAATCAAATGGCGTTAATACTTTTGAATTTCCCCATTTGTGTAAATTAATTGAATATAATCAATTTGATACTATATACCATGAACACTTTTCGTATTTATCGTTTACTGCATTAAAATCTATTTTTGAGAAACACGGGTTAGAAATTTTTGATGTACAAGAATTAAAAACTCACGGTGGAAGTTTGAGAATTTTCGCTAAACATTTTGAGGATAAGAGTAAAGTTATAGAGTCAAGTGTTAAAATTCTATTGGATAAGGAAGCTGCATTAGGTGTTGATAAATTAAGTTATTATCAGGGTTTTCAACAAAAAATTGAAAAGATAAAAAATAATTTTTTATCTTTTTTAATTCAATCAAATCAAGAAGGAAAAAAAGTTGTTGGTTATGGTGCTGCAGCGAAAGGAAATACACTACTAAATTACTGTGGCATAAAAGGAAATGATCTAATCTCTTTTGTTATGGATGCGTCCCCATTTAAACAAGATAAGTTACTACCAGGATCAAGAATATTAGTACAAAATCCCGATGTCATTAAAGACTATAAGCCTGATTATGTTATTATTTTTCCATGGAATTTAAGCGAAGAAATTTCAGAACAGTTGTCATTTATAAGAAATTGGGGGGGTAAATTTGTAGTTGCCATTCCTGAACTAACAATTTTTTAAAATAATGAAAGTATTAATCACTGGTTCGACCGGATTTATAGGTAAACATGTAATAGATCAACTTTTAAATATTGGAAATATTAATATTATTGCTACTTCTTCAAACGAAGAAAATTTAAATAAATATTATAAAAATAAAAGAGTTAAAATCGTACCATTTGATATTTATGAAAAACAAAAATCTAATTTAGATCTTTATAAATTTTTTGATAGACCAGACAAATTGATACATTTAGCTTGGAAAGGACTTCCAAATTATAATGAGTCTTTTCATATAACAGACAATTTGATTAAAGATTTCAATTTCATATCCAACCTAATTCACAATGGATTGAAAGATATTACTATAACGGGAACATGTTTTGAATATGGCATGTTAGAAGGTGAATTAGAAGAAAATATGTTGACTTATCCAACTAATTATTATGCGTTAGCTAAAGATACACTTAGAAAAATGTTAGAAATTGAAAAAGTAAAAAATAATTTTGATTTAAAATGGGTAAGATTATTCTATATGTATGGTTTTGGTCAAAGCTCAAATTCACTCATACCTCAGCTAGAAATAGCTTTAAAAAATGGTGAACAAATTTTCAATATGAGTGGAGGTGATCAAATAAGGGATTACTTACCTGTGCAAGATGTTGCAATGAATATTGTAAAAATTGCCTTACAGTCTAAAATATCTGGAATTATAAATAACTGCAGTGGAAAACCCGTCAAAGTGGTAGAATTTATTGAAAAATATTTAAGAAAAAATAAAAAAAATATAAAATTAAATTTAGGGTATTATCCATATAATATATATGAGCCAATGTCTTTTTGGGGAAATAATAAAAAATTAAAAAAAATAATATGAGAGTGATTTATAAAGCAACCGAATTCCCTATTTTACAAAATAGAGTATATAACACAAAGGAAGAAGCACTTGATTGCAAAAAAGGCAATATGAATGTTGTGATAAATGAGGATGATTATATCTATAATTACGACTTTGATTCTGAAAAAATGGATTATGATCAAGAATATGATAATTCTGTCCCATCTATTTTTTTTAAAACTTATTATTCTCGTATAATCGATTATTTAATCGAAAAGTATAGCTTAGATTCAACTTCGCTTGTTTTAGATATTGGATGCGGCAAGGGTACATTTTTAAAACAAATGTTTTCAGAAGTCAAGTATGATGGTCAAGCTATCGGTATTGATCCATCTTACGAAGGTGAATTAATCCCAATTCAAAATAAGTTATCATTCATTAGAGAGTATTTTAATGAAAAACATTTAGAAGGAGTAGATAAAATTTCATTAATAATATTAAGACATACTTTAGAACACATTCCAAGACCATCAGATTTCTTAAAAAACATTTTTAATGTAATTGAAAAGTGCGGACTTAAAAACGTACCAATTTTTATTGAAGTTCCAGATGTGGAATGGATTATAAAAAATAAAGCTTATTGGGATTTTTTCTATGAACATGTAAATTATTTTTCAAAAAAAAGTTTATTTGATACAATTTCTTCAGCTGGAGCAAAAGTTAACTCCATAGTAAATGAATTTGGAGATCAATACTTGTGGGCTGAAGCAATTGTTAATAATGATATTTATAAAACAAATAGTTTTATAAATCAAAATCCAAAATTGAACTTTGACTTTGATTTTAATAAAGAAATTATTAATAATATTAAAAGACTAGAGGAAGTTCTTGATATAAATTCTAAAATTGTAATTTGGGGAATGGCAAGTAAGGGAATTATATATAGTTTACATTTAATTAAAAACGGGCATGAGCCTGATTATTTTGTTGATATCAACAAAAACAAGCAAAATAAATTTATACCAATTATTGCAAGGGAAATTATTAGCCCAAACAACTTACCAAAAGAAATACAATTATCAATTATTTGTATGAATCCAAATTATACAAGTGAAATTAATGAACAATGTAAAAGTTTAAAAATTAATTTTAAACTTTTTTCACCAGACCTTAAACAAATAAAATAAATTTACCATGAATGAAGAGCTAAGAAAATTTAACAATGAAAAAAAACAGCTTATCGAAGCAAATTCGATAAACCAGAAACTACAAAAAGCAAAAATAGATTTTAACATAGAGTCAAATAAAGCCAAGTATTCTTATAATTTTTCATGGATGGGAAGGCCTATAATTGCTTATCCACAGGACATGATTGCAATGCAAGAAATAATTTGGGAAATAAAGCCAGATTTAATCATTGAAGCGGGAATTGCACATGGGGGATCACTTGTCTATTATGCGTCTTTATTAGAATTAATCGGTGGTGATGGTGTCGTGTTAGGTCTAGATATTGATATTAGAAAACATAATCGCGAACTAATAGAAACTCATCCAATGAGTAGTAGAATTAAAATGATTGAGGGTGATTCTACTTCAGAAGAAGTCGCAAAGCAAGTATATGAATTTTCAAAAAATAAGAAAAGAATAATAGTATGCTTAGATAGTAATCATACACACGATCATGTATTAAAAGAACTTGAATTATATGCAAAATTAGTTACTATAGGTAGTTATTGTATAGTTTTTGATACTATAGTAGAAGAACTTCCTATAGACTATATGCCAGGAGGACGTCCATGGAATCCAGGTAATAATCCTAAAACTGCCGTATTTCAATTTCTTAATTCAAATAAAAATTTCCAGATTGATAAATCAATTGACAATAAAATTTTGATTTCAGTAGCGCCAGAAGGTTATTTAAAAAGAATATCTTGATTAATACATGTCTATGCAAGAGAATTTTTTTTCGATAATTATTCCAACTAGGGAAAGATCTTTTACTTTACCTCATACTATTTTAAGTGTATTAAAACAAGATTATTATAATTTCGAATTGATTATTTCAGATAATTTTAGTTCAGATAATACTAAAAACGTTGTCGAAAATTTCAAAGATGATAGAATTAAATATTTAAACACTGGCAGTAGAGTTAGCATGTCTGATAATTGGGAATTTGCATTAAACAATTTTAATGGAGATTGGGTGACAATTTTAGGTGATGATGATGCCCTACTGCCAAACGCATTGAGTAAAGTAAATGTTTTAATAAATCTTAATAAAAATATAGAGGCAATAAGATCAGAAACATGTTATTATTTTTATCCAGGTGTAAATAATCAACAATATGGAAAACTTGGCGTACCATTAAATAATAGCGAATATGAAATTAGAAATTCTCAAATATGGTTAAATAAGGTTCTATCTGGGGAAGTAAATTATACGGAATTGCCTGTTTTATATAATGGTGGTTTTATTTCAAAGAAATTAATAAATAAGTCAAAACAATTTTCACCAAAATTAATAAACTCATGCGTACCAGATGTATATTCTTCTATGATTTTTAGTCATTTGATTAATGAATATTTATTTTCTTTCGAAGCTTTTGCAATTAATGGTGCTTCATTAAAGAGTAATGGAATGTCTCAATTTGGAAAAAATTCTTTGGATAATAATTCACCAATAAAGCAGTTTCAACTGGAAAATAATATCCCATTTAACGAAAGAATTCCTCTCTACAATGATGGAAGATATCCTCAGTCAATATTAGCATTTGTTTATGAGTCCTATTTAAATTGTATAAAAATACTTAATATTAAATCAGAGATAAACTTTGATAGACAGATTGAAAATATAATAATATATAATTACAAAAAAGATCATTATTTTTTAGAATGGATACAAAAGTACTCGGAAATTAATAACGTTAATTTCCAAAAAATATATCCAATAAGTATGTTGAAAAAATATTTGTTATTTCTAAAAAAAATAAAAAATAAAATACAGAATTTTGGAAAATATTTCGAAATTGGAGACGACTTTTTCCCAATAAATAATGCTTTCGAAGCTTCAATTATTTCAAATTTAATTCATCAAATAAGTAAATCCAATTATAAAAATTTACTTAAATTAATTATTAAAAAAATTCGTATTAAATAAGTATTCATTGAGCATTATTTTCTTTTATATTCTAAAAAAACAACCTACTCTAGTTTTAAGAGATATTATAACCTCATTAGAAGTTAAAAGTAAATCTAATAGCAAGGAGAGTAATATTACAATCTGCTTGATACCTACATCAGTTACAGAATTATTATTTACACAGAAATCAATAATTTATTTAGATAGTATTTTTAATCAGATCTATAATAATGGATACAAAATTAAATATAGCATTGACGGAACTGAATATCATATTTCAATATCAATATTTTCGATTTCAAATTTCAAAATATTCAAAATAATCTTAAATTCAATTATTGCATCATTTCAACTTTTCGCTAAATATTATTTGGTTAATTTGAATTTTAAAAAAATTTTATATAGCAAATACAAAGACATTCAATATGGCGACATTTCAGCAAGTACAGTATTCAGAAACAAAAACATGTTTCAATTAGTTAAAAATTTGGAATTCATAAAGGAATCATTTCGATTGACAAGTTTCATTCAGTTAGTTAATCATGTTGCAATTAAGTATAATAGCGATAAACTTTTAAAATATTTTTCCGTACTTGATTTTACATATAGCGAGGCTATATTATTACGAATTTTACCAAAAAATAATTTTATATACATAGAAACACAAGACTATAAAAATGAAAATCTATTAATAAATTCACCAGAATTATATTATTATCCATGGGTTGCTAGAGCAGTTAACAATTATAATATTGACAATAGTATAATTGTTAATTATTATAATTCAAGGCTTTACAATCCACATGAAGTTTTAGATTATATGTGGATGGGAACAAATAATAATAATAGTAATGCCGTACAATTAGATAATGGTACAAATTTTATTGAAAATTCCGAAAAACAGTATGCTGTACTTTTTCTTCATGCTTTTTCCGATGCTGCTTTTTGTTATGGATTAGACGGATTTAAAGATTTAATGGATTGGACTTTGACTACAATTAATATTCTATTAGAAAATAATAAAATAGATAAAATTTTAATAAAACCGCATCCAAACATTAGCTTTGATTATTATCCTGCAGATCAAAATGCAATGTTATATTTAAAATCCTATTTTTCCAATAATGAGAAAGTATTGTTTCTTGCAAAAAATTGCTCATTAATAGCGATATGCAATTTAAAAAACATTATAGGCATTACTAGGCATGGTAGTGTTGCAGAAGAAATGACATATTTAAATAAACCAGTCATAGCCTATAGATATGGTCCATGGAAAAACTACCATAATTTTCTAATTACATGGGAAAATAAAATCCATTACAAGAAAATTTTATTGAATCTCGATTTTAAACAAATTTATAATTATCCAATTGATCACAAAAAATCTCTATATAAGTATTTTTTTGAATATCGTAAAGATTCCAGAAATATATCAAGAGGATGGTATGATGTGTTATATAAATTACAATCTGACAATGAATTCATTGGGAATTTTGAAAATATTAAAAAGCTGGATTCAATAATTTTTATAAAAAAAGTTAACGGAGCACTTGAATATTTATTAAATAATAACGCAATAAACATAAATTAATATTATATGAATGAAAATGCAGAAAGTAGAATCTCGAAATTTTATAACACTGAAGGCTGGATTGAAGTTAATGGAAATACAGAAGATGCAAATAGATTCGAAGATTTGAGAAATAATTCAATTGAATATGTTTCAAAATGCAGATTAAGATTACTAAAACATATACCTAAAAGTGGCAATAATTTTTTAGATATGGCAAGTGGTCCAATACAATATAAGGAGTACCTTAAGTATTCAGAAGGCTATGATAAAAGACATTGTGTTGATCTTTCTTCAGATGCATTAAACATTGCAAAAAATAAAATAGGTGGACATGGAGTATTTCATCATGGTAGTTTCTTTGATATTAAATTTGAAAATAATTATTTTGATTGTTCTATAAGTGTTCATACAATTTATCACATGGATAAAGATATGCAATCTATTGCAGTGCAAAAGCTTATAGATATTACAAAAAAAAATTGTCCAATCATAATTATTTATAGTAACCCCAAATCCATAGTAAATAAATTTTCTAATTCTTTAATAGTAAGATTATTTCGTAAGTTAAAAAGACAGATAACTGATACAAAACCAAGCAAAACAATTTTATATTTTTATGCACATGATTTAAGTTGGTGGAATCAATTTAAAGATTATGCAGATGTTAAAATATATCCTTGGCGATCTTTTGATTCTGATTACCAAAAAAGATTATTTCCCAATAATATTATTGGGAAAACAATGTTTAAAATTTTATATCTTCTAGAAGATTCTTTCCCTAATTTTTTTGCCAGATATCTTCAGTATCCAATGATAGTTTTAATTAAGAAATAATTTAATGCTGTCAGTAAAAAAAGATAAAATTATATATTTTCCTATTATTGTATTTTTAATATTTGCAATAACAAATATTGATATATTATTCTCTATTAACGCTTCACAAATTACTGACAGATTTAACTATCAAGATAATATAACAAATGGAGATTTTTTGTATGGATTGGCAATCAATTCTGGTTTTCCTTTTATATTATTTACTGAACCTTTATTTAAATTCATTTATTATCTTTTTTTTGTTTTAAATATAGATCCACAATTTGCGATAAAGTTTATCATTTTTATAATGATAACAGCTACCTTTTATATTCTAAATAAAAAAACAAACATTTCGCTTTTTTGGATAATTTTAATAGTCTTATCTCCAACAGTAATTGTTAATTATGTAATGACTATTAGACAAGGGTTCGCAACTGTTTTATTTTTAATAGTTTTATATTATACAAAAGGAAATTTTAAAAATCTATTTTTATCGATAATACCACTTTTTCATTATTCTTTTTTTATAGTACTTCCAATATATTTCTATTCAGCAAAAAATAATAGAAACAACAATCCTTATAAAATCATAATTTTAGTAATAATTTATTCTGCACTTACTTCGATTTTAATTCTTAAATTAACATCATTATTAAATCTTGCATATTTTGAAAATTATATTGATGATTCCAAATTTAAATTTGGCTTTGGGTTAATTTTTTGGTTTTTTATATTAATACTTTTTATATCAGAAGGCAAACAATTTTTACAAAAAAATCTGTTTGAGACTTTATGTATTGCATTTTATGTCGGATCAGTTTCTTTTTTCAATCCTTTTAGTAGAATTTTACAAGCCGTTTCTATTATAATTCTAATTTCTGGCTTTGGTTTAACAGGTTGGAGAAGACAGTCATTTAAATTAATGCTTTTTCTTTTTGTTTTATATCTTTTAATTCCTATTTTATACAATTACAATTTAGGCACAATGATGTTAAATACTGATTAATTATGATTATTGATATTAAGGACTTACCTACTAGCAATTATATTCAAAATAAATGGCCATGGAATTGTGAAGAAAATAATCTTATTTTTTCTAAAACAGATATATATCCTAAGATATCAATAATCACTCCATCTTATAACCAAGGTGTGTTTATCGAGGAAACAATTCGTTCAATTTTATATCAAAACTATCCAAATTTAGAGTATATTATAATAGATGGCGGTAGTACTGACAATACTCTTGAAATAATTTCAAAATATAAAAAATGGATTGATATTGTCATTTCAGAGAAAGATAGCGGTCAATCTAATGCTATTAACAAGGGGTGGAAATTAGCAACCGGTGAAATTACTACTTGGATAAATTCAGATGATATTTTAGCACCAAATTGTTTATATGAGATAGTAAGATTATATAAAGAAGGGAATAGTCAAAATAAACTTTTTGCTGGCAAGGTTATTAATTTTTATGATAATTCTGAGAAAAAATATGAAATAATTCAAAAAAATATAAATTTTGATAACGTAATTCGCTTCTGGAAAAAATCTTGTTTTTGGCATCAACCAGGAATCTTCTTTCCAATGAAATTAATTATCGAGAATAATTATTTAGATGAAATATATCATTATTCTATGGACTTTGACTTATTATGTAAAGTTTTAAAAAAATCTAATGTGATATATTCAGAAAAAATATTTACATATTTTAGATTACATAATATTTCAAAAGGTGTTGCATCTCCTCAAAGTACAATTAACGAAAAAATATTAATTGCATCGAAATATTGGAAAAAAAATAGCACTCTTTTGCTAATAGATGCATTTCAATTTATGATTTGGTTTATTAAATATTTTGTCAAATCACTAATTAGTCTTTCTTTTAATTTCAAATTTAAAAATTATATTTTATTTTTTTCTAAATGGTTTTAAATAATAACAATACTAAAATAGTATTTCCTTTATTAAATTTAAATAAATCTGGTGGTACTAGAATCGCGCTACAATATTGTGAAGAGTTAAGTAATTTAAATTACAATGTCGTTTTAATAACAAAAAAAGATATAAATCAAAATATATTTCCAATACCCGATGGGATTTCAATTAAATATGTTAATGTCAAATTTTATAAATATCTTGGTTACATTTCTTATTTTTTTTCTTTTTATAAAGCATTTAATAAAAATGATATTTTAGTTGCAACTAGTTGGCAAGCATATTTTATCACACTATTTAATTTGCATCCTTTTGATAAAACACTGTTATTAATTCAACATGATGATGATATTATTTTGTCTAATAAATATTCTTTAAAAAGATTATTATTTCGCATTGTTTATAATTTACCTATTCAAAAAATATCAGTTTCCGAATGGCTATCAATACATTTAAAAAAGAAATATAATATAAATACATTTCCAATTTCTAATGGAATTAATATTGGTAATCATTCGGAAATCAATTTATTAAGTCAAAAAAAAGAAAATTCTTATTTTGATGTGATGACAATAGCGAGAAGTGTCAAATGGAAAGGGTTTGCTGATTTTGTTGCAGCAATTGAAATAGCTAATAAACATATTCCAAATCTAAGAATGATTATAGTTTCTAGTGAAAACATTACTATAAATTTAAATTTACCATATTTATATTTTAAGCCAATAAATGATGATGAGTTGAATTTATTGTATTCAAATTCCGATTGTTTTGTATTTTCATCATGGATTGAAGGATTTGGGTTACCCCCCCTAGAGGCCATGGCTAACGGAACACCAGTAATTACTACTAGATGTGGAGGGGTACTAGATTTCGCAAAAGATAGAATAAATTGTTTACTCGTAGATGTTAAATGTCCACAACAAATTGCTCAAGCAATTTTAGAATTAAAAGAAAATATTGAATTGAAAAATAATTTAATTCAAAACGGCTATTTAACAACAAATGAATTTACTATTAAAGCTTCCGTAGCAAGATTAGATAAGTTTATTTTGAAACCAATATTTACTAAGTGAGGTTATTGATTTTTACAAAATATACAGAGGAGGGGCCAAGTAGTAGGTATAGACACTATCAATATTTACCCTATTACAAAAATCACTTTGATACTTATATATACCCTTTTTTCAAGTCAAGTTATAAGTATAAGTTTAATAATTTTGCAACAATCTTTGATTTAATAAAAAGTATTTTAAGAAGAATATCTCATATAATTTTTTTAGTTAAAAAAAACGATATAGTTATAATTGAATACGAGTTAATTCCTTATTTCCCATCGGTACTTGAAAAAATATTATTCTTAAAAAAAGTAAAGTATATTCTTGATTATGATGATGCCATTTTTCATAATTATGACCAATCCCCTAAAAAAATAGTTAAATTATTATTCAAAAATAAAATCTCAAAAATTTCTTCAAATGCAACATATGTTATTACTGGTAGTCCATATTTAACAAATTATTTTAAAACGTATAATGAAAATGTTATTGAAATTCCTACTAGTATAAACTTTTATAAATACAATTGTAAGATAGTCAAAAAATATCGAAATACAATTAATATTGGTTGGCTTGGATCGAGTACAACTAGTAAAAATCTTGTATTTCTATCTAATGTATTTTATGATTTACAATTAAAATATAAAAATAAAATTCAATTTATATTTTGTGGTTTTGATGAAAATCAATTGGTTCATTTTAAAAATACACAAATTGAAATTATCAAATGGAGTATCGATAATGAATTTAAATTTCTTAATAAAATTGATATTGGTATTATGCCTTTAGAATATAATGATTTTAACAAAGGCAAGTGTGGCTTTAAATTAATACAATATATGGCAATGGGAATAATTACAATATCTACGCCTTTTGAAACTAATATCAAAATTAATAATAATAATAATAATCTATTTGCAAACAATGAAACAGATTGGTATACCAGTTTATCTAAGATGATAGACAATCTTAATGTATTACACGAAATTGGAACCCGAAACATAGAAATTGTAAAAGACTTTTATAGCATAGAGGTAAATCATATAAAGTATATTAAAATATTAAAACAAGTTACAGGTGTGTGGTATTAATGGATATATAGGAAATAGAACTAATGTTAAAAATCTCATAACTACTATGAATGATATTATAATTCATAGGGGTCCAGATGATGATGGTGTATTTATTGACAATGAAACATTCTCTTTAACTGTTGGATTAGGAATGAGGAGGTTGTCAATAATAGATTTAGCAACCGGTCATCAACCAATGCATTCGGAAGATAATGATTATACAATTATATTTAATGGAGAAATTTATAATTATTTGGAATTAAAAGATTTATTGATCAAGTCAGGGTTGAAATTTGATACAAACTCTGATACCGAAGTGATCTTAAAACTTTTTATAAAAGAAGGTATTGAGTCTTTGACAAAATTGGATGGAATGTATTCACTTGCTATTTTTGATAAAATTAATGGCATAGTATATATATCTAGAGATTATTTTGGTGAAAAACCATTGTATTATTATAAAGATAGTAATGGATTTTATTTTGGATCTGAATTAAAATCTATAATAAAAGTGCTTGATTACAAACCCCAAATTGATATCGAAGCATTAAATATATATTTCCAACTTTCATATATACCATCTCCATTTACAATTTATTCGGGAATTAAAAAATTAGAACCAAATAGGTATCTTAAATTCGATATTTCAAAAAACCATTTTGAAATAATACCGCTATTAAGAAAAAGTAAACAATTTGATGTTTCCTCAAAAGACGAAGCTATAAAAATCACACATGACTTAGTATATAATAGTGTAAAAAATAGATCAATTTCTGACGTTGCTATAGGATCCTTTTTATCAGGTGGGGTAGATTCATCTATTGTATCATTATGTCATGCAAAACAATCAAATAAACAAATTAATACTTTTTCAATTGGTTTTGAGAATACTTTATTTGATGAATCAGATAAATCAAGTTTAGTATCTAACATTTTAGGAAGTAATCATAATTTATTGATGATTGGAGAAAAAGATTTAGAAAAAAATATTAATAATATACTTCTAAATTTTGACGAACCTTTTGCAGATTCCTCTTGTTTGGCCACTTTTATTTTATGTGAAAACACAAGAAAATTTGTAAAAGTTGCATTAACTGGGGATGGTGCAGATGAACAGTTTGCGGGTTATAATAAATACTTAATTGGAAAATTAAATACATTTTATACAAATATAGTACCAACCGTATTACATAATCAGCTGAAAATTTTTGGAAATCGAATTTTATCAAATAAAATTGATTCTAGAGATTTAAAATTTAAAATTTTAAAGTTTATTAATTCTATAAGCTATCATGGTCATCAATATGAAAATATCGTATCATTATCTTTTAAAGAATCAGAGCTTAGTTCTTTATTTATCTCTCCTAATATTATAGTTAACTCATTAAATTATTATACTAGATTCTTTCCAGAATTAAAAAATTTAAATGATTTTAAAAATTTTGATTATTTAACTAGTTTAGAAGGGGATATGTTAGTAAAAGTTGACCGTACGAGCATGCTAACTTCATTGGAGTGCCGTTCACCATTCTTAAGTAAAGATATTTGGGACTTTACTAACCAACTTCCAGAGAAGTATCTTATTAATGGTTTTGAGAAAAAATATATTTTGAAAGAATCTTTTAAAAAGTACTTTCCAAAAAATTTTTTCAATAATCCCAAAAAAGGTTTCGGAGTACCAGTTGGTGATTGGTTGAGAACTATTTTAAGGCAAGAATTGTTGTTCTATATAGATAAAGAATTTATTCAAAAACAATCAATATTTAATTATAATTATATCAATAACTTAGTACAAGATCATTTAAATCAAAATAAAGATAATACATTTAAAGTTTGGACATTTTATTGTTTTCAGAAATGGTATATGAATATATATGAATAGATTCAATTTACTTAGAATAACTACTGTGCCAATATCTTTAAAGAAGCTATTAAATGGTCAGTTAGAATTTATGAGTAATTTATATAACGTTACAGCTATTTCATCAGAAGATAAATATCTCAAAGAACATTATAATAAATTCGGAATAAGCTTTTTTACTGTAAACATGAAACGAAGACCTTCACTAATTCATGATTTATTCTCTTTATTTAAATTAATTTACACTATTTACAAAATCAAACCACATATAGTACATACACATACTCCTAAGGCAGGTTTATTAGGTATGCTAGCCTCAAAAATATTAGGAGTTAAAATAAGATTACATACAGTAGCTGGACTGCCATGGATTGAAAAAAAAGGATTAATAAGGTCATTATATAAATTTGTTGAATCAATCACTTATAAGAATGCTACACATGTTTATTCCAATTCATTGACTTTGCAAAATTTCATATTAAATGAAAATTTATTAAATAAAAATAAAATCTCAGTAATCTCTAATGGCAGTAGTAATGGTATCAATACAGATTGGTTCAAAAGTACAAAAGAGATTGAAAATGTTAGTAATACAATTATTAGTAAATATAATTTGAATAACTATAAAGTACTAATTTTTGTTGGTAGATTAGTTAAAGACAAAGGAATTGAAGAATTAGTGATTGCATTTAATGAATTATGTAAAGAAGGGTTTAAAATAAAATTACTTTTAGTTGGACCATTTGAACATGATTTAGATCCAATTTCAGCTGAAATCCTTAATATAATTATTAATCATAAAGATATAATTACTACGGATTATATTGAAGATGTAAGGCCTTACTTTTTCGCTGCAGATATATTAACATTTCCATCATATAGAGAAGGGTTTCCTAATGTACCCTTGCAAGCAGCGTCAATGGAACTTCCGTGTATTGTTTCTAATATTAATGGGTGTAATGAAATAATTATTGACAGATATAATGGACTAATTGTAGAACCTAGAGATTATTTATCTTTGAAATTAGCAATTAAAGAATTACTTATAGATAACGATTTATATAATGAAATAAAAAGTAATACCAGAAAATCCATTTTGGAAAAATTTGATCAAATTCATTTCTGGAATTGTCTACAAATTGAATATAAACGTTTTTTAGATGAAATATATAGTTAATGTATATTAAATATATTAAATACATAATTGATTTACTAATTTCTACATTAATATTAGTAATCTTTTCTCCACTTATTTTAATAGTAACTATTTGTCTATTTTTTTCTAATAAAGAAGTCTTTTTTATTCAAGAAAGACCTGGAAAAAATGGGAAGCTTTTTTCTATTATAAAATTTAAAACCATGAATGATAAAAAAGGTTTTAATGGAGAGTTATTGCCCGATAATGAACGATTATTTTTATTTGGCAAAATTGTGAGAAAATTGTCAATTGATGAATTGCCGCAGCTAATTAACGTAATAAAAGGAGAGATGAGTATAGTTGGCCCTAGGCCATTATTAAAAGAATACCTTCCATTATATAATATTGAGCAGACCAAAAGACATAATGTAAAACCAGGTATTACAGGATGGGCACAGGTAAATGGAAGAAATTCTATATCATGGAAGAATAAATTTGACTTAGATATATGGTATGTTGATAACGTTAGTTTATTACTAGATATTAAAATTATCTTTCTTACCATAAAAAAAGTATTAGTAGCAGAGAATATAAATACTGATCAAAATAATACAATGCCTAAATTTACTGGAAATGAATAAAATTTTACTTTATGGAGCATCTGGTCACGGCAACGTTGTATTAAGTGTATTGAAATCACTTAAATATGAATTAGTTGGATTTTTTGACGATAATGTAAATATCAAAAACTCTATATATCAAATAATAAATAATTATGACCCTGAATTTTATATAAATACACCAATTATGATTTCAATAGGTGACAATTACATAAGAAAACAATTAACAAAAAAAATAAAACATAAATATATCACCTTGAATCATCCTTCATCTATAATTGACAGAATTTCAACTATAGAGGAAGGAACTATTGTGATGCATAACGTGGTTGTTCAAACTAATACTCATATTGGAAAACATTGTATAATAAATACAAATGCAATAGTTGATCATGATTGTAATATTTCTGATTTTGTTCATATATCACCTGCTTCTTGTATATGTGGAAATGTTACTATTAATGAAGGAACTCATATAGGTGCTAATTCTACAATTCTTCCCAATTTACAAATTGGGAAATGGTGCAAAATTGGAGCGGGAGCTGTTATTACAAAAAATATCCCTGATAATGCAGTTGTAGTTGGGAATCCTGGTAAGATTATAAAATATTTATAGTTTATGAATAATGAAAAAATATGGTTATCATCTCCTCATATTGGGGAAAATGAATTAATTAATATTCAAGAAGCTTTTAATACTAATTGGATTGCCCCACTTGGGCCATTTGTTGATTTATTCGAATCAAAATTATCTAAATTATTAAGCAACAAGCATATAGCTGCTGTAAATTCAGGTACCTCCGCGATTCATTTAGCATTAATTTTAGCAGATGTTCAAAAAGATGACATTGTAATATGTCAATCATTTACTTTTTCTGCTTCGGCCAATCCAATTTTATATTTAGGCGCTATTCCTGTATTTATTGATTCTGAAATTGATTCTTGGAATATGTGTCCAAACCTTTTAGAACAAGCCATTAAAAAATATATCAAATTAAATAAAAAACCCAAAGCAATTATTCCAGTACATTTATATGGTATGCCAGCAAAAATGGAAGAAATAATCTTAATTGCAAATAAATATAATATTATTGTAATTGAAGATTCTGCTGAGGCATTAGGTTCATATCAAAACAATAAACCTTGTGGCACTTTTGGTGATTTTGGAATACTTAGCTTTAATGGAAATAAAATTATTACTACTTCTAGTGGGGGTGCCTTAGTTTCGAGCGATATACATCTTATTAATAAGGCAAGGTTCTTGGCGACTCAGTCAAGGGATCCGGCACCTCATTATCAACATTCTCATATTGGATATAATTATAGAATGTCAAATATTTTAGCTGCAATAGGTGTTGGTCAATTAGATATATTAGAAAATCATGTAAATTTACGCAGAAGAAATTTCAATTATTACAAGGAGAAGCTTCAAAACATCCCTGGTATTTCATTTCAACAAGAGTGCAATAGTAGTTTTTCAAATCGTTGGCTATCTTGTATCTTAATAGATACTAAAAAATCTAAACAAATTAATAGAGAAATAATCAGGTTGGCTTTAGAAAAAGAAAATATTGAATCAAGGCCACTTTGGAAGCCAATGCATTTGCAGCCTATTTTTACAAATTATGATTTTTTTGGAAATAGTGTCTCTGAACATCTTTTCGATACCGGACTTTGCTTGCCATCAGGGAGTAATTTAAACGTAGAACATCTAGATAGAGTGTGTGATATTATAATAAATTTATTTTAAAAATGAAAATAATTATTATTTTATATGCAATAATTGTTCTAGTAAACATTTTTTGGGTTTTTGGTTTCTTTGTTAGGTTAGTTGGAATCGAAACTATGAAATGGTCTATTAGTAATACAATATATCAAATTATAAATATTATACCACAGGCTATTGGGTTAATTCAGGTTCCTATGATTACTTTATTCACGGAAACCGCTATTAATAAAAACCAAATATTAACATCTTCTTTTTATCAAAAGATTATTTTATATAATTTTCTAGGCACTTTTATTGGATTATTTCTAATGCCTTTATTTATGAATTACATGAAATATTTAATAAATATACTTTATGAGGAAAGCTCATCAAAAAAATTTATTACTTATAAATTGTTAAAAGAATTTAATTTTAAATTTTCGAAAAATAATTTTAATAGATATTTTTCAGGTCGAAAATTTAAATTCGGATATTTTTATATTTTAAATACTGTCATTGGCTATTTATTAGCAATTGCATTTCCTCTTTGTGTTTACATCGGGTATCAAATACCAGCATATCGAGCATCACTTATCTCACTTGTTTCAGTTATCATAGGCTTTGCAACAATATTAAATATTTTTTTTATTGAGCTAAAAATATCTATAACTAGTGATAAAATAATAAATAACTTATTGGATATTGTAGTTTTGAAAGACACACTATTTAATTGTATACTAGGTAGATTAACAGGTATTTTATTGGGCTTATTTTCTTTGCCTTATATTTCTGAATTCGCACTTTTTATTATTGGGAAGACAATTAATAAATTTTAATATATTTGCACTTTAACATTCATCTAAATCATACAATATGCCGTATTTATTTACCTCAGAGAGTGTATCTGAAGGACATCCAGACAAAGTAGCGGATCAGATTTCTGACGCTTTAATTGATAACTTTTTAGCTTTCGATC
>JACCDH010601612.1_pt1 | contig 37944 bp, 6 predicted proteins | sample 7442481 | NCBI WGS metagenome assembly JACCDH01 (sample SAMN15323433, study PRJNA562643) | freshwater metagenome | isolation source: river surface water | place: USA:Blue River Watershed | collected 2017-08-15 | reverse complement strand
GCATGCAAGCCCAGGTGGACATCGTCACCGGCAGCAAGTCTGTGCTGCGCTACATCACCAAGCCGCTGACCGCTGTCAAAGAAAACGCCTTCCGCGAGCGTTGAACGTCATGGCCAATTGGGTTCTCGCCAACGATGCCAATGCCCTGTTGATTGACACGGCCAACAACGGAGCGCAGACCTATGCTTCCGCGGTCCCCATTCGCAGTGCGGGGGGCGTGCTCAGTGCCTCCTTGATCGAGGCAGGCATTGGTTTGGATCAGAACAATCTGATTGCCACCTTTGACGGCGACCCTGCCACAGTTGGCAAATCACCTGTTTTCAGGTTGCGCCTGGCGAGCACCACCCTGCCCAGCATCGGCGAGCAGGACTTCACTTTTCAGTGGAAGCTCACCATGGGGGTGGACGGCACCCGCGATGCAGGCGAACGGCAGGTCAACATCAATGGCGGGCTGTCGGTCCATGTCGGTCCTGTGGTGGATGGGCGAATTCTGCTTTACGCCAATCCGCAATCCAGCAAACAGGTGACGGCCATCTCGGGTTCGGGGACGCCCTTCTCTGCCAACACCAGCTTGACCACGCAGGACGTGATAGGCCAAGTGTTCGTCAACGATGGTGCTGCCTACCTGGACATCAACCTGATGGGCCTGATCAGCAAACTCGATGCCAACGCGTCCTTGCTGTTCAGCAATTTGACAGGCTACACGCCCCAAACCTTGCTGTTGCCCACCACCTACAACCTGACACTGGGCGGGCTGCCACTGGTGTCTGCGGCAGGTGATTTTCAAACGTTGTCCATCATTGCGCCCATTGAGGTCTCTCCCAACCATGCGCCCGTCCTGGCCAATTTGCCCACAGCCTTGGCGCTGACCGAGGACGCGTCCGCTGTTTTATCGATGACCGCCACCGATCCCGAGACTCAGAATCTCACCTATTCCGTGGTCGGAGCCAGTGCAAGCACCGTGGCTTACAGCGTGAGTGGCAGCGACATCACATTCACGCCTGCTGCCAATTTCAACAGCACCGCTGGTGTGAACCTGCAGGTCAAGGTGACAGACGTCTACGGTGCTTACATCGTGCAGGATCTCACCGTCACTGTGGCGGCAGTGGACGACCCCGCCAACCTGGTGGCCGATGTGGCCCGGGTGCGCGAAGGCCGCAGCCTCAGCGGCAACGTGCTGAGTAACGACAGCGATGTCGATTCGACGCTGGCTGTGCAGTCTTTTTACGTGACCGGCGCAGCCACGGTCAGCAGCAGTACCTTGTTCCCTGCGGGTGACACGGTGAGCCTTGACGGCGTGGGCAACTTCACGCTGAACGCTCAGGGCGATTACAGCCTGCAGATGCAGGCAGGGTTCTCTGGGGCATTGCCCGTGGTGCACTATCTGACGCCACAAGGCGAAGAAAGCACTCTGGGCATCACGGTCGTGCCCTCGGCACAAGTGGTCGGTCCCAGCCAGTTGGGTGGGCAAGTGGTTTTCTGGAATGCGCCTGTCAGCGGTGCATTGGCGGGCAAGCACAGCTTGGTGGATGGGGTGCAGTTTTCCGGGCTGGACGAGCTCTCAACCCAGATTCAGTCGGTCACCACCACCTCAGGCCAATACAGCTTGCCAGGTTTCCAGCCCGCCTCGGTCCTGCCTTTGACAGTGACCAAAGCGGTGAGCAGCAACGGTGTATTGGCTCCTGACGTGAAGTCGGCCATCACGCTCAGCGATGTTCTCGATGCCCTGAAGCTGTACCTCAACAAATCCGTCGCCACGGCGTCGGTCTACAAGTATGTGGCTGCCGACTATGACGCCAACGGCACAGTCAATCTGAGCGACGTCCTGGGCATTCTCAAAACCTATCTTGGCAAAGCCAGTGTGGCCCCTCCGACCTGGGCCTTCGTGGATGCGAACGCAGATGTGTCCGGCCTGGGCAGCGGTGCTGGCAAAGCCCTGGTCAACGGGGCCTTGTCGCACACATTCTCGGAGGCCGGTATCACCCAGGACACCCAAAACTGGGTGGCAGTTTTGCGTGGCGACGTGAACGGCTCCTGGGTGTCTGCCACCCCTGGTGTGGAAAATATGACTCACGATCAATTTTTGCAATTGGTCGGCATCAGCAGCGGATCGGTTTAAACTTTCGGTAATTTGCCGAATTTCATGAAATTACCATCTAACATTTGCAAAGCCCTGGCCCTGTCGGCCATGGCACTGGGCGCCTGCGCCGCTCCCCTGGATGCCTTGATGGAAGCCATGCCGTCGCAACGCTACGGCGAGGGTTACCTCGAGCTCGGCTCCGATGCCATGAACAGCACCCTGGATGTGTTCAAGGTGCGCAGCCAAATGGGCATCACAGACAACACGGGCGATTACCAAGGCTTCACCTTGCGCGCCGGCCGTGCGTTTGGCAACGGGGGCTGGCTGGATGGTGCCTACATGCGGCGCAACATCACGGTGGGGGCGGATCAGTATCCGGTCACTTCTTGGCGGGTGGGGGCGCAACAGAAACTTTACGAAGCGCCATCCAAGGGGGCTGTGCTCGCTTTGCGAGGCGCCGTCTGGGGCAATAAGTCCTCCACCATTACCAAGACCAACCCTTCCCTTGGAGGGGTCACGGTCAACAGCATTTCCGCAATCGACCCTCATGACAACCAATACCAATTGGATCTGGTCTCATCATGGTACGAGTCGCAGTGGTCTGGCTCGATTTTCGCGGGGGTGGGGCGTGGCAAGGTCTTGATACCTCGCGGCCTCATTGATCTGGCCGGCACCATCTATACCTATCCGGATGACTTCTCATCTGTTCCCTCGTCTTTGCAGCAGCATCTCGGGACATTGAATTACAGCTTGCAGACCCGTCAAATAGGCGCCAATGTCAGCTATGTCTCTGATGCGTGGATGTACCGACTGGGTTATGTCATGGGGCAAATGCATCGGCCATCCGTGGACAATGCCATTCAGAGCCTGGGCCACACCTCGTATCAGCGCAATCAGACCGTGGTGGGCGAAGTGGCTTACAAGTTCAGTCAAACCGTGCATGCCTATACGCGCGCCCAGGTCATGCACCGCCAGTTTCTGAGCGAAATCCCGTTTTTGTACAACAGCATCACTTCGCCCATTTTTGGAATGAAGTATGGGGTGGTGTCTGCGGGGTTGGGAGTCAGTTTTTGACCAACGGAAAAATCCAGTTTTCCTGTCAAATTTGTTGTTTTTGATTGCGTCCTGATGAGGGGTGTAAGAAAATGATCAATTCGAACATTGATCATTTTTTCGCACATCTGAGGGCGCGAGCATGGCTAACTACAACGGCACCAGCGACAACGATTCTTTGACTGGTAGCAGTACCGCCGACTCCTTGACGGGATTGGCGGGCAATGACTCGCTCAAGGGTGGAGGTGGGAACGACACGATCGTTGGCGGGGACGGTGTTGACACGGCCCAATACACGGGGACACAGAGCGGCTACAAAGTGCAGGCGCAAGCCAATGGTGCGATCGCGGTCACCGATACCAATCTTGCCAACGGCGACGAGGGCGCAGACATTTTGCAATCGACTGAATCGATTGCATTTGCAGATGTCACTTTGGCTGTGACCTCTTTTGAGCGGGTTGAAACCCGCCTGAACGCTTACACCAACGCCGATCAACTGAATCCCTCCCTGGTTCCCTTGTCAGGTGGTGGCTTCATCGCTGTCTGGACATCCAACGGCCAAGATGGCAGTGGATGGGGGGTCTACGGCCAATGCCTGGATGCCGGGTTGAATCCCGTGGGGTCTGAATTCAGGTTGAATACCCGCACAGAAAACGATCAATACTTCACGGACGAGAGTTCACATCACGCGGTTGCAGCAACTTCCGATGGTGGATTTGTGGCGACATGGCGCTCTTGGTCTGGAGATCAGAACGCCTGGGCCGTGATCGCGCAGCGCTTTGCGTCAGATGGTCGCAAAATTGGCACGGAAACCGTCGTCAACACCTACGTGCAGGACGAGCAGCGAGACCCCGCAGTGGCCGTACTGGCGCAGGGGCAATATGTCATCACCTGGATGTCCGTGGGGCAGGATGGATCGGGCTGGGGCGTTTATGGTCAATTGTTTGACAGTGCGGGTGTCAAGCAAGGGGCTGAATTTCGAGTCAATACAACGGTTTCCGAAAGTCAGTACGCTCCGAGCGTTTCTTCCTTGGCCAATGGCGGATTCGTTGTCAGCTGGCGAGACAATTCAGACTATCGGGCCAAAGCACAAATTTTCAGCGCAGAGGGCGTTAAAGCCGGCTCGGAGCTGACACTCAGCTCAAACACGAGTATCTATCCTTCCACAGCCGCGATTGCTGGCGGTGGCTTCTGGGCGGCCTGGCAATCTTCCGGTCAAGATGGGTCCAATTGGGGCATTTATGCTCAAAAATTCTCGGACCAGGGTGTCAAGCTCGGCGCCGAAATCAAGGTCAACACAAATGTCTTTGACTCTCAGGAGCAGCCACAGATATCCGTGCGTTCGGATGGCAGCTTCGTGGTGGCTTGGGCCAGCTATGGTCAGGATGGTTCCGGGATGGGCGTTTATGCCCAATCGTTCACGGCAGCAGGGGCACCCGTTGGATCTGAAATGCAGATCAATACCGTGGCCACCGGCGACCAGAGCCGCCCGGATGTGGTGGCACTCGATGATGGGCGGTTCATCGTTGCATGGCAATCGTCTGGGCAAGACGGCTCTGGCAATGGTGTCTATGCGCGGGTGTGGGATCCGGTGGAGGGATTCAACAGCCTGAAGGTCACGGGCGGCAACGGCAACGATCTCGTGACTCAATCCAGCGCATCCATCATCGATGGCGGAGCGGGTGCAGATACTCTGCAAGGGGGCGCAGGTCCGACAACTTATGTCATCGACAACGCGCAGGATGCTGTGCTGGAGGCGGTTTCTGGTGGGCGCGATGAGGTTCAAAGTGCGGTCAGTTACACCATTCCTGTCAATGTCGAGGTCCTGACCCTCACGGGCACTGCTGCCGTGCAGGCCACGGGCAGTGCTGGTTCTGACACACTCACCGGTAACGCCACAGCCAACATTCTGATCGGACTGGGTGGTGACGACACTCTTTCTGGTTTGACAGGAGACGATACCTTCGACGCCGGTGCAGGCAACGATTTGATCGATGGGGGTGCAGGTGTCAATACCGTTGTCATCGAGGGCACGGCAGATTTCTTCAGTCGCAAAGTGAATGCCAACGGCGATTGGATCGTGACAGACATGCTCACCGATGGATCCGATCCCATCGATGGCAGCAATCAGGGCGTTGACACGCTTCGGAATATTCAGGTCATCAAATTCGTCAAACCAGACGGCACCATTGACCTGATTCAAACGCTGGATGATTTCAGCAACATTCCTGATCCATCCAATGTCACTGTCGCTTATGGCGCCGCGATCAGTGGTCGCATCAATTACTACACAGACACGGACCACTTTCAGTTGCCGACAACTGCTGGCGACAAGGTCATGTTCACAGGGTATTACGCCAACGGCGGCGTGAGGCTGAGCAGTGATACCGGCATCAACCGAAATGTGGATGACCGAGGCATTCTGAACTTTTCATCCACCGGTGTCTTCGATTTGAATGTCTCCGGTGCCTGGGGTAACCCTTCCAGTACCTCGCCGACCAGTGCAGCCAGTTACACCATGATCATGCGCCGCATGGCGGCGGACGGTACGGTCGGACCGGACCGATTGGAAGCGGGAACCTCTTTTGAATACCTCAATGGTGATGCCGGTGATGACACCTTGGTGGGCTCGGCGCGTTCCGATCTGCTCCTGGGGGGCTCAGGCAACGACCTTATTCAGGGCGGCGGCGGCAACGATGAGGTGGATGGTGGCGGAGGATCCGCCAACGTCGCGGTTTTCTCGGGCAAGCGCTCTGACTATTCTTTCGAGTGGAAAAATGCTTCCGATGGCATTCAGTGGCGCAACGAAGGGGGTTATTTTCTCAGCGTCAACCATCTCAATTCTGGCGGTGATGGCGTTGATTCCCTGAGAAACATCCAGACACTTCGATTCAGCGATGGCGATCTGACCCTTGACGCCGAAAGCAACACCCCTGAGGGGGCCAAAGTGGTTGCGCTCGGTGAGGCAATTACCGGCACTTTGTCTGGCACATCCAATTGGGGATGGTGGAACAACGACACGGATTATTTCAAACAGAAGCTGACGGGCATTTCCACGTCTACGGCGTTGCGCATCAAAATTCAGGAAACCTTCGTCAATGCCAATGCAGGTGAGTTGCGCGTCGAATTTATGGCCAGCGACTCACAGGACTCGCTCCGATTTGCGGAGGTCGGAGGATCCAACACCTACACAACCATGGGCGGTTGGGGTGGGTCCACCACCCAAACCTACACCTACTTCGTCAAGCCCACAGGCTATGCCAGTGGCTCAGACTTTGGGGGCGAGGGGGTGGATGTGCGCATCAGCGGATGGTCGCAAACCCAAGATATCACAGGGGGACTTAATTACCGTGTCGTCGTCGACCGCGTCCAGCTGGGGACGGCAGCAGCTGACACCCTCATCGCTGATGGGAAATCCTCTTATGTCGATGCAAAAGACGGCAATGATTCTGTCACAGGGAGTGCCCTATCAGAGGAAATCGCTGGCGGTACAGGCGATGACTCCATTGATGCGGGCCTGGGGGATGACACGATCACCGATGGCGCGGGTCGAAACCAGTTGAAGGGCGGTTTGGGCAATGACATCTTTGATGTTTCCACCAATGTGACGCCCAATACCGCCCCAACAGATACCATCGATGGAGGCGAGGGCGTTGATACGCTCAAGGTTGCAGGCGAGACGAACTTTGCGGGCCTTTCTCTCACCAGCGTGGAAGTGCTGGATGGCAGTTCAGGTCGGACGATGCTGTCCATTGACCAGGTCAAGCAACTTGGATTTACTGCGGCGAAAAACATCACTTTCAGTCTGGCTGCCAGTTTGGAGTCCGGTGGCACGATTGACGCCACAACCTTGCCTGGAACGTACAGCATTCGCGGTACAAATCAAAGCGATTTGCTGAAAGGCAACAATGCCAACAACGTCATTTATTTAGGTGCGGAAGAGGCACTGGGCTCTGGTTATGGCGTTGACAGTGTCTATGCCGGTGCGGGTGACGATCAAATCGTTCTGAGTGTGAGTCGGTCCGTCAGTCGCCCCATTGGACCGCAGATTTTTTCCTCCTATGACCTTTCATCGAGAACCTATTTTCAGAAGGGCCTCGTCGATGGCGGCGATGGCGTGGATACAGTCATCGTCGATCTTTCCAACCCATGGTGGACCCATGCCTGGGGTGGCGATGCCCTTTATTATTCAGGGGTAACCACCCCGGTTTGGTACCTCAATTTGAGCCAATGGGACTTTTCTGGCATTGAAAAGCTGGATGTCAGAAACCCCGGCGATCTGACGGAGCGGCCGTGGGAGGTGCCCACTGAAATCATTTTGTCCGCAGCGCAGGTCCGAAGCCTGAGCAGTACCAGTGGCTTGCGAGCTGTTTCCATTTTGGGCGGGGGGGCGCTCGATTTGGCGCATCTGGCGGATCTGTCCATCACCAGCTGGCGAATCGGCGATGCCATGACCTACACAGTCAGTGGCACGCAAAACGGCGATAGCCTCACCCTGAATTCAGGCGTGATGAACATCAGTCTCGGCGCGGGCGACGATGAGTTCGTCATTGATGGCAAGGCGTTCGTGGTTGACACGCTGGATGGTGGCGCTGGCAATGATGTGCTCACGATCCGGGGCGAAGACGTGGATCTCTCCGGTGCCACCCTGGCGGGTATCGAGTCGATTTCGGTATCGTCCAAGTCCCTGTCGATGACCGAGGCGCAGTGGTCGAGCTGGGGCCCCATGGTCCATCGGGTGAACGGTGTCAACACCAGCTATATTTTGTCCGTCAGCACCCCTGGCACTGTCACGCTGCAAGATGCATCTACTTTCGTCGGCCTGACGGGTTCTGACGGGAACGATCGCCTCACGGGCAACGCCGGCGACAACATCCTGGTCGGCGGTGCTGGTGATGATCTGCTGCTCGGTTTGGGCGGGGCAGATCGTCTTGTGACGGGGGATGGTGTCGATTCGTTGTACGGGGGAGATGGCAACGACACACTGTCGGTGACGCAAAAAACCACCGTTCGCGACCTGCTCAGTGGTGGCGCGGGAACAGACACATTGTGGGTGCAGGACGGGCAGGATCTGTCGCTGGCCACGCTTTCAGACCTCGAAATCCTGCGCGGTAGCGGTACGGTGACGGTCTCGCCCGCGCAAATCGCGGGATTGCAAACCATCAACGGCGTGGCCGTTTTGCTGACAGGCACATCGTCCACCTTCAGTCTCGGCAATTTGTCGCTGGTCAATGGCGCCAAACTGCTATTGCCTCAATTCGATCCCCAACTGAGCAGCACCAGCACAGGTGTTCTGGGGTCGCGCGGCGACGATGTGATCTCCGGTGGCCCCGATGGGGATCTGATTTCCGGAGGGCGTGGCGCTGACTACATCGACGGTGGCCAGGGCCCCGATACCCTCATAGGCGGCAGTGGTGCTGACACCCTGGTGGGGGGCGGTGGGGATGATGTCTTCCGAGTCGATACTGCTGAGTTCGATGCCGCAAGTGCCAGTGGCGGTTACGTTTATGCGGATCGTGTCGATGGTTCTTCTGGCAATGACCTGCTTGAAGTCAATTTTTCAGGGACCAGCAACAATCGATACATCGTCTCACAAGGTACGTTTGCAAACCTTGAAGCGCTGAAAGTTAATTCAGCTGGATGGGACCAGTTTGTCGAAATGCCTGCGGCTGTGCTCCGGCAGTTTTCAAGCCTGGAATTCAATGCAAGCAACGCTGAATACAGATACTCTTGGCCTAAATTGACCATTCAAGGTGATGGACAGGATATCCACTTCAATAGCGTGACGGATGCCAGCAAGCTGGAACGTCTGATCTTGCAGGGTGATTTTTTTGACATTGATGCAACGCACATCAACATAGGCCCAGTCGCCAACTATTTGGACCAGTGGTACAACTACATTCAAGTCAGCAGTTTCCACAGCATCACCCTTGCTGCCAGCGACAACCGATTGCGCGTGAGCGGTGACAACGTGTTCACGGCCGACCTTGGGGCTGGCAATGACCTCATCAGTGTTGACAGTGTGCGCGATCTGCGTGCAACCATCGTCGGTGGTCTGGGGACGGACACTTTAAATCTGAGCAACAACGGTCTGATTGACATCTCCTACGCCAGTCTGACCAGTATTGAAAACATTCAGCATGGCACGGCCACGGTGGTGGTGAGCCAGTCGCAGTTGGACTCTCTGTCCTTCGATGGTTCGGGCGCCAAGTTTTTGCGCTCAGGCGACATGATCATCGGATCGGCCTCCGCCGACAATTTCAACGGCGATGGCACTGGCTCATTCCAGGGTGGCAAGGGCAACGATGCCATTTCGAATGTGGACACGGCGGTGTTCACCGGCAACTATGCCGATTACAGCGTGGTGCGCTCCGGGAATACCTTGACCATCAAGCAAGAGCGTGGCTCATTGGCCGATGGCACGGACACCGTGACAGGCGTTTTGAACCTTCAATTTGCAGACACCACGCTGGCCATCGATGACGCTCCCAATGATTATTGGCAGTACCGCACCGAGCCCGCATACAGCCAATTGACGGCAGTGGATTACGGTAAGCGCATGTCCATCAAAAAGGACTATGCGAGCGACACCGACGTCTATGCAGCCACCCTGGTGCCCAACTCGCCCCTGTTTGTGGATGCCTCATCGCCCAACGGCAACTGGTGGAGCATGTCGTTCATCGACAAACTCACAGGGCAGCAACTTCAATTCAAGTCGCTTGTCTACAACTGGACCAGCGGGGATTACAACCGCAACATGTCGGCGGATCAAAAGTGGCTGCCCATGATCACGGTGAACGGTATTTTGCAGCCCTACACCGGCGGTGACGTGGTCATCCAAGTGAACGTCAATACCGATGCCAATGTGGCCAATGGCGTCACTGATTTCGCGTTCACATTGAATTATCTGGACGACTATGCTGGCAATGCCGACACCCTCGGGGTGATGAATGCGCAAGTAGGCCAGGTGCAGGGCTATATCGGTGATATCGGCGATGCCGATTGGGTTCGTACCCAGCTGATTGCAGGGACCAAATACGAGTTTCACCTGAACGGTTTGGCCTCAGGCGGCGGGACGCTGGTGGACCCTCTGCTGACTTTGCTCGATGGCAATGGCCGTGCACTTGAACAATCTTCGGGTGTGTTTGATTTGGCCACCGATGCCGTCGGCAACGACGATGTGTTGATTTTCCGTCCCAACGCTTCGGGCACCTATTACCTGGCTGTTTCCGATGTGGCGCAAATCAACAAAGGCTCGTGGACGCTGACCCAGGCCAGTCTGGACACCATTCCTGGCAACTTGAGTTCTGTCGAGCGCGCGGAATGGTCTGCTGGCAAAACAATGACCGTCAGCAGCGAAATCAACACCCTGGGCGACCACGATTGGTTCCGAGTGTGGCTTGACAAGGGCTTGACCTACAACTTCCGTGCGCAAGGCTCGTCCAACGGTGGAACCCTGGCAGATCCCCAGCTTTCCGTTCGAACCATCACGGGCATTTTGCTGCGCCAGGATGACAATGGTGGCGGTGGCGCCGATGCCCGGGTGGTGTATTCGGCTCCTGAATCTGGCTGGTATTTCCTGGATGCCGGTGCTTCAGGCAACGCAGGCAAGGGCACCTATACCGTTGCTGGTTCCACGCTCAAAGACGATTACAGCAATGACTTGCTGACGGAAGGGTTGATCCAGGCTGGTACAGCAGCGGTGCCCGGTACGCCTTTGCATGGCCTGGTTTCTTACAACGGAGACAGTGACTGGATTCGTGTGGGCCTGAGCAAAGGCAGCACCTACGTGATCGACCTGGCGGGCGATATCAGCGATGGTGCACAACTCGATCCTCTGGAGGATCCTGTACTCACCTTGCGTGATGCCACCGGCAAGATCATTGCGGTGTATGACGATTTCGGTGGCAGTTTGAATTCGCGTGCTTACTTCACGCCCTCAGCCAACGGTCTGTATTACCTCGAAGCCCGTAGCGCCTTCAAGTACGACATAGGTGCCTATCAGCTGAGCATCAATACGGCACCTGCTGACGACTATGCGCAGGCTTTCAATGCAGCCACGCAGGCGCTTACCCTGGGAACCGCGTTGTCAGGCACCATCGGTATCCCCGGGGACCGCGACGCTTTCAAAGTCACACTCCAGGCGGGCAGCGTTTACCAACTCAATGTGCAGGGACTCTCCGGGCATCAGGGCACATTGGCAGATCCGTATTTGCGCGTGCTCGACGCGCAAGGTCGCATCGTGGACTTTGACAACAACAGCGGTGATGGGAACGATGCCCAACTGTATTTGGCGCCCACGCAATCTGGAACCTATTACGTCGAGGCTTCTTCCAATAACGACCGCGGCATGGGAACGTACAAGGTTTCTGTGCAACAGCGCGACCTGCCGCCTGACGATGCTGCAGGCGACCTCTCCACGCAAGCCTCGATCAGCCCTGGACAAAGTTTCGCGGGCAACTTGCTGACACATGGCGATCAGGACTGGTTTGGCATCCGTCTGGTGGCCAACCAAGACTATGTGGTGCTGCTCAACGGTGCGCACAGCGGTGGTGGCACCCTGAACGCGCCCGTGCTGGAGATTCACGCGGCCAACGGCACCTTGCTGAGCACAGTGGACTTGCAACTCACCACAGGTGATCCGGCGGCCTTGTTCTCACCGACGGCCACGGGGAACTATTACCTCGCGGTGAAATCTGCGACCCCGCAGACCGACACGGGGACTTACACACTGGTGGTGCGTGCGCCCGACGATTACAGCAACACCAAAACAACGGCCAATCTGTTGAGTTTGAATCAGACCTTGGACGGAGCCATTCAATGGTCGGATGGCGCTTTCGGTGCGCGTGCTTTCGACTCGTTGGGTTTGGCCACAGACATGGATGAAGACTGGTTCAAGTTCGATGCAACCCAGAGCCAGGTGCTTTCTCTCAGCGTCAAAATTGCCCAGGGCAGCCCGCTGAGCCGTCCCATGATTGAGGTGGTGGATGCGTTGGGCCGCTCCTTGGCGGTTGGCGATGGCCTGGAGACCACCAGCGGCGAAGCGGTGGCAACCTTCAAGGCAGTGGCTGCAGGGACTTACTATGCACGCGTCATTGATGGTGCCGGTGCTACAGGCGGATACAGCATCACATTGAGCCCGGGGGATGCATCTGATGAAGATGCCACGGCCCCAGTCGGTCTCAACTTTGTCAGCACGGGGCAGGTGGCTCAGGCGCAAAGCAATGCGCGCATCGGTCTGCCGGGCGATGCCGACAACTTCACCGTGGCCTTGCAGCAAGGTCACAGCTACCGCTTTGAAACATTGGCTGTGCGTGATGGTGCGCACGCGCCTTTGACTGCGGCCACCATGACCCTGGACTTCAAGCAAGCGGGCAGTGCCACATCGGAAAGCGTTGCCGTGGTTCGCGATGTTGCCACTCCTAGCGCATTCGATGCAATGCTGTACGAGGCCAATGCATCTGGCGTCATGACAGTGAATGTCGCCGCAGTCAATGCCAATGAAACAGGGCATTACAAAATTCGCGTGATCGACCTGGGTGCGGCGCAAGTGGATGATCGCCCGGATGCCGTGACTGGATACAGCGTCAGCCGCGATGGCTTGATGGCCGCCAATGAAAGCCAGTCGGGCAAAGTGGATGCGCTGGACGATACCGACCTTTTTGCCATCAATCTCACGGCCGGCAATGTCTATGATTTTTCTGTCAAAGGCTTTGCCGATGCATTGGGCACGCTCAGTCAAGCCAGCCTGAAACTGCTGGATGGCAACGGCCTGCTGGTCAGCAGTGGTCAGTTTGACGTGGCCACTGGACGAAACGATCTGGCGGTTTCCGTGTTCAGCACGGGGCGTTATTACCTGTCCGTTTCGGCGGCCAACTTGCCGGGCAACACCGGCACGTATGTTCTGGATACGCACCAGCGTGATCTGAGCACGCCGTTGGAAGATGACTTGTCCGCTGACACCCGGTCTGGTGCGCTTGCCGCACCGGGGCGTGCAGCGACGGGGCGCATCAATTACGCCGATGATCTCGACTGGATCAAAACAAGTTTGCAGGCCGGCAAGGTCTATGTTTTCGATGTTCTCGGCGATGGCAGTGGCGCAGGCGGAACCCTGAAGGATGGCACGCTCCGCTTGCTGGATGCTTCAGGCAATGAATTGGCGCAGGATGACAACAGCGGGGCCGGCAATGATGCGCATCTGCAATTCACGGTCACCAATACAGGCGACTACTTCCTGGAGGTTGGCGGCAACAATGCGCAGTTGGGCACTTACACCATGCGTGTGCGTGAACTCTACAGCGGTGTGGCCGATCCTCTTCAATCTGCCCAGTGGTATCTGTCCGCCCTGGGTCTGGACAGCTTGCATGGTGAAATCACAGGTGCAGGCGTGACCGTGGGGGTGGTGGATGAAGGCATCGACACCAGTCACCCCGACCTGCAAGAGCAGTTGTTGCCAGCGCTGGCATTTGATACGCAGTTCGACACCGCGGATGGTCGCCCCAAGTACCCGGTGCTTGTGGGACCGCCTGATAACCATGGCACAGCTGTGGCGGGCATCATTGCCGCGCAAGCGAACAACGAAACGGGCATTGTCGGCGTTGCGCCGGATGCTGATTTGGTCGCCACGCGTGTGAAATGGTCATGGGACCAAATCACTCAGGCGCTGACCCTGCAATCCCAGTTCGATGTCAGCAACAACAGCTGGGGCGCGACGGTCCCGTTTGCCGACAACTTCAACAGCACGTTGCTCACGTTTGCCTATCAAGCCTTGCGCACCGGTGTGGAAGATGGGCGTGACGGACTGGGGACGGTGTTTGTGTTCTCCGCTGGCAACAGTGCTTCTTACGGCGAGAACACCAACTACCATAACTTCCAGAACGCGCGCGAAGTCATCACCGTGGCCGCCACCAACTCAGATGGCAGCGTGGCTGGTTTTTCGACGCCCGGAGCCAGCGTGCTGGTTGGCGCCTACGGCGTTGGCTTGCTGACCACAGACCGCCATCAACCCGGCTGGGGTTATGAGCCAGGCAGCAACTACACGAACTTTTCGGGTACCTCTGCCGCCGCACCGGTTGTCTCTGGTGTGGTGGCGCTGATGCTGGAGGCCAATCCTTACCTGGGTTACCGTGATGTTCAACAGGTCCTGGCACTCTCGGCCACACATCCTGACAGCATGTCCTGGAAAGTCAATGCGGCATCCAATTTCAATCTGGGGGGCATGCAGTTCAACGATTCACTGGGCTTTGGATTGGTGGATGCCTACAGCGCAGTGCGTCTGGCCCAGACCTGGACACAGACCGATACAGCCATCAACGAAATCTCTGCTTCCGCACGCGCTTTCGGATTGCGCGAAGCCATTCCCGATGGCGATAGCGCGTACACCAAAACCTTCCGCATCGACAGCGATCTTCGGGTCGAGCACATCGAACTGGGCATCGATTTGCGACACACCCGTCTGGGCGATCTCATCCTGGAGGTCACCTCGCCCAGCGGCACGGTGTCGCGTCTGATGGATCGCCCCACGGTCAATGCTGAACAACCTTTCGGCCTGAGTGGCGAAGACAGCGGCATTCCCACCCACCTTCTCTGGGATTTCTCCAGCGTTCAATTCTGGGGCGAAGAGGCCGCGGGCGACTGGACCATCAGCATCAAGGATGTGCGTGCCGAGCAAACCGGCACCTTGTCCAGTCTGTCCCTGCGTGTTTATGGTGAGCGCGACACCGGCAACGATGTGTACGTGTTCACTGAAGAGGGTTTCAAAACCCCGACCAACCGCGTGCTCAGCGATGAAAGCGGCACCGATACGATCAATGCCGCACCCATGCAGCACGACCTGTATGTCGACCTGCCCAAGGGCCTCATCGCGGCCGAAGGGGTGACCTACACCGTGGCCTCCTGGTCGGTGCTGGAAAACATCATCACCGGCATTGGCGCAGACAACGTCATCGCCAACGACAGTGCCAACCTGATCCGCACCTTTGAAGGCAACGACTCCTTGCAGGGCGGCCTGGGCAATGACACGCTGGATGGTGGCTCAGGCTTTGACACCGTGGTGTACGGCGGGGCCATTGGTGAATTCAATGTGTCCTGGAACCCCACCCTCAAAACAGTGACGGTGGTGGACGGCAAACTGGACAACGGCAACGAAGGCACCGACACCTTGAAGGGCATCGAGCGCATCGTGTTCAGCAATGGCGAAATGAACCTTGCCAGCAAGGTCGGCAATCAGGCGCCGACGGTAACGCAAGCCTTGTTTGACCAGCCCGTGACCGTGGGCAAGGGCATGGGCATCGATTACGCCATCCCTGAAACCGCCTTTGTGGATACCGAGCAGGGCAACGCCACAGACTTGCAGGTCACCGTCGCCAGTGCCTCGGGCGGTGAACTGCCTGCATGGCTGAGCTATGACCCCGAGACCCGTTCCTTCTCAGGCGTTCCGCCGCAGGACTACCAGGGCCAACTGAAGCTCCTGGTCACCGCAGTGGATGATTTCAATCAGTCGGTCTCCGATATTCTCACTTTGCAATTCGGTGACAACCAGGCACCTTTGCTGGACAACCCCAGCGAATTGTCATTGCGTGAGGATGCGGCCACCACCAGTCTGGGATTGCATGCGCCGACCGATCCGGAAGGCAAGACAGTCACAGTCAAGGTCCTGGAAGTTCCCGCACAAGGCAAGCTGCTCGACAAGCTGGGCAACACCTTGGCCGTGGATGCTGTTCTGAATGCCGATGGCCTGAGCGAGGTGCACTATGTGCCTGCAGCGGACACCAGTGGCGACATGGGCTATTTCCGTTACCAGGCCACCGACGACGATGGCGTCGCTGCCGAGTCGTCGGTGCATGTGTTTGTCGATCCCGTCAACGATGCGCCGCGCTTTGCCACCAATGGCAGCAAGCTGGTGGTTCAATTCCCGCTGACTCAGGCCGTCACGCTGGACGTGGCACGGCCCACCGACCCTGAAGCCACGCTCGGCAATGTCACGGTGGTGGATCTGCCAGCCATGGGCGTGGTGCGACTGGACAGCATTGCACTGAGTCTCAACCAGGTGCTCAGCTTTGACCAACTCAATCGGCTGAGCTTCACCTTGGCGGAGAACGTCAACGGACCGATTGGCGGTTTGACTTTGCGTGCGACCGATCCGGAAGGCCTGTCAACCGACTGGACCCTGTCGCTGGAAGTGCAAGGCAACATTGCCAACAGCTCTGGCACCGTGGGCGCAGATGCCTTGTATGGCAGCGTCGGCAATGACACGCTCTACGGACTGTCTGGCGACGACACGCTGACCGGCAATGCCGGTAACGACCGTCTCCTGGCCGGACCTGGCAATGATGCCCTGTACGGCGGCAGCGGCAATGACGCTTTGGATGGCTCCAGTGGCAACGACCAACTGGACGGTGGTTCGGGCAACGACACGATGAGTGGCGGTCCTGGCAACGATACCTACATCGTGGACAGTGCCAGTGATGTGGTGCTGGAAGTGATTGCGGGTGGTGCCGGGGGCAAGGATCTGGTGGTGACCTCGGTCAGCCTGTCTGCACCAGACAATGTGGAAAACCTGCAAGCTGCAGCAGGCAGCGCGATCAACCTCACCGGCAACGATCTCGACAATATTTTGTCCGGCAATGAGCTTGTCAACAAACTCGATGGCAAAGCCGGACGCGATACCTTGCTCGGTGGTGCCGGTAACGACACGCTCGATGGCGGTGTGGGGGTGGACCGACTCGCGGGTGGCCAAGGGGATGACACTTATTTGGTGAACTCGCGCTCCGACATCATTGTCGAATTGGCGAATGAAGGCGTGGACACGGTGCGTGCCAGTGCCAGTTACACCTTGCCATCGAATGTCGAACATCTGGTGCTGGAAGAGGGCGGTGATTACAGTGCCGGCGGCAACTCGCTGGACAACCATCTCTTTGGCAATTCCGGTGCCAACGTGCTGGCCGGTGGCCTGGGCCGCGACACGCTGGAAGGCGGTCTGGGCAACGACACCTATGTGCTCAGCGATTCCCTGGACACCATCATTGACACAGGTGGCATCGATACTCTGCGCTCCAGCCTGGATGTGAGCCGTCTGGCCGCTGACCTGGAGAACATCGAGCTTGTGGGCCTCCATGATTTGATGGCCGTTGGCAATGCATCGAACAACAGCCTGGTGGGCAACAGCGGCGACAACCTGCTGGAGGGCGGTGCCGGGGTCGACACCCTTACCGGGGGCGATGGCAGCGATCAGTTTGTGCTGGCCTACAACGGTGCTGGCCAGAGCCCCGACACCGTCACCGACTTTGTCACCACATCCGATTTGCTGGTCATTGATTTGGCCAGCTTTGGCATCACGCCCGCTCAGGCCGGTCTGCTCTCGTCGGGCTCTGTGGCGGCGGCCTCGTTTGTCAAAGGTGCAGGTGCACGGGCGCTGGATAACAACGACTACTTCCTGCTCGACACCGCGCGCGGTGTGCTGATGTTCGATCCGGACGGCTCGGGTGCAACGGCGGCCATGGATGTTGTCCAGCTGGTGGGGACCACGGCGCAAAGCGTGGTGGCCTCCGATATTTTTGTGGCGATCTGATCCATGACCGTGTCTTTGCTGCCTGTGCCGAATATCGCGGCAATTTCAGTCGGTGGGGCTTCTGTCGGCTTTGTAGAGCCCTTGGGCTTTTCGGCCGACAACCGGCAACTGCTGGTGCATGTCAGCTTCACCGACGATGGCGATCCCGGTTCCGGTCTGCACCATGGTGTGTGGCTGTACGATCTTTCGCAGCAGGCCTACACGCTGTGCCTGAACAACCTGGTTGCGGGTTCGGCGTCGCCATCCAGTGTGGATGTGAAGTCGGCCGTCATTGCCGGCGCGGGAACCAGTTTGCGTGTGGTGACGCTCAGTCAGGTCCGAGGGGCTGGTGATGAAATGGCGTTGTCGCAGATCGATGGCAGCAGCCTCACCCGCGCCAATATCGCTGCTTCGGTACTGAACGAATCGGCTTCCCCGGTCATGAGTGCCATGGCCTTGAGTGCGGATGGCCGTTTTCTGGCGGTACAGACCGACAGTGCCCGCCTGGCAGCCGACCAGGCGCCTGACACCAACGACACCAGCGACGTTTACCTGATCGATCTGCTCACGCTGCAGACGCGTCGTGTCACCCTGGCTGGTGGCAGCGATACCCATGCAGCCGCTACCCTGGGCAGCATCTACAGCGATGGCACCACCGTGCGTGTGGCTTTTGTCTCCGACGCCGCTTTTGTGTCTACAGCCAAGGATAAAAACTCCGCAGAGGGCAGCGACACATCGGGCAACATGGCCAGCGATCTCTACGTGTGGAGCAGCGCTTTCAATGCCAGTGGTTTCACTGGCGTTGCCGATATCAAGCTGGCTTCGGTCACCACCTCCGGCGTCGCCTCCGGATTCGTGGATCCCTTGATGCCGGTGGTTCTGACGGCGACGGCCGCAGGGTTCTCCAGCACCAGCAATGCCTTGGTAGCGTCAGACACCAATGGCAGTGTGGATGCTTTCCTGTACACCTTCAGCACATCGACGGTGGAGCGTCTGACGGGCGCTGGCGCGGTCGAGTTCAGTGGCGGGGCTTCCTTGGCGGACATCAGCGGCAGCGGCAACGTTGTGGCGCTGCTCACGAGCAGTCCCGATCTGGTGGGGCCTTCAGGCGTGCAGCAAGTGGTCTTGCTGGATCGCAACAAGAGTCTGACCAGCCTGGCTTCCAGCAGCACAGGGGCATTGGCTGATCAGGCCAATGACCTGATCTTGAATGCCGTCGTTTCGAGCAGTGGCATGGCGGTTGCCTACAGCACGGCTGCCGACAACCTCGCCGCCGACGCGACGGGTGGTTATGGCCTGTTTGTCACCAGCACACAGGCCCAGAACCTGACCGGCCAAGCCTATTACTGGAACAAGACTGCAGCGCAGGGGGGACATGCAGCCGGCCATGTCCTGCTCTCGCAAGTGAACGTCACCGCCGCAGAGCAAACCTCGGCCACAGACACCTCCGGCCAATACAGCCTGCCACTGGCCAGCAATGATTTGATCCCGGTCGCGGCCAGTCGCGCCACATCCGATGCGGCCATGAAAGCCAGCATCAAGGATGCCATCAGCCTCAGCGATGTGCTGGACTGTCTGAAACTTTACCTCGGTAAAACCATTGCCAGCCCATCGCCGTACAAGCTGTTGGCGGCCGATCTCGATGGCAATGGCAAAATCGAATTATCGGATGTGCTCAACCTGCTGAAAAACTACCTTGGCAAGACCGTGTCTGCCACGCCGCAGTGGGTGTTTGTGAATGAGGTGGCCAGCCTGACTGCTGTGAGCAAAACAGCGACCAGCGTGCCTGCGCTACAGCATGACCCAGACAGCAGCGACGCACTGAACATGGTGGGCGTGCTGCGCGGGGATGTCAACGGTAGCTGGAAACCCGCAGCCACCGAGGACTACAACACCTTGCCCGACAGTTACTTTACCGATGCCAGTGTGGGCCTGGTGGCCCAACATGCCTCGGTGGTGACGCTGGGGCAGTTTGGGCTGGGTTGAGTCAGGCGCGCTGATCAACTGACATCCACAAGGTCAGGTCTGCACCCAACTCCCGTCCACATCCCCCCGCAGCACGCCCACCAATTCCACGGTGGTGGCCGTTCCCAGATCCACATCCACTGCATGCGGCGTGGTGGCCGTCTTGGAGACATTGCCTGAGGTGCCAGCAATCACGCCGCTGCCATCCACATCGGCTGCGTCGACAAAGGTCCAGGTGGGCGTGGCTGTCGTCGTCTTGCCAAGGTAGTACTTCAACAAAGACAACACATCGGTGAGGTTCACCACGCCGTTGGCATCAAAGTCAGCAGCAATGTAGTTGTAATTGCTCCTGTAGTCGGTCGGCAAGTCCTTGCCCAGGTAAACCTTCAAGGCAGCGAGCACATCGGTCAGCGAAACGCCGGCCTCCGAGGCCTTGGTGGCGGTCACAGCCTTGGAGGCCGTCACACTGAACAACGAGGCGCCGCTGTCCTGGGACATGCCCCCCAATGAGAACGCACCCGTGGTGTCGGACGTGCCAGTTTGGCCGCCTGTGCTGATGCTCACATCCTTGAGCTTGACCGTGCTGCCTTTCCAGAACTTGGCCACGCCGCTCAGCGCATAGCCAGAAGGCCCCACCGTGCTGGTGGCATCTGTGCTGACCGACTCCGAATTCTTCAGGCCGTCCAGATACGACACCTTCAGCCGCACCTTGGCACCCAGGTCATCGGAGGTGAGCACATAGGCGTTGGTGTTGGCATTGGCAATCGCAGACCAGGTGCTACCCGATTGGCGCTCCCACTGGTAATTCAATTCGCCCAGAGTGTCGGCATCGGCCAGGGCCGAGGTGTTGACCGACAGCGCCTGGCCCACTCTGGCTGAACCTCCCAGGGTGATGGCGCCCGTAGGCGCGTGGTTCACCGGGTCGGCAATCTGGAACGTCTGAGCATCGACGGCCAGACCGTCGTAGGCCGAGTCACCGCTGACCACACGGAACTTCAGCTGGCCTGTATGGCTGCCTTCGGTCAGGCTGTCTGCCGTGGCGGTGACCGTCACGCTTTGTGCCGTTGCGTAGTTGTCAGCGGTGAAGGTCAGCAAGCTCTTGGACAGCGCCAGTTGGTTGGGGCTGGTCTGTTCCAGGTACACCAGCACAGAATTGGAGCCGCTGGGTGCGCTGTTCAGCTTGAATGACAGTGTTTCGCTGTAGCCGCTCTCGTCGATCGTGGCCCGCTCGGTCAGGCTCAATGTGCCATCGGTGGTGGTGGTCACACCGGTGGACTGGCTGACCAGACGCACGGTCTGATGCACGTTCGAACTGCTGCCTGAGGCATCAGGCGCGTTGGTGGAGTCAAAGGCCTGAATCACCAGATCCAGGGCCCCTTCGGCCGTGCCGGCAACCACATAAGCCTTTTCCATTTGAGCCGCCGTCATCAGGCTGCCATTGCTGTAAGTGGTTGAGCTGCCATCCGTTTCGATGATCTTGATCGATCCGGTCGCTGTTTGCCCCGTGGCCGTTGTCAATGCCACTTTGTAGCTGGCAATGGTCTGGGTGCCCGCCGTCACATCGGCATCACTCACGCTGAACAGGCTCTTCAACGCCACTTTGCTGGTGGCTTCGGTGGTCGACACTTTGAGCGAGCGCACCACCTCCGTGGCAATGTACTCGTTGGGTTTTCCCGAGCCCACAGTGTCCACTGTGATCACGGGCGTGTCGTTCAGGTCCAGCGTATCGCCGCGCACACGCAGGGTGTAGCTGCCCGAGTCAAAGGTCACGCCTGTCTTGGCCGACACCGTCACCACAAAGCTCGTGGCGCTGCTGTACTTGGCGCTTTCGATCTTGAACGAGGCCGACTTGCCCACGCTGCTGCTCAAAGCCACGCCTTGCACCGTGGTCAACGCCTGGTCGCCGCTCCACAGCGCCAGGCTGACATCCCACTCGGGGGCGTTGTCGTCGCCGCTGGCCGCAGCAAAGTCGATGTAGAAATCCGAGGCCGCTGCGCTGGTCAGCAACCATGCGTCCTTGTCGTCCTGCGCTGAAATCGAGCCAGTCATCCAGGCATTGGCCACCAGACGGTTGCCGGCATCCACGGCCAGCGCTTTGCTGTCGTTGCCCAGGGTGGACTCGATGGTCGGCAAAAAACTGGCCCGCATCTGGTAGTCGGCATCGCTCCAGTTGGCGGCATTGATCTTGACGAAGTAGGTGCCTGCGGCAGGCACGTTGGCCATCAAGCTGCTGCTGCCACCCGCCACGCCCATCTGGGACGGGGCGAACACCAGAGATGTTGCGGCCGTAGGCGTACCGGTCAAGGCCGTGTCCAGCGTCAGTGTGGACTTGCCGCCGCTGGGCGTGGTCGCACCCACCACGGTGTAGATCACCGTGTCAGCGTTGCTGGTGGCCAAGGTGAATCGGCTACCGATGGCAATCGCCGAGGTCAGACCCGAGACCAACAACGACGTGCCGGTGTTGGCACTGCCCGACACCACAGGTGTGCCCACCGAGGTGGTGCCCAGTTGCGTCAGGTAATCGCCGCTGGCATCCAGCAACGCCACTTTCCAGGTCTCAGTGGTGGTGACCAAGGCATCGCTGAAATCGAGCTTGATCAGGCCCGCACTGCCAACGTTGATCTTGAAATAGTCTTGATCCGACGAACTGGAGAGTGCGGCCTTGTTCCACACCCCCGAGCCAATCACGTTGGCGGAGTCGGTGCTGTCGTTCGGTGTGCCAGTGCTCAGGGGACTTTCTGATTCATAAGCCATGAGATGCGTCCTTTGCTTTGTTTGTTGTTATGTGGCTTGATTTAGAACGAGGGCATGACTTCAAAGTTGTCCGCCGACAAGTCGCTCAGCGCCACGCCGACCAACCGCACCGTATTGCCGGCACCAAAGTCAAAGACAGTGTCCGCCCCTTGCTGGCTACCCTTGGCCAGCGCCTTGGCGACCGTGTCCACACCCGAGCCGTTCAGGCCATCGGTGTCGCCCGTGCCCAGCAACAGCGTCAGCACATCACCGCTCGCACCTGTGGAAAAGTCCTTGATCGTGTCCACGCCAGCACCATCGGGAATCACAAAGTGATCTGCACCGCCCATGCCCACAAAGACTTCGTTGGCTGCGCTGGACATCATCAGGTCGCTCAAGGCCGTGCCGGTGAAGAGGGTGGACACCTCCACTTGCCCGCTGGCGCCCCAGGCCGCAGTCTTGGATGTCTTGAACGACAGATCCACCGCTGCATCAGAGAACACCACCTGCTCGATGTTGACCAGTTGATCGGTGCCTGTGTCGGAGCCACTCACCTCGTACCAGCGCTCGTACGTCGCCACCGTGGTCGCCGTGGTCGTGTCCGCATTGGTCTCTGTGATCGACAACGTGGTGGCATTGGCAGGCGAGGCACCCAGCGAGTCAGCCAGTGTCAGGCTGGTGCCCGAGATGGCTTCGATCTTGTAGGGGCCGTAAGTCGTGGTGGATGACCCCGTGGTGGTCACTGCGTAGGAGACGAACATGCCAGTCGTCAGTCCTGTCTCCGAATTCACCACCAGAGTCTTGCCGGACTGATCGGCACCGTTCACCGTGTAGGTGCCACTGACCGCATGCGTGCCGTTGCTCACGGTGGGAATCACCGCGAACAACATGTCTTTGCCCATCAGAGACAAGGTGGTGCCAGAAGCCGTCGCCGTGAATTCCGTGCTGCTGGTGTCCACGGCGGTCTGAATGGCGGCGGCAAAAGCCGTGGCTTGCGCGGCCAGCACATTGGATGTGGCCACATAGTTCACGGTTTTAGAGCCTACCGTCACCGACAGAATGTCGCCAGTCTCGATGTTGCCAGACAAGGTGAAACTGGCTTTTTCCCATGCGCTCAGCGTGTAGGTGGCTTGCTTGCCGGTGTAGAACACACGGTCCATGTTCGGGTTGCCCGCCGCATCCAGGCCATTGTTGGCGCCGCCGTTCACTCGGTCGTTGCCCGCTCCCGGGGTGATGTCATCCCCCATGGCACCACCTGTGATGTTGTCGTTGCCAGTGCCCGCATCGATCACGTTGGCCAGCGTGCTGCTGCCCACGAGGGTGTCATCCGAGTCGGTCCCCGACATGATGCGTGTGTCGATCTTCTGGTTACCGTCGGTATCGACGTCCTTGGTGGTGATGGTCTGCGTGCCCAGTTTGTAAATCCGGTCAGAGAACACCAGCTCTTCGATGCCACTCAGCGTGTCGATGCCATCGGCACCCTGGTTGTTGTGTGTCACCGTGGTCACGCCTGTGGTGGTGTTGGTGTTCAGGGTGTAATCGGCATACTTGCCACTGAAGCGTGCACGGTCCACACCATCGCCGCCCACCAGGCTGTCGTTGCCGGCGCCGCCATCAAAGCCATCCGCACCGCTGCCACCGGTCAACGTGTCATTGCCCAGGCCGCCCATGAAGTTGTGTGCAATCGCGCCTTTGCCCGAAGCGAAGGTCAGGGTGTCGCCGGTGGAGGTCAGGTCCAGGCCCCGTACCTCGACCAGATCGGTCACGCCATCCTTGTTCAGATCACGCTCCTGGCGATCCACCACCAGGCTGACGAAGCGGTCGGAGAACTGCAGTCCCTCCACATGCAGCAGGGTGTCTGTGCCTTCCGAATCCGCATCGGTGGATGCCGAGACCACGGTGTAGGAGCCATCGGTGTTGGCCGAGATGGTGTAGGTGCTGGCCGCATTTTTGTACGCGGCCACATCGATCAGCACCCGACCGCTGGCGTCGGTGCCGTTGGCGCCGCCATCCAGTGAGTCGTCTCCTGTGCCACCTTGCAGCCAGTCGCCACCAGCGCCGCCCATCAGCGTGTCATTGCCCGATTCGCCTTTGAGACGGTCGTTGGTGACATCGCCCTTCAGCAAGTCTGCACCATTGGTGCCAATCAACTCGGCACTGTCGGGGCGGCCGTCACCGTCCAGATCCTGCACGGTCTTGGTGGACTGCAGCATCACGAAACGGTCCCAGAAACTGATGGCTTCGATGCCCGACAAAATATCAGAGCCCGTGCCACCGTCCGAATCGGCCCACGAGTCGACCACCCGGATCATCATGCCTTCGGTGCCCGGGTTCGTGCTGCTCCAGTTCTCGCCATCCTGGCTGAACTCGATGGTGTAGCGTGCGAATGCGCCTTCATAGCGCACCACATCAAAGCCAGGGTTGCCCCAGGCATCGGTGCCGTTGGCCCCGCCCACGATGGAGTCATTGCCTGCGCCACCCATGAAGTCGTCCGGGCCGGCGCCACCGATCAAGGTGTCGTCACCTTCGTTGCCGCGAATGCTATGCGACACCGTGTTGTTGGCACTGGTGGAGACGTCGATCTTCTCGTCCAGCATCGAGCCCTGCACAAAGATGTTGGTGATCTTGTTCGACTTGGGGTCGCGGTTGATCCAGGTGTTCACACCCAGCTGTACCCAGCGGTCCTTGAACGACAAGCCTTCGATGTGAGTCAATGTGTCCGTGCCATCGCCATCGGCTTGCGAGTCGGCAACAGTCACCGAGCCATCGTCATTGGCCGTGATCGTGTAGCGATCGAATTCGCCGTTGTAGCGCACAGTGTCACCGCGCACATTGCCCATGGGGTCAACGCCATCGGCGCCGCCATCCAGCACATCATCGCCCGCGCCACCTTCGAGCCAGTCAGCGCCTGCGCCGCCCTGGATCATGTCATTGCCTTCATTGCCGCGCAGGTTGTCGTCGCCGGTGTATTGATAGTCATTGGCCCCCAGGCTGGTGGTGAAGCCAATCACATCGTCACGTGTGGTGCCATCCACATAGGCGCTGGTGATCACGTTGTTGGCGTCGCGCTGGAAGAAGGTCTGCATGCTCAGCGGCATCCACTTGTCGGTGAAGCCAATTGCTTCCACGTTGACCAGTGCATCCACGCCCGTGCCCTGGAAGGCCGCCGGCAGTCGGTCCGCCACAATCCAGCCCGACACCGACGTCTGCGAACCGGCGTTGGCCACCATCTTGTCGATGGCCAGGCCAATCCCCAGCAAGCCTTCGTTGCCCAGCTTGGTCACTTCGGCGTTGGTGGCGGTGGCCGCCACCCCACTGCCCAGGGTGTAGCTCAGGCCTTTGGTGCTGCTCAGGGTCCAGGCGCCATTCGCTTTGTTGAGGCTCACATCCACCAGCACATAGCGTGCGAACTTGCCTTCAAAGCGCACCTCGTCGCGCATGTCGCCGCCCCACTGGTTGGTGCCGCTGTTGGCGCCGCCATCCACATAGTCATTGCCCGCACCTGGACGGATCGATTCGCCACCGGCACCACCGGTGTACACATCGTCGCCTTCACGCAGATCAACGTCGATCTGGGTAGCTTGCAAGGCCTCTGCGGTTTTGCCGGACTTGGTCACCACGTCTGCAAACGTCAGGGTGTTGGCTTTGTTGGTGCCGGTCACATTCACCCAGTCCAATTTGCCGTCGCTGTTCCAGTCGTTGGCATTGATCCGCACCTCGGTCTCCAGCTGTCCGTCCTGGAACATCAGGCTCTCGACGTTGAACACCAGGTCCGCGCCTTCGCCACCCAGGTCGCTGGACAGGTTGTCCACCACCAGGCTGGCGCCGTTGTGCAGGCCATCGGCAAGGTCCATATTGCCTGCAGCCAGCGTGAGCACTTCTGCCACATCGCTGGACAGTGTGGTGTCGGTCACCGTGAAAACGCCGCCCGTCTTGTTGGCCACATTGGTGTTGCCGATGAAGACGTTGTAGTTGCCGTTGGTGCCAACGGCCTGGACCGTCACGTTCGACACACTGTATTGGCTCTGTTTGCCCGAGAACCGTGCCTGGTCCAGATCGCGCCAAGCGTCGCCGCTGGAGCCATTCGCACCGCCGTCCAGCACGTCATTGCCAGCGCCGCCATACAACTGGTCGCCGCCGCCCACGCCAAGCAACACATCGTTGCCGCCGTTGCCATTCAGGTTGTCAGACTGGCCCTCTGCGGGCGTGGTGCCATCCTTGCGAACGTCGCCACTCAGAATGTCTCCGAACAGGCTGCCCGAGACGTTACTGGCCGTTTTGCCCCGGTCATCCGTCCACTCCCAGCGGCCGATGTTCATGTCAACCCAGCGGTTGGAGAAGCTGATGCCTTCCACGCCGACCAGGACGTCCGTGCCCAACGAACTCGGATCGTCCGATGGCAAAGAGTCTTGCACCTGAACCGCGGTGGTCTCCTTGGAGCCATTGCCGTCCAGGTCTACCAGGACGGTACTGATGGTGAAGCGCTCAAACGGCGCGCTGTAGCGCACGGTATCCGTGCGGGTGTTGCCCCACTGGTCGGCCACCCCATTGGTACCTCCCAAAATCAGGTCATCACCGGCGCCACCTTCCAGATCATCACCGCCAGCCCCACCCATCAAGGTGTCGTTACTGCCGCCGCCACTCATCCAGTCGCTTTGCGCCGTGCCTTGCAGCACATCGGCAAAGTCGGTGCCTGAAGCGTTGACAGCTTGAGGACGCACGTTGTTGACAGGCGCTACGGACATGTCGTCGTAGTAGTTGTAACGTGGTTTGATGTTGAAGGTCACGCCATTGAATTCCAGTCGTTCAATGTTGACCAGAATGTCAGTGCCGCTGCCGCCGCTTTCGCCAGGCAGTTGGTCCGTCACCTGGATGCCATCAACCAGCGTGGTGTCGGCTGCGGCCGCCTGACCAGCCGGTATCACGGTGTATGTCTTTTGGGTGCCCGAGCCACCCACTTGTACGGTAACGCCACGCACATCGAAGCGCTCGCGGTCGCCGCTGTAACGCACCACATCCTGGATGTCCCATTCATTGCCCACCAGGCTGCTGCTTTCCACACCGCCATCCAGGGTGTCGTTGCCGCCGCGACCGTCCAATTCGTCGCCGTGATCCGTGCCGATCAGCACATCATCAAAGAATGTGCCACCGAAATAGGTGCGATCCAATCCGTTGGATTTCCAGCTGTTGGTGCCCGGCGCAATGTCAAGTCGTGTGTCACCGATCTGAACATGCTCGATGTCGATCAGGGTGTCGATGCCAAAGCCAATCCCCGCCTTCTGGTTCTCCGCTTTGAGGGCATTGACTGTCAAATAGCCATCACTGCCTTTGTCAATTGCAATCAGCGAGGCTGTGTCCACCACTCGGAAATAAATCTTGTTGGCTGTGCCGGTTACCGTGCCGCTGGTGTCGACCAGTTTGCGGATCTCAAAGCGGATCGGCAAACTGTTCTTGTACATGGCGACATCACCGTAGCTGAAAGTGTTGGCGCCGCTGACATTCGGATCCGTGGTGCGGTCCGCACCGCCGTAAAGCACATCGTTACCGATGCCACCCACCAAAATATCGTCGCCATCATTGCCGTGGATCGTGTCGTTGCCAGCCCAGCCCTGAATCGAGTCGTTTGTATCCAAGCCCTGAATGACTTCACCCGAACGATTGCCATCGATCCAGCCAGGGCTGGTGGAGGTCAACGTGTAATAAATGCCTGCTACTGCCGATGTCGTGATGGTCTGGTTATTGCCGCTGGTGGTGATCGTGTAGGGTGCACCGGTCAGAGCGTTGAGCGATGTGCTTACATCCACACTGGTCGGAACGGTGTACGTCACCAACGATGTCGAGTTGTTGATGTTCAGCGAGCTGCCCTCGAAGGAAATCGAATCAATGCCCAGCATCACATCCACACCGTCGCCGCCGAGTGCATCCGCCAAGGTGTCACGCACGACGACCACAAAACTGTTGTAGTCGAACATCTTCTTGTTGTTGACCGTGATGTAGGCCGACGTGAATGTGGCCCCGGCATCGTCCTTGAAGGCGCCACGGTACACATCTGCGTTGATGTCAAATGCCGCGAAGTCCGATGTGCCGCGCACATAGGTTGCGCGCTTGGCGCCGATTGCGCCAGATGCATCCATCTTGTCGTGAATTTCCACCACATAGCGCGAGGCATCGTCGTCATAGCGCACGATGTCCCACTGAGTGTCGGTGTAGTAGGTCGTTTTGGCTTCGGCCGTGGCTGTCGCTGCATTCGCGACGGTGAAGCGTGTGCCCCCGGGGAATCCGGTGCCCAAAGGATTGACTTCACTGGCCGCTGTGCTATAGCCGCCGACCACGGTGTCATTGCCAGGGCCGAGTCGGGCAATATCCTTGTGCACCGACGGTGTGGTGGACGCCGTGTAGGGGTCGTCTCCCAATTCAATGTAGTCGTTGCCGTCGCCCGCATCCACATAGTCCGATCCGTTGCCCGCATAAACGGTGTCATTTCCACCGTTCATGATGAACTGTTCCAAGGCCGGACTGTTCAGATCCTGCCGGCCCTTGGCCACGTCACCAAAGACCGTGCCGATGAATTTCTTCTCGGTGTTGTAAGAGGCACTGCCAATCCAGAAATACTGATCCCCATGCGAGCCATCAGGATTGATGGTGTTCATCACTGATGGTGTGTTGGTGAATATTTCGTTCACATTGAGATTGATCGTGGTGTCGGAGAATTGCACTTTCTCGATACCGATCAAAGTGTCGGTGCCCAGTCCGCCAAGCTTTTCGTCGATCTTGTGGGTCACCTGGTAGTAATAACTGGGCTTGGTCGAGGTCGAGCCCGTGCCTGTGACCGTGCCAGAGGCATCGTCAGTGAATCGCTCCAATGTGAATTGAGAATAGGCCGCCGTCATCTTGGCCGCGTCGCCCGAACCCAGTCCGCCCACCAGCGTGTCGTTGCCTGAACCACCCATGAGGGTGTCGTTGCTGGCGTCGCCCGCAATCAGCAAGTCCGAACCGGCACGTCCATCGATCCAGTTCACCACAGTGCTGCTGCCCACCAGCTTGTCCCCGTACCGGGTGCCACTGGTGTTGACCTGGGTGCCCATGTCGTTGACATTGGCCAGCAGTTGCTCGCTGGTGTCCGTAAATCCCAAAATCTCGATGTTCTTCAGCACATCGCGACCATCGCCACCCTTGGCGTCAGACACCTTGTCCTGCACCACGATGAGGCCCTCGGCCACGTAGTAAGGCGAGGCCACATAGTAGGCCGTGTTGGCCACCAAGGTGGTGACTGCCATGCCTTTTTCATTGAACTTCACCACATTGGTGTTGTTCTTCTCGCCATCGGTGGCCGCGCGCAAGAAGCTGACCGAATAACGGTTGGCCAGGTTGTCAAAGCGGGCCTGGTCAGCGTCGTCCCACACATTGCCGCTGTTGCCGTTGCCACCGCCATCCAGGAAGTCGTTGCCCTTGCCGCCTGTCAGCATGTCTCCGCCAGCGCCACTCCGCAGTGTGTCGTTGCCTGTGCCGCCATTCATGGCATCGCGGTTGCTGAAGTAGCCGCTGACCTCGTTGGTCGGCGAGGCCGCATCGTGTGTCGTGGCATCCATGGCATCGTCCACCACGCCGCCATCGTAATTGTTGTAACCCACCCAGAAGTTGGTGTCCTGGCCTTGTGGCTTTTGCCACGGGTTCACCGTGTAGGTCAGGTTGATGCTGGTTTCCTTGAACTGCACCTGCTCCACATTCAACAGGTAGTTCTCGCCATCGCCATCGGGCAGCTTGTCGGTGATGAGCACCACGCTGGCCGGTTTGTTGGAGGGGTATTTCTCGTCAATGTAGGCCTTGATCGCCGAGTTGCTGCCCAGTTGGCTGTAAGTCAGCACGTCGATCGTGTAGCGGCTTTGCGCGCCATTGAAGTTCACGCGGTCGATGTTGTCCCAGGTGTTCGTGGTCGAGGTACCGTTGTCGCCACCGTCATAGATGTCGTTGCCTGCACCATCCGCGATCGAGTCGCCACCCGTGCCCGTGAAGACCACGTCATTGCCCGCGCCTGATTGCACCCAGTCCCGGGTGTTCAGCACAGCCACAGAAACACTGTTCGGAGAGACCGGCTGTGTGCTGGGGCGTCCCATCTCATCGATGGCGAAGCCTGCTTTGGTGTAGAGCATCACCACGGGTGTGCCACCCACGCCTGCATTGCTCAACGTGATCGAGCCACTGAGCCCGCCGCTGGATTGCCCGGTCACATCAAAGCTCAGAGGCACCTGCCGCTGCTGCGTGTTGTCCCACTGCATGGCGGGGTAGAACGTGGTTTCCTGGCTGGTCCCGTTGAAGAAGGTGCTTTGGGTGCCCACCACGGCCACGTAGGTAGTGCCTTGTGTTGCGGTGAAGTTGGGCACCTGGAAGCCCACGGTCTGCGTGCCTTCGGCATTCAGACGAAGCGTGCCAGAGGGCAGGGCGTCAAGGTAGGCCTCGTACAAGGCCGTTGAATTGATGGTGTCGGCAAAGTCGGTGCCTTGCACATTGTTCTGGCCACCGTTGGCATTGAAGTGGACACTGAGGTCTTTGCTGCCATCGTTGAATTGCAGGTTCTCGATGTTGTAAAGCTTGTCTGTGCCATAGCCGCCGAATTCCTGGGGCAGTTTGTCTGCCACCACCAAGTACTTGCCCTGGTTGTCCTGCCCGGCAGTGATGGTAAAGCGCGACATCGAGGCGTCATAGCGCACCTGATCCTGATCATCCCACTGATTGCCGGTGTTGCCGTTGGCGCCGCCGTCAATGGTGTCATCGCCTTCGCCTGCGTCAATCCAGTCGCCGCCATCACCCGTGGCAATGCTGTCGTCGCCTGCGCCTGCGTTCACCCAATCCCGCACACCCGTGGTGCCAGACGGTTGGGTGTTGATGGTGTCTGCCAGATCGGTACCGTTCCAGTTGTAGCCGGTGATGGTGCCTGTGCTGCCGCCCGGTGTGTAATTCATCTGCGGGGTCTTCACCACCATCAGATTTTTCTCGCCATCGGAGAAGCGCAGCACTTCCACGTTGGTCAAGGTGTCGGTGCCGTCACCTGCAGCACCCTTGGAGTCGGTCACCGTGAAGGTGCTACCGTTCTTGGTGATGGTGTAGCGCGACGCCGGACCCGAATACTCGGCCACATCCACGCCATTGGAGCCGTTGTTGTCCCAGGTCTGCGTGGTGCTTTCTGCGCGGTTGGCACCGCCATCGATTGCGTCGTTGCCTTTGTCACCCCGGAAGGTGTCGGCGCCTGCGCCGCCCTTCAAGGTGTCGTTGCCATCGTTGCCTACCAAGCGGTCTGAGCCCGCGTAAACATCGGTGTCATCGCCCAGCACATCGGCCACGCCCGAGCCCTCCAGGTTGATCCCCTTGGGGGTCGTGCCGGGCTGTCCCTTTTCTGCGTCCCAGCCGCGATCGACCCAAATGTTGGGCGTCAGGCGCAACTGCTTGTCCGAGAACTGCAAAACATCCACGTTTTTCACCGTGTCTTTGCCGTCTGGGCTGTTGCTGCGCAGATCCTTGATGGTGTAAGTCATCACGCCATCGACCTTGGCCGAGGTGATTTCGTACTTGTTGGCCGGGCCCGAGTAGTAGGCGCGGTTCTCCAGCTCCCAGGTGTTGGCCTGAGGGTTGCTCAGCAAGGTGTTCAACAAGCCCTGCACACCAATGGAGCCACCGTCGATCACATCGTCGCCGGCACCGCCGGTGATGTCATCGCCACCCTCGCCGGCGTTGATGGTGTCGTTGCCTTCACCCCCGTTGATCCAGTCACGCTTGCTCGCTGCGTTGTTGCTGGTGGCCAGCGTGTCAGCATTGATGTTGTCGGCAAACTCGCTGCCGTTGATCGAGTTCATGCCCTGCACATCGGGCGCAGCCCAGAAATTGATGCCCAGGTTTTTTTGTGTGTCATTGAACTGCAACACCTCGATGTTGCTCAACACATCCTTCTCGCCCGTGGTCTTGTTGACCAGCTCAAAGCCAGCGTTCTTGGCCGTGATGGTCCAGTCGGTGGACTTGCTGTCAAAGTACTGCGCAAAGTCGGTGCCGTCGCCGCCATTGATCGTGTCGTCGCCAGCCCCTCCGCCAAGCGTATCGTTGCCCGCCCCCCCCGAGAGCAAGTCATTCCCCAAGCCGCCATTGATGCCATCGTTGCCGGCCGAGCCCGTCACCGTGTCGTTGCCTGCGCCCGCATCGTAAAAGCCAGCCGTATCCAGCTGGAAGGTGTCGTCACCCTCGGTGCCACCGAAGTCATCCTCGGGGTGAGAGATGATTTCCATCGTGCGCGTGGCGGTCACAGCCGTCCCCGCTGCGCTGTCCTTGAGCTTGAACTCGATGATCTTCTCGCCCGCCGCTGCCGACCAGTTTTGTGTCAGGTTGCCGCTGGTATCGGTCACGCCGAGGTAAATGTGTGCGGCCAGCAGCTGGGTGATGGCCACCGTGGCCTTGTCGTTGAGCTGAATGCTCAGGTAGTCGCCAGCCTTGCCCTGGTGCGTAGCATCCAGCGTGCCGATCACCACCGAAGTCGTTCCCACTTTGGCATTCGTAAACGACTTGTTCACGATGTTGCCCAGGCTGTCCTTGACATGGGTGCCGTAGTACTGCGCATCGCTCACGTACGAAATTTCGCGCGTGGTGCTGTTCACTTTGAACACGCCACTGATGGGCGAAATGCCCAGGCGCAGCTGGTTCATGTTGCCGCTGACCACCGATACAGTCAGATTGCCGCCGTTGAAGTTGGCCGAATCGCTGTCCTGAATCACCACCTGGTTGCTGTTGGTGTTGTTGGGCATCACCACGTTGGGGCCAGCTTCACCGTTGAAGGCAATCAGGAGCCCGGTGTTGTTGGAGTCCTCGTCAATGGTTCGAATCACTGGCAGCAAGCCAATCGTGGGCACGCCGGTCTCGGCTTGTGCCACCAGTGACACCACGCGCGACGCGGTCACCGCCGTGCCCGTGGCGCCGTCGGTCACCTCATAGGTCACCGTCTTGTCACCCGCCACGGCCTCCCAGTTCTGGGTGTACTTGCCGGTCACCGGGTCCAGCGGCACCAGGCCGACGTGAGACGCAAACATCTCCACAATCGAGGGGGTGGCCGCCGAGTTAAAGCTCACCTTGAGGGCCGAACCGTTGTTGCCATTCAGCGTGCTGTCCACCTGGCCAATCAGCACCCAGGTGGTGCCGGCCTTGGCTGCGTCGCTTGCGGCATGCAACAGCTTGCCGCTGGCGTCTTTCACATCGGTACCGTAGTAAGTGGCATCCGGCGAATAACTTACCGCGCCCGTGGCACTGGTGCTGAACACACCCGACAGGCCCGACACGCCCAGCTTCAAGCCGGTGACCGAGCCGCCAGCTGCAGCTGCCACGCTCACCTTCAGGTACCCGCCGCCAAAGCTGGCTGAGTCGTTGTCCACCAGCTTCAGCTGGTTGCTGCCTGTCGCAGCAGGTGCGGTCACATTCGGGCCGGCCTCGCCGTTGAACGCCACGCGACGTCCACGGTTGTTCAGGTCTTCATCAAAAGAGCGGGCCGCAGTGGACACCGTCAGCACAGGAGGTGCGCTGGGCCCGGTGGGGGTGGTGCCGCCTGTGTTGTTCGGCACAAAAAAGCCTGTGACCAAACCCGCTGCATCGGTTGTCACGCGGCCACTGAACACCTGGGGTGCCTCGGTCACGCGGGCCTGGTCTGGCTTGCCGTCTGCATTCAGGTCTTCCATCGTGAGCGGCATGGAGAAGGCCTCGTTGCCCATCGTGCCCTCGATCAAATCCAGCACACCGTCACCGGTCTTGTCCCAGATCTTGCCAGTGATGGTCACCGTGATGTTCTCATCGTTCTTGACCTGCGCGGTGAAGCTGGCATACAAGCCTGCAGGCGCGGTGCTGCCCGCCAGCGTCAGCGGCACATTCACCAAATTGCCCATGTTGTCTTCCAGCATGAAGCTGCTGGGCGTCGTGGCAGTGGCGTTGGCATACACCAGCGGCAAGAGGGTGCTGGACTGCAACTGCACCGAGAAGTTCTCGGGGCCGGCCTTGGTGGTGTCGCTGTCGATCAGCTTCAGGGTGCCCGTGGTCACCGAGCCTGTCTCACCACTTGCGCTGACCGCAAAAGTCATCGGGTCGCTGTCCTTGTCCTGGAACACCCGCATGTTGTTCACGCTGGCGATGTAGCCGCTCAGGGAGGTTGCCGTGCTGTCAACAAACACATCGGCCAGCGATTCGCCCGTGCCTGGCGTGCCAGCTGCAGTGGCGGCTGCATTGAACATGCTGCCATCGTCTTCTGGATGCGAGATGATGGTCACTGTCCGCGATGCCGTCACGGCCGTGGCACCCGCGCTGTCTTTCAGCTTGAACTCGATCAGCTTCTCGCCAGCGGCCGCTGACCAGTTCTGCGTCATGGCCCCCGTGCTGTCTGTCACGCCCAGGTAAATGCTCGAGGCCAGCGTCTGCACAATCGCCGGCGTGGCCTTGTCATTAAACTGAATGCTCAGGTAGTCACCCAGTTTGCCCTGGTGAAGGCTGTCGATCTTGCCGATCACCACGGCGTTGGCCGCCGTGCCAGCCTGCTTGGGGTCAAAGGTCTTGTTGATCACATTGCCGTTGGCATCCTTGACCTCGGTGCCATAGTAGGTGGCATCCGAGTAATAGGTCACGTTGCCGCTGGTGTCCACCTTGAACACACCGCTGTTGGATGAAATGCCCAGGCGCAGCTGGCCCATGTTGCCGCTGAGGGTGCTCACCGTCAGGCTGCCGCCATTGAAGTTGGCGTTGTCGTCCACAATCACAATCTGATTGCTGTTGGGGTTGCCGGCGTTGTACACGTTGGGGCCAGCCGTGTTGAAGGCTACCAGCCGTCCCGTGTTGTTGGCGTCCTCATCCATCTCGCGAATCACTTTGAGGAAGGACATGAACGGCTGACCGTTCTCGTCATGCGACACCACCGACACGGTGCGCTGCGCCGACACCACCTCATTGGGCACGTTGGTAGCCAGCTCGAAGGTCACCGTCTTGTTGCCCGCAACGGCCGCCCAGTCCTGGGTGTAGTTACCCGCGCTGTCCACCACCTGCAAGCCAATATGCGAGGCCAGCAACTCCACCACCTCGGGCGTGGCGGTGGCCTTCAGGTTCAACTGCAGTGCCGTGCCGTTCTTGCCGTTGAGCGTGCTGTCTATCGTGGCCACAGCCACACCCGTGGCACCCGCGATGGCCGCCTCACCTGGCTTGTGCATCGTATTGCCGGCAGCGTCCTTCACCTCGGTGCCGTAATACTTGGCGTCGGCGTAATAGTCCACCACGCCTGTGGTGGCGTTCACCTTGAACACACCGCTGAGGGTCGCTACGATCAGGTTCAGTCCTGTGGTGCTGCCATTTGTGCCGGTGGCAGCCACGCTCACCTTCAGGTGACCACCAGGAATGTTGGTGGCGGTCAGCCCGGTGATGTTGATCTGGTCCGCTCCCGTGGCCGCCGCAGCGGTCACATTGGTGCCGGACTCCAGCACTGGCGCAATGCGTGTGCCAATGTTGTTCGCGTCTTCGTCCACCACACGCGTGGTGCTGGCCAGAGTGATCGAGACACCGCCTGTGGTCGTGCCACCGCCCGTGCCGGTGTCCCGGCTGTCATAGTCCAGAATCAACAATTGCTGGCCACTGGCCAGGCTCACAAACGTGTCCACATCGGTCGTGGGTGCGGTGCCGTCCTTGCTGAAGGCGCCCAGCAGGTGACCCCGACTCAGCAAGGTGGCCAACGGACTGCTGTTGGTGCCGGCGGCCAGAATGGCTGCCTGGGTGTCGTGCACCACGTAGTAAGCCGAGTCGGTGCTGGCGGTTTGAATGTCGGGCAAATTCGTCGCCGACACCACTTTCATGGTGAAGCTGCTGGTGAAATCACTTCCCATCACCGAGACACTGGTGGTGGCCGACGAGTTCGATGCAGAGGGCTTGAGCGTGAAAACATGGTCCCCATCGGCCGGCTTGTAACCCTCTGGTGGATTCCAGGAGAGGGGTGTGTTGGCCGTAGCGATCGTCACGCTGTCGATCTGGGTCTCATTGTCGTAAACGCCATAGGTGCCTGGCGCGGACGCTTGCAGTGCAAAGAAGGAGCCAGCACTCTCGGTGCCACCGGATGACGCACTCAGGCCATTCACAATCACCGTGCTCGGTGTGTCGGTTCCCTCGACAAACACAAAGCTTCCCGACAAACTGGCGGGCAGGCTCCCAGGATAAGCGGATGACGCCGTGAAACTGTTGGTGGCACTGCTGACCACCAATTGGTAGGTGATGGGTGTTGCATTGGGCACTGAGGTGTCCAGCAGAATCAGGGTGTCGGGCACACTGTCTGTGGTGGCCGCTCCGGCTTTGTAATGCAACTCACCCTGCATGTTGAAGTTGGGCAAGTCAAACGTGGCCAACAGGCTGTCGGTGAGGTTGTTGTCCATCACCAGCACAAACTCATTGGTCACGCCGCCTGTGTCGGTCGGCAGTTGGGGCGACAGCGGTTGCAGGGTCAACTCATTGATCATCATCGAGGTTGGCGCCTGATTGGCCACCGGCGAAATGAAGTTGCCCGTCAGTGTGCTGGGGTAGCTCAAGGTCTGCGTGACCAGGCTGGCCGTGAAGGTGTTGTTGGTGCCAATCGTCAGGTTGTAGATGACGCTCGGCATGGTCACACCCGCTGCGCTCGGGATCACGATCAACTTGTTGGGCCGCGTGGTGCTGGTGATGGCGTCGTTGCCTTCGTAGCGAAGCTCTGCCGTGGCACCGATGGCAGAGAGGTCAACGATGAACAGCAAGTTGTCAGTTGTCACCTTGTCTTGAACCAGGTTGAATTCACTCATGTCAATTACTCCAAACGAACGGCCCGCCCATGGCAAAGTGCAGAATGGCACCCGCCACACACGGATAAATTGTTAATTCTCATTATGTAATGAATTTGAGCCCGAGACGTATACAGTTTGATGACAATTCATTTCGCAAATTCATCGGCGTAAAATGGCGGGTTTACATCCCACCCGGCCCGTCATGCCTTTGAACTCCCTGCGTTCGTCCATTCCTGGGTTTTACAGACTCTGCCTGGCGTTTTGTTTAACGGTATGCGGCATTGCCGCACACGCCCAGGCCGGCGCCGAAGCCACCGTGGAAGCGCCCCTCATGACCAGCCCCCTGGGCAAAGCCTCCGAGGCCAGCAACCTGGGGTCGGGCGCTGCGGCCGGCATTGGCAACGTCAACTCGCTGGACGCCAAGTCCGCCCTGCAGCAAATGCAGGCCGGTCGTGCCGTCGCCCCCAACCCGCAAGACACCAAAACCACCGCCCGCCAGACGGACCTGACACCCCTGGCCACCACCCAGTTCCAGAAGTTCGTGCAAGACAGCACGGGCAAGCCTGTCAATCTTTATGGCTACAACCTCTTCGAGGCCAACCGCTACCCCGCCGTGACCGACATCCCCGTGCCCGCCAACTACGTGCTGGGCCCTGGTGACGAGATCGACCTCAAAGTCTGGGGCGCGGTCGATGTTTCTCTCCGCCTGACCATCGACCGCAACGGCCAGGTGACGGTGCCCAAGGTGGGCCCCATCACCGTGG
>JACCDH010458861.1_pt1 | contig 37948 bp, 30 predicted proteins | sample 7442481 | NCBI WGS metagenome assembly JACCDH01 (sample SAMN15323433, study PRJNA562643) | freshwater metagenome | isolation source: river surface water | place: USA:Blue River Watershed | collected 2017-08-15 | reverse complement strand
TATTTAACTTTATTTTACTAGGATTTTTTGTGTATCGCTCGCTAAACTTATCCGGAGAAACCTTGGTTTCAGAGAAGGGTATTGGGATGTTTCTTCCTGCAATTTCTATCGTTTTATTAGTCTTGGCGAACAAGGCAATAAAAAAGGACGAAGATCTCGTAAAATCAGTGGATCGATTACGATAAACCTATCATCTTAGTTTATTAGTGCGAAGAAAAAATCCGAAGCGAAAGTTTCGGATTTTTTTGTTATTATAATTGAACCGATGAACAACGAATTTTGAAGTTTTAAACTATTTCTTCCCCAATTCAATCACTTCTAAATTCTGGATTTTATCCCCATCAATTTCAAAACGCAACATCGTCCGTACTTGATGAAAACCATATTTACCGCAAGCACCCGGGTTCATGTGAAGCAAATTCAGTTGTTTGTCAAATTGTACTTTTAAAATATGGGAATGACCACAAATGAACAATTTTGGTGGATTTTGAATGATTTCGGCTCGAATTGCGGGACTGTATTTTGTAGGATAACCGCCAATATGCGTGATCCAAACGTCAACTCCTTCACACCAAAAGCGATTGTGCAAAGGAAACTCCATTCGGGCTTTATCATCGTCTATATTGCCATATACCCCACGAAGCGTTTTTACTTTTTTTAAAGCATCGGTCACTGATAAATCACCGATATCACCTGCATGCCATACCTCATCGGCTTGGTTCACATATTTTAAAATAACCTCATCCATGTGACTGTGCGTATCGGATAGCAGTAAGATTTTCTTCATGAAACAAAAATAAGTTTTTATTATTAGAAATTGAACGAAACATTACTTTTGAATTTTGTAAATTTGCAAGACTGAACACAAAAAACAGTTTACTGAACACTATATTTTGAGATATTTCATTGAATTTGCTTACAACGGGAAAAACTTCCACGGATTTCAGAGTCAGCCTGACGCATCGTCGGTACAAGAAACTTTGGAAAAGGCACTTACAACGTTATTTCGAGAACCAATAGCTATTGTTGGCGCCGGAAGAACCGATACGGGAGTCCATGCCAAGCAAATGTTTGCGCATTTTGAGACCGAATTAGAATTGGAATCCGATTATTGGTCACACAAATTGAATTCGTTTTTACCGCCTTCGATTGTCATTTACCGGATTTTTTCAGTACATCCAGATGCACATGCGCGTTTTGATGCGACTTCCAGAACCTACGAATATTACATTCACACTTTTAAAGATGCCTTTATAGTCGATGGCAGCTGGTATCATTCAAATCCTTTGGATATCCAAAAAATGAACGAAGCCAGTGCTATCCTTTTGGAATACTACGATTTTGAATGCTTTTCCAAAGTACATACTGATGTGAATACGTTTCATTGTAAAATTTCGGAAGCACATTGGAAACAAAAAGGAAATCAACTTATCTTTACCATCACAGCCGATCGTTTTTTACGGAATATGGTACGAGCCATTGTGGGAACACTGGTTAACATTGGTTTAGGAAAAATGGAAGTATCCGATTTACATTATATAATTGCAAGTAAAGACCGAGGAAAAGCTGGTTTTTCAGTTCCGGCACATGGGTTGTATTTAGTTAATGTAGCATATCCGTATCTAGAATACAGAAAATAGTTATGCATAATTAAAACCAAATAATATGGAATTACCAAAATATCATGAAACTTTCATACCTGTTCTAGAAATTCTAAATACAGTTGAATCGATTAAAAGTAGAGAATTGGCGTCTCATGTTCGTGATAAATATTATTCTGAACTACCTCAAGAATTAATGAACCAAAAAACTAGTTCTGGAGCTAACGTTTTACTTGACAGAATACTATGGGGTAAATCATATTTAAAAATGGGAAAATATGTTTTTTATCCGAAAAGAGGTTTTGTCCAAATAACTGAAAAGGGAAAAAGAATACTCTCAGTTGGCAATTTACCATTGTATGAACTACAAAATGACTCAGATTTTAAAAATCATCGTGACTCAGTTAAAAGTGAAAACGAAAACGAAATAGGTCTTGATATAATTAGCGACGAAAATGCTTCACCACAAGATTTAATAGATTCTGGGTTTTCAACAATTGAAATGGAATTAAAAACCGAACTATTAGAAAAACTCAAAGAAATAGATCCATACTTTTTTGAAAAGGTAATTTTAATTCTCCTTAAAAAAATGGGATATGGAGATTTTATTGAGACATCAAAATCTGGAGATGGAGGAATTGATGGTATAATCAATGAGGATAAATTGGGCTTAGAAAAAATTTACACTCAAGCTAAACGCTACAATGAAAATAAGGTTCGTGAAAAAGACATAAGGAATTTCATTGGAGCTATGAGTGGAGATACTAGTAAGGGGGTTTTTATTACAACATCAACTTTTGATGATTCAGCTATTAAAAAAGCAAAAGAAGCGCATCACAGAATAATATTAATTGACGGTTTAAAATTGGTTGATTTAATGCATCAATATAATGTAGGAGTCCAAATAAAAACTGTTTATGAAGTTAAAGAACTTGATAATGACTTTTTTGAAGAAAATTAACTATACACAACAGGCGTTTGGCAAGATTGCGAATTTTGTAGTAAATTCACGTTTACATTTCACAAGAAATTTTATCTTTAACAGAGAATAAGAAGTTCCGAAGTTCGCAACCTCGACAAGCAACAGAACGACAGAAGCAAATAGAAAAATGAAGCTCATAAAATCCAATTCCCTTAAAAAAGTATTGCACTATGCCAAGCCTTATCAAAATAGGTTCAATTGGGTAATTGTATGGGCTGTATTACTTTCCATCTTTGCAGCGGCGCGTCCGTATTTATTAAAACAAACGGTTGACGAATACATCAAACCCGAAGACAAACAGGGCTTATTAGTATACATCGTTATCATGTCGATCGTATTATTATTAGAAGTCCTTGCTCAATTTTATTTTACCTACTGGGCCAACTGGCTTGGACAAGATATTATTCGTGATTTACGTGACAAATTATTTCATCACATCACGACGTTTAAGATGAAATATTTTGACACCGAACCGGTAGGGAAATTAGTAACGCGTTCGGTTTCCGATATTGAATCCATTGCCAGCATTTTCAGTCAAGGCTTGTTCATGATTGTCAGCGATGTACTAAAAATGATCGTCATTTTGGTCATCATGTTTTTTATGAATTGGAAATTATCGCTCATTGTACTTTTAGCTATGCCTGTCTTACTATTTGCAACCGATATTTTTCAAAAGAAAATGAAAGTTGCCTTTAATGAGGTACGAAATGAAGTGGCCAATTTAAACACCTTTGTTCAGGAACGCTTAACCGGAATGAAAATCGTACAATTATTCAATCGTGAAAACATTGAATTGGAAAAGTTTAAAGAAATCAATCAAAAACACAATAAAGCTTGGTTGAAAAACATATTGTACAACTCCATCTTCTTCCCTATAGCGGATATTGTTTCTTCATTAACGCTGGGCGCCATTGTATATTATGCTGGCATTTCGATCATTAACGGATCCAATCAAAGCACTATTGGTGATTTGTTTGCATACACCATGTTGATTAACATGCTATTCAATCCGCTACGTCAAATTGCTGATAAATTTAATGTGATGCAAATGGGGATTGTAGCTGCTGATCGGGTATTTGAAATAATCGATTCTCAGGAACAGGTTCAAGACAACGGCACTAAAGTTGCGTCGCACTTTAAGGGTAAAATCCAATTGAAAGACGTTCGTTTTAGTTACCTTGCTGGAGAAGAAGTGTTAAAAGGCATTACTTTAGACGTAGAACCGGGCGAAACCATTGCTATTGTGGGAAGTACCGGAGCTGGAAAATCGACCATTATCAATTTATTGAATCGATTTTACGATATTGATTCGGGCGAAATCGCCATAGATCATCACAACATAACGAACTATACGTTAGAAAGCCTTCGCAAACAAATTGCTATAGTATTGCAAGACGTTTTTTTGTTCTCAGACACCATTTACAATAACATCACCTTGCAAAACGCTTCCATTTCGCGTGACGAAGTTATTATTGCCGCGAAGAAAATTGGCGTTCACGATTTCATCATGACGTTACCCGAGGGTTATGATTACAATGTAAAAGAACGCGGCATAATGTTATCTTCTGGCCAACGCCAGTTGATAGCGTTTTTAAGAGCCTATGTAAGCAACCCAAGCATATTGATTTTGGATGAAGCGACCTCTTCAATCGATACCCATTCCGAAGAATTGATTCAAAAAGCTACCGAAACCATCACGAAAGACAGAACCTCTATCGTTATTGCCCATCGCCTGGCTACCATTATAAATGCGAGTAAAATCATTGTAATGGACCAAGGGCAAATAGTTGAAACCGGAACACATCAAGAATTATTGGCAATCCCCACAGGTTTTTATCGAAAACTGTATGATTCGCAATTTGCGGTTGAAGTGGAATAGATTTTGGTTTTAGGTTTTAGGTTTCAGGTTTCAAGTTTCAAGTTTCAGGTTTAAATTTACACGCAACGTTTGTCATGCTGTAAGCAGCTCTTTTCAATATTCGTTGTTCGTTGTTCATCATTCCTTGTTCATTTTTATCTAATTAAACACATAGGCACATAGATTTATAGCAGTACTTTGAGTTGAGGCGTTACACTTTTCATAGTTCCTAGAAGAATCAATACCGAGTTTGTCATGCTGTAAGCATCTCTTTTCAATATTCGTTGTTCGTTGTTCATCATTCCTTGTACCCTTTGTGTTTAAACTTTTTATATTTAAAATAATTCCTTAAATTCGCAACTGAAATAAAACTGAAAAACTTTATACTAATGAAATACGACATCATCGTTTTAGGAAGTGGCCCTGGTGGTTATGTAACTGCTATTAGAGCTTCACAATTAGGCTTCAAAGTGGCTGTAATTGAAAAAGAAAATTTGGGAGGAATTTGTTTGAATTGGGGGTGTATCCCAACAAAAGCTTTATTAAAATCGGCTCAAGTTTTTGATTACCTAAAACATGCATCAGATTATGGATTAACCGTTAAAGACTTTGATAAAGATTTCAATGCGGTAGTAAAACGTTCACGAGATGTAGCAGATGGCATGAGTAAAGGTGTTCAATTTTTGATGAAGAAAAACAAAATTGACATTATTGATGGTTTTGGAAAGATTAAACCAGGTAAAAAAGTTGATGTTACAGCTGCCGACGGTAAAGTAACTGAATATTCAGCAGATCATATTATCATCGCAACAGGAGCGCGTTCTCGCGAATTACCTAACTTGCCACAAGATGGTAAAAAAGTAATTGGTTACCGCCAAGCGATGACCTTACCTGAACAACCAAAGAAAATGATTGTGGTAGGTTCGGGTGCAATTGGAGTTGAATTTGCGCATTTTTACAACGCTATGGGAACAGAAGTTACGATAGTTGAATTCATGCCAAATATAGTTCCTGTTGAAGACGAAGACATTTCAAAACAAATGGAGCGTTCGATGAAAAAAGCAGGTGTTACCATCATGACCAATGCTTCTGTGGAACGTATTGATACTTCTGGAAATGGTGTTAAAGCCTTTGTAAAAACAGCTAAAGGTGAAGAAGTTTTAGAAGCCGATATCTTATTATCAGCTGTTGGAATTAAAACCAACATTGAAAACATTGGATTAGAAGAAACCGGTATTGCTACCGATAGAGATAAAATTTTAGTAAACGCTTATTACCAAACCAATGTTCCAGGTTATTACGCTATTGGTGATGTAACCCCAGGACAAGCGTTAGCGCACGTAGCTTCGGCAGAAGGTATCTTATGTGTGGAAAAAATTGCAGGATTACACGTAGAAGCATTAGACTATGGAAACATTCCAGGTTGTACGTACGCAACACCTGAAATTGCATCCGTAGGATTAACTGAAAAACAAGCAAAAGAAAAAGGATACGAATTAAAAATTGGTAAATTTCCATTCTCTGCTTCAGGAAAAGCAAAAGCTGCTGGAACTCCTGACGGATTTGTAAAAGTAATTTTTGATGCTAAATATGGCGAATGGTTAGGTTGTCACATGATTGGTGCTGGCGTAACCGATATGATTGCAGAAGCCGTTGTAGCGCGTAAATTAGAAACTACTGGACACGAAATCTTAAAAGCGGTTCACCCACACCCAACGATGAGTGAGGCGGTTATGGAAGCCGTTGCTGAGGCTTATGGTGAAGTAATTCATTTGTAAGTACGAGATACGAAGTTTTAAGTACAAGGTATATAGAAATCCGATTTGTGAAAGCAGGTCGGATTTTTTTGTGTTTCAAGATTCCTTGTTCCTTGTTCATCATTCCTTGTTCATTTTCATCTAATTAAATACATAGACACATTGATTTTATAGTATTACTTTGCGTTGAGACGTTACACTTTTCATAGTTCATAGAGGAATCAACGATATTTCTCAATAATAAAAACATAAAGTTACATATGATATGAAAATTAAATTAATGCTAAATTTGTTTAACTTTTATTTAAAAATATAAAACAAATTAATAATTTTGTAACTATTATTAATCAATTAACGCATGAATAAGTATAGATATATAGTAGTTATTGGATTATTGCATGTCATTTCAATACATTGTTCGTATTCTCAACAAGTAATTAAATTGATTGGCTTTACTTCTAATGGTCAAACTGTTGATAACCTCGTCAAATGGAATGCTGGTCAAACAAATTTCACAAATGTGATTCCAGTAGATTATGTTGGTGTTTTAGGAGGCTCTTCAATATATAATTCAAATAATGGAGAGTACTATTCAAGGATTCTATTAAATGAAAATAATGACTACGTTAGTAAGATGCTAAAATATAACACACAAAATAATACTATTACATTAAACGAAGTAACTAGTGTTAATAATGGATCGGGAGAAGTTGATATGCAAAATGGTTTTCTTTATTCTTATGATGCTGATCAAGAAAATAATGTTTATTTAAATCGCTACAGTCCAACAACACAGTTATCAACAAATTTGGGTTATTATAACAGTAATGATTTAGGAATTCTATTTCCAGATGGAAGTTGCTATGATTCAGACAACAAAATTTACTATTTTATTACACAAGTTGAAAATGCAAAAAAATTAGTCAAATCGACAATTACAACTAATGGCTTTTCATATAATGTTACCCCTTTGGCTGGACCAAATATTATCGGAAATATTGGTTTAGAATACAGTAATGAACAAAATAATATTTATATCATCTATCCACAATTTAATTCAAACACTAGTACTTCTACTTTAAATGTAGGCATATTAAATTCTGAAACTGGAGTGGTTTCTAACTTAGCAAATATAGTAGAAGTTACAGGACTTCAAGTCTTCAATAGAACCTATGATCAAGCAACTGAAACATTGGTTTTTATTGCTATTGATTTAAATAACCAACAACGATTATATAGATACAATACAATTACTAACCAGCTCGTAAGTGACGCTTTGCCACCAAACACAATAATTGAAATTGAAGCTGACAATTACGACTATGCGCTATCACGTTTTAGTTCGTTAGGTAATAATAATAATTTCAAATTCACAACTGTATATCCGAACCCTACTAAAGAAATGATTACAGTTCAATTAAATTGCGACAGTTCATCCTACGAAATTTTTGATTTGTCTGGAAAATCGGTACTTAAAGGAACTATCCAAAATGGACAATCAATTAAAGTCAACCAATTGAATAAAGGCGCTTACCTTCTTAATTTAAGCTCTGAAACTATGAATGAAAATAAAATTATCTTTGTTGAGTAAATGGTTTCCAAATCGGAAACACTATTGGGGGCAATAAATTATATTTTAAAATTTCTCTTGCACCAACTTCAAAACCAATTCAAACTGTTCGGTTTTACTCATCGCCGAGTTGTCAATTTCAATGGCATCATCTGCCTTGACTAAGGGCGAATCATCCCTATGGGTATCGATATAATCGCGTTCTTCCACGTTGTGTAACACCTCTTCAAAAGTAACGTGTTGGCCTTTCCCCACCAATTCATCAAAACGGCGTTGGGCTCTGGTTTTGGAACTGGCGTTCATGAATAATTTTAGTTCGGCTTCTGGAAAAACAACAGTTCCAATATCTCTTCCGTCCATTACAATTCCTTTGTCTTGGCCCATGGCTTGTTGTTGTTCTACCAATTTGGCACGAACTTCAGATACTTCAGCTACTTTGCTCACCATGCGAGATACTTCAATGGTTCTAATTTGCGTTTCGATGTTTTCGTTGTTCAAATACATTTCAGCAAATCCTAATGTCGGATTGAATTGAAAGCGTAAATTAATATTTGGCAATTCAGCTATCAAAGCCGTCTTATCTATATGCGATTCAGAAACCAAATTGTGCTGCATGGCAAAATACGCTACCGCACGATACATTGCCCCTGTGTCAACATAGACGTAACCCAATGCTGCCGCCAATTGTTTTGCTAACGTACTTTTTCCTGTTGACGAAAAACCGTCTATTGCTATGGTAATTTTTTTCATATTTTGTTCCACAAAGGCGCTAAGGCGCTAAGTTTTATATTATTAATTTACAACTTTTTTAAACCTATAAGTGATATACGTTTGTTTATGTAATACTTTGTATATAATAAAATTCATTTAAGTTATTCACTCCAAACTCCTTACTAATCACTCCAAACTCCCTTCTTTAGTTCAAATCAACCATCAGACCAAATAAACTCGTATTGGCTGCCAAGGTATATCTCGAATAGGAATAATCAAATTTAATTTTTCCGATTCGGAGACCAAAACCAACCGAAATACCTGAAAAATGACGTTGTTCAATAATGCGAAGTTCTTCACCTCTTCTAAAATTATACCCCAATCGTATGTTGAATCCCTTCTCTGGAAATAATTCGGCACCCAAAATAAGGTGTCGCAATGCATTATTGAAAAACGATACCTTTTCCTCTTGTGTACTTCCATCTAGGCTTCCTTGTGCTCTATTGGGATTGGAAAACGCGATGTTCCATTGTTGTAAATTTTCAAACGTCATGTGCCAACGAATGGGTACGTTTTCCAACAATTGTGAAATACCCGCATCAATGGAAAGAGGTAATTTTTCGCGGGTGTCTGCATAGGGCGTAATTTGTGCTCCTAGATTACGCACAGCCAATCCATAATTGATGTCGTTTTGTGTATCGATATACAAAAGGCCTAAATCTACCGCTGCACCCCACGAATTATAACTTTCTAATGTTGACGAAATCAATTTGGCATTCACCCCCATATATACGTCTGTCCAAGGCAAATTATAAGCATATCCCAAAGACAAAGCTGCTTCACTTCCTGTAAAATCTGAAGTGGGATTACCCAATTCATCCCTACCTTCAAAAGAACCGTAATTGATGTAACTCACACCCGCATGAAACGTTTGCAAATGTTTGTCATACGTATAGGCATAGGCAGCTGTCCCGTAGGTTACTTCACCATAATAATTGCCAAAATTAGTCGACAAACGGTTGCTCATTTTTTCATTAATCGTTGCCGGATTATAAAAGGCTTGATTGACATCATAATCTACGACAGTAACCGTTTTTCCTCCCAATGCTGCCTGTCTAGCAGATTGCGCCAAGTTTAAAAACTGATATACATTCTTACCTCCTATTTGACTAAAAACTGTAGTCGAAAGGAAGAACATAAAATAGAATATCGCTTTTTGTAGCATGTTGCGGAGTTAACTAATTGATAACGCAACTGCGAAGATAAAATTATATTGATTAGGAAACAAAAAGAACCCCCAATATTAATTGAGGGTTCTTTATATTACGGTTCAAAATTACTTATTTTTTCGCTTCAACAGTTTTGGCATTTTTCACCTTCTGATTCGTAATGGCGATATCCAAAACATCACTCATTTTATCGACATAATGAAAGGTCAAACCGTCAATATATTCTGGCTTAATTTCTTCGATATCACGCTTGTTTTCTCGGCATAAAATGATTTCCTTAATATTGGCACGTTTAGCCGCTAAAATCTTTTCTTTGATACCACCCACAGGCAATACTTTTCCACGAAGGGTAATTTCACCTGTCATGGCAATGTTTTTCTTGATTCTCTTTTGTGTAAAAGAAGAAACCATTGAAGTCAACATCGCTATACCGGCACTGGGTCCATCCTTTGGCGTGGCTCCTTCCGGAACATGAATATGAATATTATACTGGTTCAACACTTCGGGATCGATCCCTAATTGTTCGGCATTCGAACGAATATATTCCAAAGCAATAGTAACCGACTCTTTCATTACAGTTCCTAAATTTCCGGTCATGGTCATCGTGCCTTTCCCTTTTGAAATTAAGGATTCAATAAACAAAATATCACCTCCTACTGAAGTCCAAGCCAATCCCGTAACCACACCAGCAATTTCATTGTTTTCATATTTATCACGCTCCATTCGAGGCGATTTTAATACGGCTAAAAGATCTTCATCACTTACTTTTACATTGTAGGTTTCCTCCATAGCAATCGATTTGGCTGCATGGCGCACCACTTGAGCTATTTTTTTCTCCAATCCACGCACACCCGATTCACGCGTATAGCCGACTACAATTTTCTCCAATTGTTTTTTGCCAATTTGTAAATCTTTAGCCGATAATCCGTGTTCTTTTAATTGTTTGGGCAACAAATGGTTTTTGGCAATTTCGATTTTTTCTTCAATAGTATAGCCCGTCATTTCAATAATTTCCATTCGATCGCGTAAAGCAGGTTGAATGGTTGACAAACTGTTTGACGTGGCAATGAACATTACCTTCGATAAATCATAGCCTAATTCCAAGAAATTATCATGAAACTCTTTATTTTGCTCGGGATCCAATACTTCTAATAAAGCCGATGAAGGATCTCCATTATGACTCATTGATAATTTATCAATTTCATCCAATACAAACACTGGATTTGATGTTTTTGCTTTCTTAATATTTTGCAATATTCGTCCAGGCATGGCTCCAATGTACGTTTTACGATGTCCGCGAATTTCAGCTTCATCGCGCAAGCCACCTAATGACATACGAATATATTCTCTCCCCAAAGCTTCAGCAACCGATTTCCCAATAGAAGTTTTACCCACACCTGGAGGTCCGTACAAACACAATATCGGCGATTTCATATCGTTACGCAATTTCAAAACAGCCAAATGCTCTATGATGCGTTTCTTTACATCTTCAAGTCCATAATGATCCCGGTCTAAAATCTTTTGAGCGCGTTTTAAGTCGAAATTATCTTTGGTAAATTCATTCCAAGGCAATTCTAAAAACAATTCAATATAATTGCGTTGGATACCAAAATCTGGTGAATTTGGATTGGTACGTTGCAATTTTGACAATTCTTTTTCAAAATGTTTTGCCGTAGTTTCGTCCCATTTCTTCTGCAATCCTTTGGCGCGCATTTCTTCAATTTCAGCTTCATAAGAAACACCGCCCAGTTCTTCCTGAATGGTTTTCATTTGTTGCTGTAAGAAATACTCGCGTTGCTGTTGGTCCAAATCAAAACGAACTTTCGATTGAATATCGTTACGAACTTCTAATTTTTGAAGCTCTAAATTCATAAATCGTAACGTTTCTAATGCTCTATCTTTCAAATTTTTAATAGATAGTAATTGTTGTTTTTCTTCAACTGATAAATTCATGTTTGAAGAAACAAAATTGATCAAAAACGGATTGCTTTCAATGTTCTTTATCGCAAAAGTGGCTTCTGTAGGAATGCTCGGACTTTCCTTAATAATTTGTATGGCCAATTCTTTGATGGATTCGATAATGGCTTTAAATTCTACATTTTTAGCTTCAGGGCGTTCTTCTGTAACTTCTTTTATGGAAGCGCGCAAATAAGGTTCCTCTTGCGTAAATGCATCAATTTCAAAGCGTTTTTTACCTTGAAGAATTACAGTCGTATTGCCATCAGGCATTTTCAACACACGCATAATGCGTGCCACCGTACCAATGTGGTGCACATCATTTGGTGTAGGCTCCTCTACATTTTCATCTTTTTGAGCTACTACTCCAATGATTTTGCCTTTTGCATTGGCATCGTTGATTAATTTAATGGATTTGTCTCGACCTGCTGTAATGGGAATAACTACCCCAGGAAACAAAACGGTATTGCGCAACGGAAGAATAGCAATGTCTTTCGGCAATGCTTCATTATTCATTTCCTCTTCATCTTCCGGTGTCATCAAAGGAATTAATTCAGAATCGGGATCCATTTCTTGTAGTGACAAATTGTCAAGGGCTAGTATTTTATGATGTGGCATAGCTATAAATAGGGTCTTTTTGTCAGTGACTAAATTATTTGTTTGTGTTTTAATACGCAAAAAAACAAGCTATTTTACTGATTATCAATGTAAAAACCAATAAAAACTAGTTATAATGCATAACTAATATTCAAGATGTATGCCATAAAAAAACCCGAACATACATTCGGGATTTATTATAAACTTATTGGATAATTGTTATTCATAACGTACAAAAAAATCACCCTCAGTGAAATTTCTTGTTTGTGTCATGTTCTCATTTTTACCCACAAAATTAAATGTTCCTTTTACCGTTTTATTGGATGTGTTTTTTTCGGTAATTACAATATTTCCAGCACTGGTTGTAAAATCTTGATAATCGGAAGCATAGTTAGCAGAACCTTCTATAAAATCACAACCTACATTTGTCCATTGCAATGGATACGTTCCTTCTCCAATTACGGTTACCGCTTGATCCATTACATGAAGATTCATTGAATTTAATCCTTCAATTCCAACAATTGATAAGGTTCCCATAGGTCCTACATTCATGAAAGTGGCTTCTGTATTCGTGTACGTTTTTTGTACTCCGTCCATTTTAAACTTCACGTAATAATTGGAATTACCGGCGGTAGGATCTAATGTAGAATCAATTGGCTCATTACTACACGAATTAAACATAAAAACAACAAGAAATAAAAATACAGCACTAAAACGGGTAATTGATTTCATAAATACAAGTAAATTAAGTGCTCAAATATAAAAACTAAATTTTATTTTTTGGCACTCTAAGAAGTAAAAGTAATCCAATCGCAAAAAATAAAATTAAAACTAAAATAGCATTTTGAATTCGTCCAGTAATATCCGCAACAAAACCATACGTAAACATACCAATAACAATCCCTATTTTTTCAGCTACATCATAAAAACTAAAAAAAGAAGTAGTGTCTTTTGATTCGGAAGGAATTAATTTTGAATACGTAGAACGAGATAACGATTGAATACCTCCCATTACTAAACCAACACAGAAAGCAGCGACATAAAAGTCATTTGGAGTAATTACGAAATACGCATAAGCACAAATCAGTATCCACAAAAAATTTAAAACCACTAAAACTTTTATATTTCCGAATTTTTCAACCCACTTAGACGTGATCCAAGCGCCAAAAATAGCCACTAATTGAATCAGTAAAATACTTACAATGAGTCCCATGGTTCGTTTGCTATCACTACCCCATTGCACTTCCTTTTCACCAAAATAAGCCGCAATTAACATGATAGTCTGCACGGCCATACTGTATACAAAAAAAGCCGTCAAGTAGCGTTTTAAGGGTGGGATTTGTTGTATCAGCTGTCCGACTTTCTGAAGTTCTCGAAATCCATTAAACACGATATCGCGATGGAGTGTATTGTTGTTTTTAAAATCGGGCAAATACGTGTAGGAATACTGACTAAATCCCATCCACCAAACACCTACCAACAAGAAAGAAAAACGCATCATTTGCAAGGCTTGATCTTCGGGCACCAACAAAACCATAGCCAAACAAATCAACAATAAAATTACGCTTCCGATATAGCCCAAACTATACCCTTGTGCACTTACTCGATCCTGTTGTTCTTTAGGGGCTATGTCGGGTAAATACGAATTGTAAAATACCAAACTCCCCCAAAATCCTATGAGTGCAAAAAGATATGAAAGCAGACTGAACCACAAATTTTCTAACGAAAAAAAGTACAAACTCATACACGAAAGCGAACCGAGGTAACAAAAGAATTTCATAAACGATTTCTTGTTTCCTAAATAATCGGCGATTCCAGACAATACTGGCGAAATTAGCGCAATAATTAAAAACCCAAAAGCAGTTACATACGGAATTAGTGCATCGCTTTGAATGGTTAACCCAGCAAAAACTATTTCATCTGTTCCTTTTTGCCGAAAAAGCGCTCCATAAAATATCGGAAAAATAGTCGAAGCAATTACTAGTGAATAAACCGAATTGGCCCAATCATAAAATGCCCAAGCGTGCACTAATTTCGGCGATCCTTTTGCTAAATATTTCATATAAAATAACTCCAAAACTTGAGTTGGAATTCAAATATAACATATTATTTTTTATTCAAAAGAAGTTTGATTCGTTTTTAATAGTTGTAAATTGCGTCAAAATTACGATCATGTCAAAAAATAAAACCAAAGCTACAGGTGGTCAGCCAATTCCAAAAATTATCATTGGGATGGCACAATTTTTACAAGCGGTATCACCAAAATTAGCAACATTGTTTGCTGCTAAATTATTTACGACACCCATAAAACACAAAATGCCCAAAAGAGAATTGGCTATGGATCAAAACAGCCAACAACACACGCTTTGGGTACCAGCCATTCATAAAGAAATTATAGTCTACACCTATGGTGTGGGAGCCAAAAAAATACTATTAGTTCATGGTTGGTCTGGAAGAGGAACGCAATTGGTTAAAATTGCAGATGAATTGATTAAAAAAGGATTTATGATCATTAGTTTTGATGCGCCTGCTCACGGGAAATCAAAAGGTAATTTTTCGATCATGACCGAATTTATTGCTTCCATACTCGAAATCGAAAAAACACAAGGGCCTTTTGAATTTGCAATTGGTCATTCCCTTGGAGGCATGTCGGTCTTGAATGCAATCCAACAAAAATTAAACGTAAAAAAAGCAATTACTATTGGAAGTGGCGATATCATTCAAGACATCATTGATGATTTCATTCACAAATTGAAATTAAAACCTATTTTTGGCTTGCATTTAAAAAATCATTTTGAAACAAAGTTTGGCGGTAAAATGGACGATTATTCTGCATACAAAGCCGCTGAAAACATCAACATACCCGTTTTAGTCATTCACGATGCAGTCGACGCAGATGTTTCCGTGCAATCGGCCTACCATATTGAAAAACACTTGAAAGCGGGCGAACTATTTATTACGGAAGGTTTGGGACATCGAAAAATCTTAGGAGACGACGCAGTAATTGAAAAAATCAATAGTTTTCTTACCTAAAAAAAGCCTAACAAATGTTAGGCTTTTTTTTAAAATTATATTCCAGCAATTTTTTTCAACTCTTCTACAAATCGCTGGGCTAATGCATCTGCTTCACTTTGAGTAGGCGCTTCCGTATAAATACGAATAATGGGTTCCGTATTTGACTTTCGCAAATGCACCCATTGGGTTGGAAAATCAATTTTAACACCATCAATAGTGGTTATATTCTCCGACTTATAGGTTTCGGTCAATGCCGCTAAAACAGCATCTACATCAATTTGAGGCGTTAACTCAATTTTATTTTTACTCATATAATATTGTGGAAAACCAGCTCTAATTTCGGCAACCGTTTTGTCTTGATGCGCTAAATAAGTCAAAAATAAAGCGACTCCAACCATACTATCTCTACCATAGTGAGAAGAAGGGTAAATGATTCCACCGTTTCCTTCCCCACCGATAATGGCATTGTTTTTCTTCATCAACTCAACTACGTTTACCTCGCCAACAGCACTAGCTTGATAGGTCCCGCCATGTTTTTCCGTAATATCACGTAACGCTCGAGAAGACGACATATTTGACACGGTATTACCCGGTGTTTTTGATAACACGTAATCTGCAACAGCCACTAAAGTATATTCCTCACCAAACATTTCGCCGTCGTTTGATATAAATGCCAAACGATCTACATCAGGGTCAACTACAATTCCGAAGTCCGCTTTTTCTGCTACAACCAACTTACAGATATCTCCCAAATGTTCTTTTAAGGGTTCAGGATTGTGCGGAAAATGTCCGTTGGGCTCGCAATACAATTTCACTACTTCAACACCCATTTGCTCTAATAAATTAGGAATAATAATACCACCCGATGAATTTACACCATCTACAACAACCTTGAATTTTTTGGTTTTCACTAATTCGGCATCAACTAAGGGCAATTCGAGTACCTCATCAATATGAATATCCATGTAGGCATTGTTTTCTGTTACTTCCCCTAAATGATCTACTTCAGAAAAATCAAAAGCTTCTTTTTCAGCGATTTCCAAAATAACTTCCCCTTCTTTACCGCTCAAAAATTCGCCTTTTTCGTTCAATAATTTCAAAGCATTCCATTGTTTTGGATTGTGAGAAGCGGTTAATATAATTCCACCATCTGCTTTTTCTAATGGCACGGCAATTTCAACTGTTGGCGTAGTGGATAATCCCAAATCGATAACATCGATTCCTAAGCCTACTAATGTATTCATGACTAAATTATGTATCATCGGGCCCGAGATTCTTGCATCTCTACCAATGACAACTTTTAATCGCTCATTGCCTTTAGCCGCATGTCTGGTTTTTAAAAATGTGCCGTATGCCGATGCAAATTTCACAGCATCAACCGGGGTTAAATTATCCCCTACAGCACCACCAATTGTTCCTCGAATTCCTGATATTGATTTTATTAATGTCATTTTTGTATTAATTTTGAACTACAAATATAAAAGATGTAGGTCGCAATGGCACAAGAAGACCACTATTTTTTTTTATATTTACAAAAAGAACCTATAAAGATCCCAATGAATTATTTGGCGCATATCTATTTATCGGGAAACAACGATGCTCTCAAAATTGGAAATTTCATGGCCGATAGCATAAAAGGAAGTCACTACCTCAACTATGGCATCGAATTTCAGAAAGGAATTTTGTTGCACCGACACATCGACTCGTTTACGGATGCGCATCCCATTTATAGAAAAAGTAAACACCGATTGCATGAAAAATACGGACATTATTCGGGGGTAATTATGGATATTTTGTACGATCACTTTTTGGCGAAAAATTGGCAGCAATATGCGACAGTAACACTTACGGATTTTGCAACTTCCTTTTATCAATTGCTGGAGACAAACAACGCACAATTGCCAGAAAAAACAAAAAAAATCGCACCTTATATGACCGCTCAAAATTGGCTGGTGAGCTATGCTACGCTGGCAGGAATTGAGCAAATACTTTTACAGATGGACTACAGAACCAAGCATCGCGTAAACATGCAAGAAGCAATCGTAGAACTAAAAACCTATTATGATGAATTTGAAAATGAATTCACATTATTTTTTAAAGAATTAGTACTTTCGTGTCAAGAAAAACGAAAAGAACTCGATGAACTTTTGTAACGCTATATCCGAAGATTTTCAAAAGGCCTCAAATGCAGCATTAGCACTTCCAATGGCAAATTATTTGAAAAACAATTTCACGTTTTTCGGCATTAAAACCGAGCAAAGACGAACTATTTTTAAAACGAACTACGAAAAATACAAACTTGAAGTGAAGTCAAATTTTAGGGAAATTGCTTGGGAATTATTTCAAAAGCAAGAACGCGAATTTCACCACTGTGCTATCGATTTGTTACAGAAAGCATTTAAAAACAATTACCGACTTGAAGACATTCAATTCATCGAGAAATTAATCACAACACATTCTTGGTGGGATACTGTTGATACCCTTGCCAAATATCAATTAGGAGGTTATTTGAAACAATTTCCACAAGAAACCGATGCTGTAATAGCACGTTTTTCATCAGCTTCAAACCTATGGCTGAATCGAAGTGCCATTTTGTTCCAATTGAGTTATAAAGAAAAAACCGATTTTGATCTCTTGAAATCGGAATGCGAAAAACACAAACATTCCAAGGAGTTTTTCATTCAAAAAGCTATAGGCTGGGCATTACGCGATTACAGTCGTTTCAATCCAGCAGGGGTTAAAGCATTTGTTTTGTCCGCACAATTAAAGCCTTTAAGTACAAGAGAAGCTTTACGATTACTTTAATTTAGTTTTATTTTTCATATTAAAAAATTACCTTCGTATAAAATACTTGAACAATCCATGCTGCAAAAAAAACCGATGTCCTTTAAGAACTTAGTTTATAAGAATTTTAGACGATTGGAGCGTTTTATTTTCCTATTGAAAGCCATGCTAACCCCCAGACAATTTATTTATTTGTCGTGCGTATTGGTTGGGGTTTCATCGGCAATGGCAGTAATTATTCTAAAAACATTTGCGCATTGGGTCTTTAAATCGGCCCAACAACTAGACGACCTATTCCATTTACCCTTCAGTAATAGTACGTTGCCCATCATTGGAATTATCATTACCGTCATCATTATCAAAAAAGTACTCGACGGTTCCATTGAAAAAGGAACCTCACAAATCATGTATGCGGTTGCAAAAAAAAGAGGCATAATGCCCCGAAAACAAATGTTCGCTCAAATCATTACCAGTTCGTTTACAGTGGGCATGGGAGGTAGTGCCGGATTAGAATCACCTATTACGATTACAGGTGCTGCGTTTGGCAGTAATTATGCGCAAAATTATCGCTTGAGCTATAAAGACCGAACCTTATTATTAGCATGTGGGGTTGCCGCAGGTATTGGAGCTGCATTCAACGCGCCCATTGCAGGTGTCCTTTTTGCCATTGAAGTGGTATTAACCGAAATCAGTATTACCGCTTTTATTCCCATCATGATTAGTGCAGCGACTGGAGCTTTAGTTTCTACTGTACTTTTGAATGAGGATATTTTATTTTCATTTAAAAAGGTACAATTTTTTGATTTTCACAACCTGCCCTATTATGTTGTGTTGGGAATATTGAGCGGATTTGTTTCGATAAATTATGCCAGAACCTTTCGAAAAATTGAACATTTTTTTGGCCGATTAAAATTCAACTACATTAATAAAGCGCTATTTGGAGCTACCATTTTAGGAATCTTAATTTTCTTTTTTCCGGCCTTGTTTGGAGAAGGCTATGAAAGCATTAAACTATTAGCCGATAACAATCCGCAGGGACTTGTGCAAAATAGTGTTTTTGAATCCTATAAAGACTCACGTTGGATTTTACTCTTATTTGTAAGTGCTACGATGCTCATAAAAGTCTATGCCACAAGTTTTACACTTGGCGCAGGAGGCAACGGAGGTAATTTTGCTCCCTCCCTATTTGTAGGATCGTATTTGGGGTTTTGTGTGGCTTATTTTGTCAATATTTCCGGTTTATCAAAATTGCCGGTGGGTAATTTTACACTAGTGGGTATGGCAGGTATTCTGAGCGGCTTATTTCACGCACCCTTAACGGCCATTTTTCTTATCGCAGAAATAACTGGAGGGTATAACTTAATGGTGCCCTTGATGATTGTTTCATCGGTCAGTTTTGCGATTTCAAAGCGTTTTGAACCCTATTCATTTGACATCAAAAACCTCGCAGATAAAGGCGATGTTTTTACCGATAATCGCGACACCAATATTCTAAATTCTATCGATGTTTCCAAATTAATCCAAACCGATTATAAAACCATATCCTTAAGCCACAGCTTAGAAGAATTGGTGCTAAAAATTCAACAAACGGATGAATCTGTTTTTCCGGTACTCGATGAACAAGAAAAATTATTGGGATTGATCACACTAGACGCTATTCGACCTATTGTTTTTTCTGCCTTTAAAGTAAAATATACCGCGGTAGAAGAAGTAATGCAACCGCCCAAAGAAATTATCTTCTATGACGAAACTTTGGAAACCATCATGGATAAATTTGATGCTTCTGAATGCAAAGTACTCCCCGTATTGAAAGACGGAACTTTTTTAGGTTTTATTCACAAACAACTCATTTTGGAAAAATACAGACACCGTTTGAAATCCATGATTATTGAATAAACAACAACACTTCATTACATTCCCATCCGATAAATAAAATAATGGTATAAGTGCTAACATTTTTTTATTTTCTTGACAAGTGTCTCGTGTAAAAATTGGTTTGAAATCAGTATCTTTGCGTTTTGCCATAAATTATGCAACATACATCCGACGAAACAATTGAAATTATTGGTGCTAGAGCCCATAATTTAAAAAATATTGACGTATCCATTCCTAGAGAGAAATTGGTGGTAATTACGGGGCTTTCGGGTTCTGGAAAATCATCTTTGGCATTTGATACCATTTATGCCGAAGGCCAACGCAGGTATATCGAAACATTTTCTGCTTATGCGCGTCAGTTTCTTGGCGGACTTGAACGACCGGATGTTGATAAAATCGACGGACTTTCGCCTGTAATTGCTATTGAACAAAAAACGACCAATAAATCCCCACGTTCCACTGTGGGCACGATTACAGAAATTTATGATTTTTTACGTCTGTTGTATGCCCGAGGAGCCGATGCATTCAGTTACAATACAGGTGAAAAAATGATCTCGTATTCGGATGAGCAAATTAGATCGTTAATAGTAGAGGATTTCAGCGGAAAACGCATTTCTATATTAGCGCCGGTTGTACGGTCTAGAAAAGGCCATTATCGCGAATTATTTGAGCAAATTGCCAAACAAGGTTTTTTAAAGGTTCGTGTAAATGGGCAAATTCGTGATTTGGAATTGGGCATGAAAGTGGACCGTTACAAAACACACGATATCGAAATTGTAATTGATCGTATGGCAATTGATACGGGTGAAGATACGAACAAACGTTTGTCGGAAAGCATTAAAACCGCGATGTATCATGGTGATGATGTAATGATGGTAATCGAACAAGAAAATCAAGAAGTGCGATATTACAGCCGCAACTTGATGTGTCCCACGTCGGGAATTTCATACCCCAACCCTGAACCGAATAATTTTTCATTCAACTCGCCTAAAGGCGCTTGTCCTTGTTGTAATGGTTTGGGAACCGTGAACGAAATCAATTTGCAAAAGATTATTCCCAATCCCAAAATTTCCATTAAAAATGGTGGTTTTGCCCCCTTGGGCGACTATAAAAGTTCATGGATTTTCAAACAACTGGAAATTATTGCTCAAAAATATGAGTTTAAAATAACCGACGCTATTGAAGACATTCCACAAGAAGCCATGGACATGATTTTATATGGCGGGAACGAAAAATTTTCTGTGGTTTCCAAAGTTATGGGAATTACCAAAGATTATAAAATTGATTTTGAGGGAATTTCTAATTTCATAAAAAATCAATACGACAACTCTGATTCAGCGAGTATTAAACGCTGGGCAAAAGAGTTTATGGATGAAAATGACTGTGCAACATGTGAAGGCACTCGTTTGAGAAAAGAATCCTTATATTTCAAATTAAACGGGAAAAATATTGGTGAATTAGTGCAAATGGATATTGCCGAACTGTCCGATTGGTTTGCTAATTTAGACCGTCATTTATCAGAAAAACAAAAAGTAATTGCGGTTGAGGTCGTAAAAGAAATTACTGCCCGATTGCAATTTTTATTGGATGTAGGATTGAATTATTTATCCTTAAACCGAAGTTCAAAATCCCTTTCGGGAGGAGAAGCGCAACGCATTCGATTGGCCACACAAATTGGTTCGCAATTGGTGGGTGTTTTATACATTTTGGACGAACCCAGTATCGGATTGCACCAAAGAGATAACGAACGCTTGATCAAATCCTTAGAAAGTCTTCGGGATATCGGCAATTCAGTAATTGTAGTTGAGCATGATAAAGACATGATAGAACATGCCGATTATGTCATTGACATTGGTCCGAAAGCCGGTCGTTTTGGAGGCCAAATCATCAGCCAAGGAACACCTAACGAATTATTGCAAGAAAACACCATTACAGCGCAATATTTGAATGGAAAAATGAAGATTGAAGTACCTAAAAAACGTCGCGAAGGCAATGGAAAAGCAATCAAATTGTCAGGTGCAACTGGAAATAATTTAAAAAATGTTACGGTTGAAATTCCTTTGGGAAAATTGGTTTGTGTGACTGGTGTTTCGGGTAGTGGAAAATCTACTTTAATCAACGAAACACTCTATCCCATCTTAAATGCTCATTTTTTCAATGCCGTAAAAAAACCACAACCGTATAAAAAAATTGAGGGATTAGCCCATATCGACAAAGTAATTGATATCGATCAAAGTCCGATTGGAAGAACTCCGCGCTCCAATCCTGCCACCTATACGGATGTTTTTTCAGAAATAAGAAGCTTATACACCCAAACGCCTGAAGCAATGATTCGAGGCTATAAACCCGGTCGATTTAGCTTTAATGTAAAAGGTGGTCGTTGTGAAACCTGTGAAGGTTCGGGAGTGCGAACCATTGAAATGAGTTTTCTACCCGATGTCTATGTAGAATGCGAAACCTGTATGGGTAAGCGTTTCAATCGAGAAACATTGGAAATTCGCTATAAGGGAAAATCAATTTCTGATGTATTGAACATGACAGTGGATGAAGCAGTCGATTTCTTCGAAAACATTCCGAAAATTTATCGAAAGGTCAAAACCATTCAAGATGTTGGATTGGGGTATATTACACTGGGGCAACAAAGCACAACGCTTTCTGGAGGAGAAGCCCAGCGCATTAAACTAGCTACCGAATTATCGAAAAAAGATACGGGAAATACGTTCTATATTTTAGACGAACCCACAACAGGTTTGCATTTTGAAGACATTCGGGTTTTAATGGATGTCATTAATGTATTGGTAGATAAAGGAAATACCGTCTTAATCATCGAACACAATTTAGACGTTGTTAAGTTAGCCGATTATGTCATTGATATTGGATATGAAGGCGGCAAAGGTGGTGGTGAAGTCGTTGCAAAAGGAACACCCGAAGAAATTGTAAAAAATACTAAAAGTTATACGGCGCAGTTTTTGAAAAAAGAATTATCTTAGTATTACTAATAAAACCGAAACGAATATGGCAGCAGATCAATACGAGAACGAAGACCACAGAATTCAGGAAAAATTCAAGCAAAAAACATGGAACGAGATACGATCAAACGATTCTTGGGCAATTTTTAAAATCATGTCCGAGTTTGTCAATGGTTATGAGTCCATGGGAAGAATCGGACCATGTGTATCTATTTTTGGTTCAGCGCGAACCAAGCCAGAAGATAATTATTACCTCTTAGCCGAAAAAATCGCATACAAAATCAGTAAAGCCGGATATGGCGTAATTACGGGAGGTGGCCCCGGCATTATGGAAGCGGGAAACAAAGGCGCACATTTTGGAGGAGGAACATCGGTTGGTTTGAATATCGAATTGCCATTTGAGCAACATTATAATCCTTATATTGACAAAGATAAAAACCTAAACTTTGACTATTTCTTTGTACGAAAAGTTATGTTTGTAAAATATTCTCAAGGTTTTGTGGTAATGCCAGGAGGTTTTGGAACATTAGACGAACTTTTTGAAGCCGTAACACTGATTCAAACAAAAAAAATCGGAAAATTTCCAATTATTTTAGTGGGTACTGAATTTTGGTCGGGTCTTCTAGATTGGATTAAAACCGTAATGATCGACAAAATGAAAAATGCAAATCCCGATGATTTAAATCTAATCAAAGTGGTTGATAACGAAGATGAAGTTTTAGAAGCTTTAGATAATTTTTATAAAAAATACAATTTGTCACCTAACTTTTAATAATAAAGCCCTTCTTCGAAGGGCTTTATTATTAAAGTAGTTATTGTACAACTATTTTCTTTGTATAAGTGTTTGTTCCTTGAGTAATTGTAATCAAGTACATTCCGGGATTCCAATTGCATTTCACTTGTTTCTCGTATTCAAATTCAAAACTCTGAATCAATTGTCCTGTAAGCGTATAAATTTCTGCAACGGCCTTCCCTACTACCCCTGAAATTTTAATAAAATCGGATGCTGGATTTGGATAAACAACGATATGTTCCGTAGGAAATTGCTGATTGGATAAAGTCGAAAACCACTGCTGTCCATAATTACCCCCAAAAATATAGTTAACCAAAGAAGGATGATCAATAAAGGGATTGCGGTTCATTTGCCAAGAAAACACATAATTGTTTCTATTCATTTCAAAATCATCCCTCGGATCGGTGTGATGCCAAGTTAATAGGGTAGCTAAATCACCTATATTCCCTGATGCAGTAGTGGTGTTAGGCAAATACTCACTTGGATCTCCTGAAACCACATTCAAACCGTTGAAACGTACTGCCATGTAAAACAAAGCTCGGGCTACATCGCCACGCCAAGAACCTTGGGAACTAGTTGGACCCGCATAAACGGTAGCTGAATTTACGGTGCCATAATTTTTATTGTTTCGAGAAGAATTCTCTTGACCGTTTTCAACACGAATGTGGTGTGCATCTGAAACACCATCAACCACAGTAACGGCACTTGTTGCATTCCAAAAATTAATTCCATCCGCTGAGTCGTTACTAGACACTTCAAACCCTCCTCTTGATTGACAAAAAATATGTTCACGATTCCATTTACCTACTATACTACTTCCTACTTGTTGGTCTATTTTCGCCATAGGCGATTCGATGTATATGCACCAAACTTGATTGGAGTTTAATGGGTTTTGATCGGCTGTCCGAATAATGTCCCAAATATCTGCATAACTGTGCAATCGTACTACCGAAGGATTAGCAATAATATCTTGTACTGCTTGTTTTAAAGCACTTCCCGACAATCCTTCTAAAGTATCATAATACCCTGCTGGAATTGTTGGCATTACTAATCCATATGTTGGATTTAGTGGTGTTCCAAAAGATTGTACCGTATAATCATTATCATAAATTCGAATAGTAATATTATCATTGTTGGTCACATAACCCGAAGGAACACTTTGTAAATCGATCAATAATTCTTCGTCACCTTCATTGGCAGAGTCATCAGTAATTTGGATTGTTGTTTGTGCAGCAGTCGCACCAACCGGTAAAGTTACCGATAAGCCCCCCGTGAAATCACTAGCAGTAAAATTACCATTAGCTAAGTTGAAATTAATCACCAATGGCTGATTTTGAATGGGTTGTGATGTTGAAAACACAATAGCAAAACTCTCCCCTTCTGAATAACTCAATTGAGAAGTTGAAACGGTTATGGTGTTCAAAAGTATTCCCGAACCATCATTTGGCATTCCGGGTGTAGGAATTTTTACTTCATATGTACCATCGTTTTTCCGTTGTATGGAATGGGTGGCCACGCTGGAAGTTGCATTTTCATTTACACAAATGCTAATACCCAAAGTTGTCATCAATGCAGTTGGCGAAGTGGTTCCCGAACCAGAATAGGCAATTGCATCTACAAGATTAGTAGCTGTAGCCAGAGTATTCATTGGAAAACTTGAGGCATTATCTTGGTATAAAGCGACTACATCGGGTCCGTTTTGAATCGTTGCATTTGGAATAATGGCTAGTGGTGTTGGCGAAACGGTAGGATTTCCAAAAGTTGCAATTCCATTAATATCGGTTGCATAACCGTCTAAATCGAGTGTATAGTAACTGGCAGAATTAGCATAAGGTGTTGTGCTCCCTGCATTGAAAAAAACCAATACGTAGCCATTTAATGAAAAATTTGGCGTAGCCGATTTGAGTTCTACAAACTCCAAAACATCTGATCCAGGGGTATCTGAATCCAATTCATTGATGACGACTTGTGCCGAAACTAAAGGACTAGTTAATAGAAAAAATAAACAGCTTATCTTGAACAAGGAAATATCATATGCCTTGTAAAAAAGGGACTTAATAAAAAAGAAGATGCCATTCATACTTTTGACTTACACCTATAAATAAAGATTCCTTTTGTGCAGTACCTACGAATGTATCAGTTTTTATGAAAATTCAATTTTAATAAACTAATGAGCGCAAAAAATAGATGATTGATTAAAAGCAGATCACATTGTGATCAAATCTATTAGTTCAGTTACCGTAAATTATTTGAATAATCTAATTTCTATTCAAATCTATAAAATGCTAATTACAACTTGAAATTCATTTGATTGAAGCCGTGTGTATATATAGTTTGCTCTAAACAGTATGAAGTTTTACACAAAAAGAAGATTTAATATAAAAAACACTATTTTATTACAAAATTCACAACTAATACTCTGTAAATTATGAATTTATTGGTTTTTTAAAACCAAATGCTTTGATAAATTAGTAATAATTAAAAAAAAGAAGTTCGGCATCTTGTTTTTAATTCGGTTTTATTTAAATTTGTTGCATTATCAATTTCGTAATCACGTTTATGGAAACAGCAATCACATCGGAAGCAGTCTCTTTTGAAGAATTCAAAAATGAAATTCTTAACGATTATAAAATCGGACGAATCAGCCGAGAATGCAGTCTATTAGGTCGCAAAGAAGTACTTACTGGAAAAGCAAAATTTGGAATCTTTGGAGATGGTAAAGAAGTACCCCAACTTGCCATGGCCAAAGCTTTTTTAAATGGAGATTTCCGTTCGGGGTATTATAGAGATCAAACCTTTATGATGGCTATTGGTGCCTTATCCGTTGAACAATTTTTTGCCGGACTCTATGGACATACCGATATTGATTTTGATCCAATGAGTGCCGGACGCCAAATGGGTGGACACTTTGCAACCCATTCGTTAGACAAAAACGGAAATTGGAACAACCTAACGCAACAAAAAAATTCGAGTTCAGACATCTCTCCTACTGCCGGTCAAATGCCGCGTTTATTAGGATTGGCACAAGCCTCAAAAATATATAGAAACGTTTCTGGAATTGACCAAACCTTATTTTCAAACAAAGGAAATGAAGTGGCATGGGGAACGATTGGAAATGCCTCTACTTCAGAAGGTTTGTTTTTTGAAACCATCAATGCCGCTGGTGTACTGCAAGTCCCTATGGTAATGAGCGTTTGGGATGACGAATACGGAATTTCGGTGCATGCCCGTCACCAAACAACCAAAGAAAATATTTCGGAAATCTTAAAAGGATTCCAACGCGATGCCGATAATAAAGGATTTGAAATTCTTCGGGTTAAAGGTTGGGATTATCCTTCCTTAGTAACTACCTATCAAACTGCATCACAAATTGCGCGTGAAGAACATGTACCCGTTTTAATACACGTACAAGAATTAACACAACCGCAAGGCCACTCTACTTCTGGAAGCCATGAGCGTTATAAAAATGCAGACCGTTTAGCGTGGGAAGCAGAATTTGATTGCTTGGCCAAAATGAAAACTTGGATAATCGACAATAACATCGCCACTACCCAAGAACTTGAAGCCTTAGAAGAAGCGGCAAGAAAAGAAGTTTTAGACGGTAAAAAAGTGGCTTGGACAGCCTTCACAACTCCAGTAAAATCTGAGCAACAAGAATTAGTTGCTGTTTTGCAAAACATCGCTAATCAAAGTGAAAACAAGGTATTTATTGAAAAATTTGCAACTGACCTTGCGCTTATAAAAGAACCTATTCGCAAAGACATACTAGTTACCGCACGAAAAGTATTGCGCATGGTTAGCCGTGAAAATTGTCGTGCTTCCTTGGCGACTTGGATCGAAAATTATACCGCTAAGATTCAACCTAAATTCAGTTCGCACCTTTTTTCACAATCTGAAAAAGCGATCACAAATTCGCAGGAAATTGCTCCAACCTACGATCCTGCTGCTGAAGAAGTGGATGCACGTCTGGTCTTGAGAGATAATTTTGATGCTATTTTTTCAAAATATCCTGAAACACTTATTTTTGGAGAAGACTCTGGAAACATTGGGGATGTCAACCAAGGATTAGAAGGCATGCAAGAAAAATATGGCGAACTTCGGGTGGCCGATGTGGGCATTCGTGAAGCTACCATTTTAGGTCAAGGGATAGGAATGGCCATGAGAGGTTTACGTCCGATAGCCGAAATTCAATACCTCGATTATTTATTATATGCCATTCAAATCATGAGTGATGATTTGGCAACCTTACAATACAGAAGTGCTGGCCGACAAAAAGCCCCACTTATCATTAGAACCCGAGGACACCGTTTAGAAGGTGTTTGGCATTCAGGCTCACCGATGGGAATGATCATCAATGCGGTAAGAGGTATCCATGTTTTGGTGCCACGAAACATGACAAAAGCTGCCGGATTCTACAATACACTTTTAGAAACAGACGAACCTGCATTGGTAATCGAATGCTTGAATGGATACCGATTAAAAGAAAAAATGCCAACCAATTTAGGCGCATTCAAAACACCGATTGGAGTTGTTGAAACCATCAAAACAGGTACAGATATTACATTAGTTGGGTATGGTTCCACTTTACGATTGATCGAACAAGCGGCTAATGAATTAGAAAGCGTAGGGATTAATGCGGAGCTAATTGACGTACAGTCTTTGCTGCCTTTCGATGTTCAACATGATATTGTAAAATCGGTTGCAAAAACAAACCGCCTTTTGGTCATAGATGAAGATTTACCGGGTGGTGCAAGTGCTTATATTTTACAAGAAATCCTTGAAAATCAAAAGGCATATCAACATTTAGATAGTGCTCCACAGACGTTAACAGCAAAACCACACCGTCCGGCTTATGGAACCGATGGTGATTATTTTTCAAAACCTTCTGCCGAGGATATTTTTGAAAAAGTCTATGCTATTTTTAACGAAGTAGATCCTGTAAAATATCCAAATTTATATTAATGCAACTGGCCGTCATTGACAATTACGATAGCTTTACGTATAATTTAGTACACTATTTAGAAGATTTAGGGGCTACGGTTACGGTTTTTAGAAATGACGAATTTGAACTCAAAGAATTAGAAACTTTTGATAAAATTGTTTTATCGCCAGGCCCAGGAATTCCTAGTGAAGCTGGATTGTTAAAAGAGGTGATTCAAACCTATGCCAAGAGCAAGAGTATCCTAGGGATTTGTTTGGGATTACAGGCTATTGGAGAAGTTTTTGGTGGCTCGTTAGTCAATTTAGAAAAAGTATATCATGGTGTTGCTTCAAAAATAAGCATTATTGAAAATGATATTATTTTTGACACTTTACCAAATGAAATTGAAGTCGGCCGCTATCATTCTTGGGTACTTTCCAATGACAATTTTCCGCCACATTTAATAATTACTTCTGTTGATGTAAACAAAAACATCATGTCGGTTAAACACAGTATTTATGATGTTCGAGGAGTTCAATTTCATCCCGAAAGTATTTTAACTCCCGATGGAAAACAGATTCTTAAAAATTGGCTAGAAAGTTAATTAGCGGGTAAAAACCAGTTTGCTTCCGTTACTTAAATTAGCGTCAAACGCATAACCTTCATAGTTGAAACCTTTTAAGTCATCAACAGTTTCAGCATTATGATCGATAATATAACGCACCATTAATCCTCTCGCTTTTTTAGCAAAAAAACTAATCATTTTAAGTTTGCCGTCTTTATAATCTTTAAACTCCGGAGTAATAACGGGAACTTTTAGTTTTTTTGTATCAACGGCAGAAAAATATTCATTACTGGCTAAGTTGACAAACAACTCATCGTTTTGTAATTCTGAATTCAATTGATCTGTAAGTGTCTTTTTCCAAAATTCGTATAGATTTTTTTTCGCCCCTATTGCTATAGAAGTGCCCATTTCTAAACGATAGGCTTGCATTAAATCCAGTGGTTTTAATAGGCCATACAATCCCGATAAAATGCGTAATTTATCTTGTAAAACAACCACTTTATCAACGGGTAACGTATAGGCATCTATACCTGTGTAAACTTCACCATCAAAAGTATAAATAGCGGGACGCGCATTTTCTGTAGTAAATGGAAGTTGCCAATCTTGATTTCTTTGCCAATTTAAATCTGCTAATTTTTCAGAAATATCCATTAATTCCATCAACTGTTTGGGCTTCTTCTTTTTTAAGGTTTTCTGAATGGTTTCAGCTTGTTTTAAAAAAGCAGCTTCTGTAAAATGTGAAGTAGGAAGTGCTGTATCTAAATTTAAAGATTTTGCAGGTGAAATAACAATTTTCATACGATTAAAAGATCATTAAGGGTTGAAATTATGTTTCTTCGGTAAACGTTTGAGCCTTGGAATACACCCTCCATTTTTCAATACAATCGTGTAAATCTTGCGGAATTGGCGTATCAAAACGTAAAAATTCTTTTGTAATTGGGTGTTCAAAACCAAGCGTTTTAGCATGAAGGGCTTGTCTGGGCAAGGTTTTAAAACAATTATCAATAAACTGCTTATATTTCGTAAAAGTGGTTCCTTTTAGAATCGCATCACCACCATACCGTTCGTCATTAAATAAGGTATGCCCAATATGTTTCATGTGTACCCGAATTTGATGGGTCCTACCTGTTTCCAATTGACATGAAATTAAGGTAACATAGCCAAATCGTTCTAAAACTTTAAAATGGGTAACTGCTGGTTTTCCTTTCTCTTCACTTTCGTGAACCGCCATTTGCATGCGGTTGGTATCGTGACGGCCAATATTTCCTTCAATGGTACCTTCTTCTTCCTCAATATTTCCCCAAACCAAAGCAATGTATTCCCGCTCCGAAGTTTTCTCAGCAAATTGTTTAGACAAATACGCCATCGCATGTTCTGTCTTAGCAACAACCAACAATCCTGTGGTGTCTTTATCAATACGGTGCACCAATCCGGGTCGTTCCGAACTGTTCATTGGTAAATTCTCAAAATGAAACGCCAACGCATTGACTAATGTTCCTGAATAATTACCGTGACCTGGATGTACCACCATACCAGCTGGCTTATTAATAACCAACAATTGATCGTCTTCAAACACAATATCCAACGGAATATTCTCAGGGGTCAACAATTGTTCGTAGGTTGGATGAGCTAAAACCAGACGCACGACATCTCCGGCTTTCACTTTATAATTGGACTTCACCGGCAAATCGTTCACCAATATTGATCCGGATTCAGCGGCTTGCTGAATTTTGTTACGGGTTGTATTCTCAATTAAATTCATCAAAAATTTATCCACGCGCAAGGGCGATTGCCCTTTGGCCGCTTCAAAACGATGGTGTTCAAATAATTCGTCTTCCAACTCGTTATCCGCCTTATATTCCGCCATTCTCTTCTTTAAATTCTACAGGTTGTTCTTCTGTTGGAGTATCCACAGGAGCTAACGTATCGGTTGGTTCTTCCGAACTAAAAGTTTTTTCATTGAAAACATCTTTTCCATCGCCCAGAACAAAATCTAAGGTTGAATTTTTCTTGACAATGTCACCTGCTCGCAAGCGTCTACCATTTTGGTAAATTTGCAACACGACATCTTTTGCAATGTGAGTTTTGTAGGTAATTTTACCTTCTTTTAAGGTCAACGATTTTATCGTAGCTAAAATTTGGCGATACGTTTTATCTTTAAATTCTGGAATTTCAATATTAGTAAACTCCCCAGCATTTAATTTTACATAGATTTTTCGACCGTCTTTTACCAAACTTCCCGCTTTTGGATCTTGCTCTAAAATGGTAAACGGAGGAAATTCGGGGTTGAAATCAACCGTATCCAATAAGAAGACTTCTAAATCAATATCGTTTAGCTTTTCTTCCGCAACCTCTAATTTCAATTTAGACAAATCGGGAACTTTAATTTCTTCCCCATGATTGGTTCTAAAATCCAAAAATAAAATCAATAAAAAAGTAAAAGCAGCTACTATAGACGCAGCAATAAATGCTTGTAAAAAAAAGGTTTTACTCGTTACATATTTAAACCAACTCATACGATAGGATATTTTAGCAAAGATATAAAAATTGGAAACATTATAAGAGGCAAATCGGTTTGTTTTCATCTAAAAAACAAAACAGCTGTTTCGCAAAAATAGTTAAGAAAGGGTTTTCAAAGAAATCTGCCAAAATCTCAAGAAATAATGTAATTTTGTTGTATCAAACTTGAAGTACAGATGAAAAACGTAGCCATCGTAATGGGAGGTTATTCCAGCGAATATAAAATATCACTTACCAGTGGTAATGTAGTGTTAAACAATATAAACCGCACCAAATTCAATCCGTTTCGGATTCATGTTTTTAAAGAAAAATGGGTATATGTAGATGAAAACGATGCTGAATTCCCTATCGATAAAAACGATTTTTCTGTAACTGTAGCCGGTACTAAAATTAATTTTGATGTCGTTTTCAATGCCATTCACGGCACTCCAGGTGAAGATGGATTACTCCAAGCCTATTTTGAATTACTGCAAATCCCACAAACGTCTTGCGATTATTACCAAGCGGCATTAACCTTCAACAAACGTGATATGTTATCGGTTTTAAAACCATACGGCATCAAAACGGCGGAATCGTATTATTTGAATTTAGGCGACGAAATCAATGTAGATACCATTTTGGCTAAAGTGGGTTTACCGTGTTTTGTAAAACCAAACAAATCGGGGTCAAGTTTCGGAATTTCGAAAGTAAAAACAGCAGCTGAGTTTTTGCCCGCCATTGAAAATGCCTACAAAGAAGACGATGAAATTATCATTGAGAGTTTCTTAGACGGAACAGAAGTTTCAGTGGGTGTGATTAATTATAAAGGAACTGTGACGGTTTTACCCATTACCGAAATCGTATCGGAAAACGATTTTTTTGATTACGAAGCTAAATATTTGGGGAAATCGAAAGAGATTACGCCAGCTCGAATTTCAGAAGAATTGAAAGTAAAAATAGAAACGGTTGCCAAAAGAGCGTATGAAGTACTTAAAATGAAAGGTTTTTCGAGAAGTGAATTCATTATCGTTAATAACGAACCGCACATGCTAGAAATGAATACGATTCCAGGTCTAACTACCGAAAGTATTTTGCCACAACAAGCTCGTGAAGCCGGAATCTCGCTACCGGAATTATTTGAAAATGCAATCGAATTGGCTTTAAAGAAATAACTATGAAAAAAGCAGTATTTCCAGGTTCGTTTGACCCCATTACTAACGGACATTTTGATATCATCAAAAGAGGGGTTTCTTTATTTGATGAAGTAATAGTAGCCATTGGGGTTAATGCCGATAAAAAATATATGTTTTCGTTAGAAGATAGAAAACGCTTTATTGAAGAAGCTTTCAAAGACGAACCTAAAGTTAGAGTGATTACCTACTCGGGTTTAACCATCGATTTGTGTAAAAAAGAGAAGGCTGATTTCATTTTACGCGGACTAAGAAATCCGGCTGATTTTGAATTTGAAAAGGCCATTGCTCATACCAACCGTGTCCTGTCAAAAATAGAAACGGTGTTCTTGTTGACCGCTGCTGGTACTTCCTTTATTTCCTCCAGTATTGTGCGCGATGTGTTGCGCAATGGTGGCGATATTTCGCAATTGGTTCCTGAATCGGTGCTAACAAAAAAGTAGTTTAGTTTTCAAAAACTAGCAATTTATCTTTTACAATTAAATTCGAAAAACCAAATTCCCTTTTTATCCATTCTAAGGTTTTGAGTTGGTATATAAAAACATGGGTAAAATCATCTTTGTAATACCAATTTTCAAAAGGTTTTTGGTTGGTATAAACTTCTGTTTTGCAATATAATTTCCCTTTTGGAAGCAATAAACTTTTCAATACTTCAAATTCTTGATACGGTTGGTGAAAATGTTCCATTACTTCGCAACACGAAACGTAATCATATTTTTGGTTTAAAAGTGAGGGCTCGTTCGCGAAAAATAAATCGTAATTCTGTACTTGAAACCCTTTATCGGTTAACATTTTAGCAATCACCGGTCCGGTCCCAGAACCAAAATCCAAGCCTTTCGCCTCGGGAGAAAAATCGTGTAAAACAGCATCAACTATTGGCGAAACAAACGCTTGATACCGTTCGTCAAAAATATCATTATTGTGCTTTTCGTAGTGTTCTTTTTCCGCATCAGCGGTTAAAAAAGTGTGTTTGGGTCTAAAAATACCTTCACAACTAGTGCATTTATAAAACAAATGCTTTGGCTTTTCACAAAAAAGCGTTGCAGCGGAATTACAAAGTGGACAATTGTGCGAAATCATTTACTCCTCTTCTTTCTTTATCACTTTTCGTGCGACTTCAATTTTATACTTCTTCCCTTTCATTTTCTCCTCTTTGATGTTTTGCAATAAAGATTTCACTTTGGAATATTTCACCGCGACAAACGAAATAAAATCTTTGACTTCGATTAACCCAATGTCGTCTTTTTCCAATTTTCCTTTTTGCGAAAAGAACCCAACAATGTCAATTTTATTCAACTTGTTTTTCTTTCCTCCGCTAATGTATAAAGTTTGGTACAACGGTGCTTTCGGCAATGATTTCGCATTGGAAACGTCTAAACGGCGTTTACCATAATCAAAATAGTCCGCTTTCTTTTCGGTTTCATGAATCAACACATAAGCAGTTCCTGTGGCCAACATACGTGCAGTTCTTCCGTTTCTGTGGGTGAATTCGTCTTCTTTAGCCGGTAAATGGTAATGAATTACGTGTTTCATTTCAGGAATATCCAAACCACGAGCCCCTAAATCAGTCGTAATCAAATAGGAAACACTGCCGTTTCGAAACTGAATTAAAGCACGCTCGCGTTCATCTTGGTCTAATCCGCCGTGATAATACGTAGAAATAATTCCTTTCTGCGTTAACATTTCATGAATTCTTTCTACCGCTTCTCTGTGGTTACAAAATATAATCGCAGCTTCTGAATGTAACGAACAAATCAACTGAAACAACGCATCAATTTTATCTTTCGATTTCGAAAATACAATACGAACATCTAAATTATCGTTTTGTTTTTGGTTCGGAATAAAATCGATTACTTTCGGATCAATTACTTTGGTATATTTCGGAATTTCCACGCCCGAAGTCGCAGAAACTAAAATGCGTTTATTGGCTCTGGTGATTTTTCCAATGATATACGACATTTCCTCATGAAACCCCAATTGCAAGGACTTGTCAAATTCGTCTAATACATAGGTTTTGATGTTCTCCGTAGCAAAACTGCCTCGGTCCAAATGATCAGCAATTCTTCCAGGTGTCCCAATCAATAGCGCCGGTGGATTGCTCAAATTATTAATTTCTATATCAATAGAATGGCCCCCATAACACGTATTGACTTTGTAATGCGTGCCCATTTTTTTCCAAACTTGTTCGATTTGCAACCCCAATTCGCGAGAAGGTACTAAAATTAAACATTGTACGCCTTTCACCTCTTCGTCTAAAAGTTGAAAAATAGGCAATAAAAAAGCTAAGGTTTTCCCCGAACCTGTTGGCGAAAGCAACAAAACGTTATCTTCATTCAAAATAGCGTGTTGGGCTACTTCTTGCATTTTGTTTAAACTTTGAATACCAAGATTCAATAGTACATTGTTGGAATATGGATTTTGACTCATGCGGCAAAGATAGTGATGATTGTTGATTGATGCCTATCGATTTTTAAATTAACCCGTTCAATACAATTAAATAAAACAAATTTAAAGCGTTTTGAACCACATAGAAACATAGGAAAAAAGAATTGGATAGCCCTAAATTTGGGTGAAAATAGACTATGTAAACTATAAAAAGAGTTAAAATGACTCACCACTTCCAACAATTAAACTATGTTTCTATGTGTTTCAAGTAAAAAACTTTATTTTTGAAAATCAAATACAATTCTGCTATGCGTATTATAACTATAAGTTTGCTTTTCTTTTCACTTTTTGTTTTTTCACAAAACGATTTAGCCACGCCTTTTGAACGCGGCAACGGTAATCAATCTACTACTTATGAAGAATGTATTGCGTTTTATGAAAAATTAGACGAACGTTTTGCCAACATCCAAATGATACAAAAAGGCACCACCGATAGCGGAAAACCGCTGCATTTAGTACTTTTTTCAAGCGAAGGCACATTTGATTTTGATGCATATTTTACTAAAAATAAAGCTGTAATATTAATCAACAACGGCATTCACGCAGGCGAACCTGACGGAATTGACGCTACCATGATGTTGATGCGCGATTTAGCCCTAGGAAAAATCAAAACGGCTAAAAATACTTTTATTGCTGCAATTCCGGTGTATAGTGTGGGCGGGATGTTGAATCGAAATTCGCATTCAAGAGCCAATCAAAACGGACCAGAAGCATATGGTTTTAGAGGGAATGCCCGCAATTATGATTTGAACCGCGATTTTATTAAATCAGACACTAAAAATTCGAGAAGTTTTCAAAAGCTGTTTACCGAGTTAAATCCTGATATTTTCTTAGACAATCACGTTTCTAATGGGGCAGATTACCAATATACGTTTACGTGTATTGCGACCCAACACGAACGTTTGGGAAACAAATTGGGTAATTATTTCATCAACGAATTATATCCTTCGGTGGTAAAAGACATGAACAAAAAGAACATCGATGTTGTTCCGTATGTAAACATACATGGTGATATGCCTGACAAAGGTTTTGAACAATTTACCGATACGCCAAGATATGCCACGGGTTACACTACGCTATTTCATACGTTAGGTTTTGTGCCCGAAACACATATGTTGAAAGTGTATAAAGAACGTGTGAAAGTGACCTACGAATTTATGGTCAGCTCGATTAATTTCGCCGATGCAAATTGGCAAAAAATCAAGCAAATGCGAAAAGAAGCATTGAGCGAATATCAAGCCGGAATGCAATATCCATTGGACTGGGGAATTGATTCAACGAAAGTGTCTTATATTGACTTCAAAGGCTATCAAGGCGGATACAAACCCAGTGCTGTTTCAGGAAAAGACCGTTTATATTATGATAAAAGCCAACCGTTTACCAAGAAAATTCCGTTCTATGGCAATTATAAACCTACCAAATTTGTAAGTATTCCAAAAGCCTATATCATTCCGCAATCGCAATGGCAGGTTTTAGACCTATTGGAATTAAATAATATCAATGTGCATCGTCTTCAAAAAGACACTATTATGGAAGTAGAATCCTATAAAATTGAAAGCTATCAAACGTCTAAATCACCTTATGAAGGGCATTACGGACATTACAACACGAAAGTATCTAAATCGTCACGAAAAGTGCAGTTTCATTATGGCGATTATGTATTGTATACGAATCAACCTGGCGTGAAATATTTAGTTGAAACCTTAGAACCAGAAGCGGTGGACAGTTATTTTAATTGGAACTTCTTTGACCCTATTTTACAACAAAAAGAATATTTTTCGAGTTATGTTTTTGAAGATTTAGCGAAAGAATTCTTAGATAAAAATCCAAAAATCAAAGCCGAATTAGAGCAAAGGAAACAAAGCGATAAAGCATTTGCTGAAAACGGAGCGGCGCAATTGGATTGGGTGTACAGACAATCGCCTTATTATGAAAAGGCGCATTTGCAGTATCCAGTATATCGAATGAATTAGACCATTTGTCAATGAGTCAATGTACCAATGAGATTGAATTGAGAAATTGGCACATTTAATTGATCTTACTCAAACAACAACTTAATATTCTCATAGGAATTTTCTAATAACGTTGGAATGTCCTGTGGACGCACCCAAGCTACTTTCTCGATACCTTCTTCGGCTTGGCCTTGCGGCGTGCCTTCAAATTTGGTTCGCATTTCAAACCATTGGGTAATTTTTAGTTTGTAGCGCCCGTTGCGTTTGAAAATATGATAGGTTTTTTGTAATTTTTCGGTAATGACTAATCCGGTGACTCCGGTTTCTTCTTCTACTTCTCGAATAGCAGTTTCTTCAATGGTTTCATTTTTTTCCATACCGCCTTTTGCCAAATCCCATTTGCCGTTTCTAAAAATAAAAAGTACGTCGCCATCGGTATTGTATACCAATCCCCCACCCGCTTTTTCAATAGGCAATTTCGCACGTAGCGTTTTCATAATTAGTTTCTCATCGGGATGGTAGAGAAATGCTTTCTGAATTTTATTTTGAAAAATTTTAATAATCAATTTCTTGATATCCACACTTTCCAATAAAAAAAGTTTGAAATCGGTTTCTTTTTGAACCTGATTTGTCAAAAAAAGTGGCTTATCGTTCACAAAAACTTTATACATTTGCACTA
>JACCDH010313642.1_pt1 | contig 37966 bp, 26 predicted proteins | sample 7442481 | NCBI WGS metagenome assembly JACCDH01 (sample SAMN15323433, study PRJNA562643) | freshwater metagenome | isolation source: river surface water | place: USA:Blue River Watershed | collected 2017-08-15 | reverse complement strand
CAAACAACAACTGGGGAAGTGGCGCCAAGTTTTTACATGTGACGATGGGAACTACTGATTTGGGAACGCAGCAGATATTGAGTGTGCCGTATGCTTTATATAGCGAATCGACAAATGTCTCCATCAGTCCAACGGGAGATACTTTAACGATTGGAAGAAACAGTGTGATTGTTCCTGGGATTAGTGCGGCTAATCCAAACCATGGAGGGTTGGGATCACAGGTTTTGGTTGGCAATACAACTTGCGCCAATGAATACATCAGTGTTACCGGCTGTGGCGGACAAACTTCTTTGACTTACGATGGAAGAACCTATGACTTGGTTGAGATTGGCGGGCAGTGCTGGTTTGCAGACAATTTAGCCACAGATCAATACCGCAATGGAGACCCCATTCCAACGGGTTTAGACCAGACTACGTGGCAAAACACCACATCAGGTGCTTATGCCATTTACAACAACGATCCCGCGAATGATGTCACTTATGGCAAGTTGTACAATTGGTACACCACTGTTGATACGAGAGGCCTTTGTCCCTCCGGCTGGCACGTACCCACGGATTGCGAATGGATGTATTTGGAAGGTAGTTTGGGAATGTCAGTTGCAGATCAAGAGACAGAAGGATTAAGAGGAAGTGAAGGAGGAGCCTTAAAGGCCACCACTGGATGGAATTCTCCCAACACAGGTGCTACCAACAGCTCTGGATTTACCGCCCTACCTGGCGGTTACCGCTACGTCAATGGAACATACAACTTCATTGGCAACTTCGGTTACTGGTGGAGTAGTACAGAGATCGGTTCTTACGTTGCTTGGAGCCGCTTACTGTACTACAACATTTCCAATGTCTACCGCAACTTCTACACCTATAAGCAATACGGCTTTAGCGTGCGTTGCGTAAGGGATTAGATTTATTTCAAATGTTGATTTTGGATCATGCGATCATCCGAAAGAGTTGAAGTGTTTTACTGTGTTTGTTCTTTATTCGTCTTGGTTTTTTGTTTTATAGATTTGTATTCAATAAGATAAATTCAAACTTTAAATAATCTAGTATTATGAAACAATCAAGAAAAAAATCTAACACATTTGTTTTTCTGTTTGGAAAGATTACTTGGATTTAACTAATACACCACCTCAGTATTCATGATTTTGGAAATTAAGAATAGACTGCTTAAAAGTGCAGATGATAAATTAGAATTTGATAAGCATATTTTTGAAGGCTTGAGTCTTTTAAAAGTATTGAATATTAATCAAAGATTGCTTGATTTATTGAGTATTTCTGAAAATGAATTTTCTCAGTATCAAATACAGAGTGATTTAGTCAGTTTCTTAATGGAGGATGTACGACGGGGTTATTATAGTTCAATGAGTTACGAAGATCATTTGAGATTGAGTTACCTTTTAGAGATTATTGATCAACTATATTCTAAAGATTTTTACCTTTCTACACAACAATCAACAACTGAGTTAAGAGAGGTAAAAATATATTTGGAAGTAGTTCGAACAGCCCAATCCATAATCAATTCAGATGCATATGTAATCGAGTATTGTTTAAATAGGGCTCTTGAATTAGCGAAGAGAATGTATGATTTCTATAATAGATTTGATTTGTCAAGTATTAATTTTAGTGATAATCTGTTTGATGTTTTAACTCAAATTGTTCGCCACAGATATTTTGGGATTTTAGAGAGTTTTTTCAATGATATAGAAGATAGGTCTAGTCCAGAATGGCGTTGTTATACTTTGCTTTTTCTTTTGGGAAAGTTGGATAAATGCGATGAAACATCTTTCGATATTTTGTTAAATCTGATATCACAAGAAATTAATAATAAGAAATATTTCTATTGCGATTTAGATCAAATCAAGTTGAAGCTTTCGACAGTATTTTCAAGTTTTGGTTATACGGATGCGGCAGAACTTGAGTTTGATTTTATTTTTGATCAAAATGCTTTGATTCTAAGAAAAGGATTTGCTTTTAAAGGAGATAGTTATGATTTAAGTGCTGATGATCTTTCAATAGCCTTTCTCAGGGAAATGATAATACAAAGAAGATCTAACGAGGTGCAGTCAATAATAGTATTGCGGTTATCGGAATTAGACGCACTTCGCCAGGATGCCAATGAACAACATAAAGTTGGAACTGACGCCAAATGGTGTTCAATAAAAAGTGATTGTGATGAAGGTTTTTTTTTCTTCTTTATGTTGGCAAAAGTACTTTCAATTTCTGACGGGAAACAATATCCTTTTTTAAAGAATTTTCTGAGATATTATGAGAATTATGGATTTGAAGAAAATCAAGTCTGCATTTGTAAGAGTGTTATTGTTTCCTGTAAATGTCTGACATGTGGATTTTGCCAGGCAAGGAATCATGTAATGAGATTTTTCGAAATTTCTGGAAATTACAATTATGCGGCTCATTTTATACATGTTTTTGGAAGCAAGTATGTTCCTAGTTGGATTTTGATTAATAGCATTAAGATGTGCGATATTGATAGTTTTAGATTGGTTGTAAATCTGGAGGATGTCTCCGTTAAAGAAGAAATTTTATCAAGATCTTGGATAAGCTTAGGAAGTGTTTTTTCCAGATATAATTCTGTAAATTCATTTGTTAGTTTTCTGGAAGCAATTAATCATCCGATTTGTAGATGTTCTTTTTTTATAGGTTTTGTTTTGGATTTAAAGGCTATTGATTTTTCAAAGGAGGATTTCCTTAGTTTGTTAACAGCTTTGCCGAATGAAAACTTGATTCTGGTTCTATTAGAAAAGTTTGAAATCAGCAGATGGATTAGACAAGAGTGCGATTTGTTTGACTATGATCGAGCAATTTTAAGGAATTGGACTCTGCTTCACAAATTAAGAGAAGAATTTAAAGATGCAAGTTAGTTTTCTCCCTTATTGTGTATATGTACTTTGAGCATATGGTTTAAATGTTTACCTTTGATTTTGTAAGGAACATCATGGGTATGAACGACAAAGAAAGGGTGATACTCACCCCCAATCAGAAGGCGCTGAAGATTAATCTCAATCCCGCTATCTACGGCACTTTTGCCGAGATCGGCGCAGGTCAAGAAGTGGTTCGTCATTTCTTCCGCGCTGGCGGTGCAAGCGGTACCATCGCAAAGGCCATGAGCGCGTATGACAAAGATTTCTCTGATGCCATTTACGGCAAAGAGGCAAAGGGTCGTTATGTGTGCAAGCCCCGTTTGATCAACATGATCAATCATGAATACCGCTTGATTGAAGAACTTCTGAAGCGCACCGATCATCCCACCAAAACGTTTTTCTCCTTCGCCAATACCATTGCCACCATCAACTTTTCCAAGACCGTGCAAGGTCATGGATGGATGGGGGTGAAGTTTCAAACGGATCCTTCTAAAGAACCCAATGAAATCATCCTTCACGCCCGCTTTCACGAGCAAGACGCATTGTTGCAACAAGCCACAACGGGTATCCTTGGTGTGAACTTGATTTATGGTTGCTTTAACCTTTACCAGAACCCAAAAGAACTTTTGTTGTCCTTGTACGATAACCTTCACCGCGACCAAGTGGAGATTGACATGATCGAGATGATCGGTCCTGACTTTGCTGAGGTGGACAACCGTCTGCTCTCCCTTCAATTGGTGAAGAACGGCATGACAGAGGCTGTCATTTTCTCTCCAGACGGAGCCAATTTACAGGCTGCGGATGTGTTGTACAAAAAGAATATTTTGGCCATTAGGGGTTCATTCCGCCCGGTGACCAAAGTGAATATTGATATGATCCTCAAAGGAATGAAACACTTCCAAGAGGATCCCAAAGTTGATCCAGAACAGATTCAAGTTTTGTTTGAAATTACGCTTAACAACCTCTCCGCTGCAGGTGAGGTGGACGAGCAAGACTTCTTGGATCGCGCAGATATTCTTTGTTCTTTAGGACAAACTGTTTTGGTGTCCAACTTCTCTCAGTATTACAAGTTGGTGGAGTATTTCTCTACCCATACTTCCAAGCGCATGGGTATCATCTTGGGTGCCAACATGCTGTATCAATTGTTTGATGAGAAGTATTACCGTGATGTCAATGGTGGCATCTTGGAAGTGTTTGGTGTGATGTTCTCTCGCGATCTCAAAATGTACGTCTACCCATGGCGTGAGCAGGATACAGGCCTTTTGGAAACAGTGGGAAATGCCGACATCCATCCGCGCATCAAACCTTTGTACGACTACTTGGTCTTCAATAAGCGCCTGAAAGACATTGAGGATTACAATCCAGACATCTTAGATATTTTCTCACGAGATGTGTTGGCGATGATCAAAGCAGGCTATCCCGGATGGGAGCGCATGGTGCCTACCTACGTAGATACCATCATCAAAGATTATCAATTGTTTGGCTATTTGCCCAATATCGAGAAAGACCCGAGTTATCAGCCACCAGACAGGGTGCAGAAGTATCTGCAAGGTCAATTGGAATCAAAGTCTTAAAAGAACTAGAGTTCACCAAAAGAAAAAACGCGTTCGGCACGAATGCCTCTTTCGGTTTGCTTTAAAGTACAACACTCGTTTTGTGCGTCGTGCTCAAAGAACAATACCCATTGTTCATCCAATGCTTTTTGCAAGAAGACTTCTTTTTCTGCCAAAGTGATCAAAGGTCGGGTGTCGTAACCCATGACATACGGCAAGGGCAAGTGACCAACGCTCGGCAATAAGTCCGCCATAAACGCTACTTTTTTTCCTTTGTATTGCATCACCGGAATCATCATGCTCTCAGTATGCCCGTCGACAAAGAATACCTCAAAATCCAAGTCGGTGGATTGAAATTGTCCTGTGCGCTCAATGAATTTCAATTGACCGCTTTCTTGAATCGGTAGAATGTTCTCCTTTAAAAAACTGGCTTTTTCTCTGGGGTTGGGTTCTGTGGCCCATTGCCAATGTTGGGCATTGCTCCAATAATGCGCGTTTTTGAAAGCAGGAACCAAACGCTCAGATTGCGCATCGCGCTGGATGGCACCTCCGCAATGGTCAAAGTGCAAATGCGTTAAAAAAACATCGGTGATTTCATCGGAGTGAAAACCGGCCGCTTGAATGCTCTTGTGCAATTCACCTTCACCGTGAAGGTGGTAGTGACCAAAAAATAAATCGCTTTGCTTTTGACCGATTCCCGTGTCAATCAGAATGAGACGGTTCCCATCTTCAATAAGCATGCAGCGCATGGCCCAAGTGCACAAATTGTTGTCGTCAGCAGGATTGGTTTTGCTCCAAATGATTTTGGGGACAACACCAAACATGGCGCCACCATCGAGCTTGAAAAAACCGGTATCTATCGGGTGAATCTTCATCGTTTTCGTTTGGGCAAAGGTAGTTAACCCAAGCATTTTATGGCTTACCTTAGCGCTTTGAAATTAGATCATGAGCAATAACCCTTTGATGGCCATTTCACCTGTTGATGGCCGGTACCATTCTTCGACAAACGTATTGAATCAGTATTTTTCTGAATTTGCCTTAATCAAGTACCGTGTTTGGGTGGAGGTAGAATACATCATCGCCTTGTCAGAAATTCCTTTGCCTCAGCTGCGCGCTTTCAAGCCCGCACATGGCGAGCAATTGCGCAATTGGGTCGAGAATTTTTCGGAGGTTGATGCCTTGAAGATCAAGGAGTATGAAAAGACCACCAACCACGATGTGAAAGCAGTGGAGTATGCCGTGAAGGACCAATTGGAAGCGATGGGCATGGGTGCGGTGAAAGAATTTGTGCATTTTGGATTGACCTCACAAGACATCAACAATACAGCCATTCCAGCCAGTTTGCGTGATGCTTTGGACGATGTATATCTTCCAGAGATGGAGGTTTTGATTGATCAAATTTTGTCCAGTGCAAAAGAGTGGAAGGATGTGGCCATGTTGGCCAAGACCCATGGTCAGCCTGCATCACCAACGCGTTTGGGCAAAGAGATTTGTGTTTTTGTTGAGCGTTTGGAGGCCCAGTTGGATCAGTTGGAAGAGATTCCAGCTTCTGCCAAATTTGGTGGTGCAACAGGGAATTTCAATGCACATGCGGTGGCTTACCCTGATATCGATTGGGTGGAGTTTGCCAATGATTTTTTAGAAGAAAAATTAGAGTTGCACCGTTCTCAATACACGACGCAAATTGAACATTATGACAACCTGGCGGCAACATTTGATGTCATCAAAAGAATGAATGTAATCCTGCTGGACTTGTGCCGCGACATGTGGTCCTATGTCAGCATGGAGTATTTTAAGCAAAAGACCAAAGAGGGAGAGATTGGTTCATCGGCCATGCCGCACAAGGTGAATCCAATTGACTTCGAAAATGCAGAAGGGAATTTGGGCATCGCCAATGCGCTGTTGGAGCACTTGTCTGCCAAGCTCCCTGTATCTCGTTTGCAGCGCGATTTGACCGACAGCACAGTATTGAGAAATATTGGCGTTCCATTGGCGCATACATTGTTGGCCTTGAAGAGCATTCAGAAAGGTTGGTCCAAATTGTTGCTCAACGAGGCGGCATTGCAGCATGATTTAGATAAGAATTGGGCGGTAGTGGCAGAGGCCATTCAAACCATTTTGCGCAGAGAAAATTATCCTGCTCCTTATGAGGCGTTGAAGAAATTGACCAGAGGGAATGAAATCAACCAAGCATCGATTGCCCAGTTTATTGATGAGTTGGAAGTTTCGGATTCGGTGAAGAATGAGATGCGTAAAATAACGCCACACAATTACACAGGTATTCATTTGATGGATTTGGTAGATTGATGAAATCAAAGGCCTTTAAAGATATCATTGCGCTTTGTGCACCGTACAAGAAAGAGTTGATTTCCAACTTTCTTTTGAATGTGGTGAACTCTGTTTTTTCGTTGTTTACTTTTTTAAGTGTCGTCCCCTTCTTGTACATTCTGTTCAAGGTGCAGCAGACGACAGGGCCAAGTGCGAGTGGCAACAAATGGTGGCAGATTGCTGAACAAGGTTTAAAGAAATATGTGGATGCACACGGCGAAATCAATGCATTGATGTTGATGTGTGGGACGATTGTGTTGTTGGCGCTGTTGAAGAATCTCTCCAATTATTTGTCTCTGTTGAGCATTGCAAAAGTGCGAACCGCGATTTCACGTGATCTTCGTGCGAAATTGTACGCTAAAGTGCTCCGTTTGTCTGTTGCCTTTTATACCCACGAGAAAAAAGGAGACTTGATTTCCAGAATGACCAATGATTTGATGGAAATTGAGTTCTCTGTCATTGGTGCGCTCGAGGCTTTACTCAAAGCGCCCATCATGCTCACCATCTCCATTGTGACCCTGTTTGTCATCTCATGGCAGTTGACACTTTTTGCTTTATTGTTCTTACCCATCAGTGGTATTTTGATTTCGCGCATTGCCAAGAGTTTGAAAAATGCCGCCAAGCGTGGCAAAGGAAGTTTGGGCGAATTGATTTCTGTTATTGAAGAGACATTAACCGGTATGCGTGTGGTGAAGGTGTTCAATGCAGAACATTATTTTGGCAACAAATTCAACAACGAAAATGATTCTTATTTCAAGTTGATGCACCGGCTGTACAGAAGAGAATATTTGAGTTCTCCGATGTCTGAATTCATCTCCATGTCCGTCATTGCGATATTGCTTTTTGTCGGAGGAAAAATTGTTTTGGAAGAGGAAATGTCCGGCGCTTTGTTGATTGGTTATTTGGTGGTTTTTTCACAAGTCATTCAACCGGCTCGCGCCTTGTCAGAGGCGGTATTCAAGGTGTCCAAAGGAGCTGCCTCGTTGGATCGGGTCAACGAAATCATGGATGCTGAGGAGTCCGTGCAAGATGTACCTGGCGCTGTTGAAGTAGGAGATTTTCAATCCGATATTCAATTTCAAAAAGTATCCTTTGGTTATGGAGACAAATCGGTATTGAAGGACATTTCATTTACGGTGAAGAAAGGTGAGACCGTGGCTTTGGTAGGGCCATCTGGAAGTGGGAAATCTACGATTGCTTCCTTGGTCGTGCGATTGATGGATCCGCATCAAGGCGATATATTGGTGGATGGCGTTTCTTTGCGCAGCCGTTCATTGTCCTCATGGAGAAATCACGTAGGCGTCGTTACCCAAGACTCTATTCTTTTCAATGATACCATATCCAAGAACATCGCATTGGGATTTGATCAAGTGGATGAGTCAAGGGTAAAGGCGGTGGCCAAAATGGCCAATGCCGCCGAGTTTATCGAACAATGTCCAGGTCAATGGGAATTCAATGTAGGGGATGGAGGAAGCAAGTTATCTGGCGGACAAAAGCAACGCGTTTGCATTGCGCGCGCCTTGTACAAGAATCCTCCCATTTTGATTTTGGATGAAGCCACGTCGGCCTTGGATACCCAGAGCGAACAGTTGGTGCAAGATGCCATTCAAAACATGATGAAAGACCGCACCAGCATTGTCATTGCACACCGTTTAAGCACCGTGCAAAATGCAGATTGTATATTGGTGATTGACCAAGGCGAAATTGTACAAAAAGGCAACCACCAAGAATTGATGGCGCAAGAAGGTTTGTACAAAACCTTGGTAGAACTGCAAGAGTTGGGTTAATTATTCTTCCGTTTTCTCAGCGATGAAAAAATGGGCCCAAATGCTTCTTGATAATCGAAACATATAGGGGAATAGGACCAAGCTCGTTCCAATGCCTGAAAAAAGAAAAGTTGCGGGGTGGGTCAAGAAACCAAACTCTATCCATCCCCACCAATCAAAACATTTTAAAGCAACCAACACAGCTACCCAAGTCGCTACGGTTAACGCCCAAGAGACATAAGCCGCACCAAAATAAAAACCGGGCTCAGGTTGAAAATCTGCACCACAATGATTGCAACACTTTTTGTTTTTGCTCAAATCTTTTAAGGTGTACAAAGCAGGGTTTTCGTACAAACTTTCTTGATGGCAGGCGGGACATTTAAATGTAAGAGCAGAGATAAAAGTGTTCATGTTCGATTTGAATTTCGATGCAAAGGTAGCGTGTAAGAAGTGCGCATTTGTGTGATTGAAATCACTTCACGCAAATCACTGTGTCGAGCAATGAGCCGTAGGCGATGAATGCGCCCAATCCCCCTTTAACATTGGATCTTAAATTGTAAGGCAATGCAAAAGGGCCACCACCTTGGTTCTCGAAATCAAAGATGAATTGGAAGCTGGGGTAGTCGATGACTTGACCTTTTACGACGACAGTGTCCCCCACTTTATAGTAACCAGCTTCATCATTGGTGTCATCGAATTTTTCTGAATTTAATTCTCTCCCACGGTAGTATGAAAAATCAAAATTCAATCCGTTGAAGAAGGCGTCGTCTGTCACTGAATTAAAAGGATAGATAAAATCGGCATCCTTGGGCTGTCCAATCAAATCTGCTTGATCAGCAGGGGCGTTGGTGTATCGGTTGATGCGCTTGGCTGCCCAGCGGTAGCAATTGCCTAAAGTATCAGGGTCAGTTAATGTTGCATACAAAAAACCCAATGAGTCTGCGGGATTTCCGGAAGGGATATCGAACCATAGACTATCCAAAGGAATGGGCGTGTTAAGTTTGGTGGTTGCGGTTACAGTTCTACCCTGGTGTACGACTTTAAGGTTATACACCTTGTTGGGTTGCCCCCAAAAGTTGGGATTGAGAGAGGTGTATGCACAAAAATTATTGGCGGCAATTTGCTCAGCAGGAATGCCTATTAAATCTGCAACCAGTTCCAATTGTTCCGGTGTGAGACTGGATGCATTCAATACATCCAATGTGTCCGTTAATCCATCAACTGTTAGGGTTACTGTGGCATCGCAGATGTAAAAGTTCTTCAGTGTTTCCGCAGTAATCGGGTCGAAATAACCTTGGGATTGGCTGAGAAAAATGATGGGCGGAAAGCCATTTTCAATGGTTCCTTCAACGACCAATTGAGATTCTGTTTCCGGCAAATCCACGGTAATTTCTTTTTCGCAGGCTACGAGTAACCAACAGGCAATGACGCAGATGAATAGACTGAATTTTTTCACGACTCAAAGGTAAGGTGCTGTGACCTCCAACAAGTGAACGCATTAACATTTCTTCAAATTTTTCAGGCAACAAGTTTATCCTTTTTCGGTTGTAATTTTGAATCATAATAAATTGTATTGCAAATGAAACAGAATTGGTGGTTATTGTCTAGTGCAGCGTTGCTCGGAGGGGGCGTTGCGCTTATCGGAAGTGCAGTGATACAATGGAGCAATCCAAGTTTTGGAAATGGAAATTCATCACTTCCTTCTCATCAAGTGTCCTATGCTGGCGGGATGCCTGGCGACATGAATACAGACTTCGTTGGTGCAGCGGATCGGTCCGTTAATAGCGTCGTTCACGTGAAAACGGAAAGTACGGTGAGTCCAGCGTACAATCCCTGGTTCGATTTTTTTGGGTACCAACAACAACCTCAGGTGCAGCAGGGAACGGGAAGTGGTGTGATTATCTCTAACGATGGTTACATCATCACCAACAACCACGTGGTAGAAGGAGCGCAGAAGTTAATCGTTACCTTAAATAACAACAAGAATTATACAGCTGAATTGGTGGGTCGGGATCCCAGTACCGATATCGCTGTCATTAAAATTGACGAAGAAAATTTGCCAGCCATCAATTGGGGCAATAGCGAAGATGTAAAAGTGGGGGAATGGGTATTGGCCGTAGGTAATCCATTTGAGTTGACCTCAACCGTAACAGCAGGTATTGTCAGCGCCAAAGCGAGAAACATTAATTTGATAGGAAACCGCAACAATGGATCAGAGGAAATATTCCCTGTAGAGTCTTTTATTCAAACGGATGCTGCGGTGAACCCCGGAAATAGTGGAGGTGCTTTGGTCAATGCCAAAGGAGAGTTGGTGGGAATCAACACGGCCATTGCTTCTCGCACGGGTGTTTTTTCTGGTTATTCTTTTGCTGTTCCCACTACGATTGCCCGTAAAGTGGCAACCGATATCATTGAGTTTGGTCGTGTACAGCGGGCTTTCATTGGGGTAAAGATTTCAGAAGTTTCCGAAGAAATTGCCAAAGACAAAGGATTGAATGAAGTAGCCGGAATATTGGTCAATGGCGTAACGGCCACTGACACAGAGATCAAGGAAGGTGATGTTATTCTTAAAGTGGGCGATCGCCCTGTGAAGAATGTGCCTCAGTTGCAAGAGCAAGTTGCCAAATATCGCCCTGGCGATAAGGTTAAATTGGGTGTTTGGAGAAACAACAAGTGGCAGGAAATTACTGTAGCCTTGAAGAATAGAAGTGGAAAGGCCGAGTTGAGCAATTTTGAAGCAGAGGCAGCAGCCAATGTGAGTTCATTGGGAGCTGATTTTGGCGTGGTTTCTTCTGATGAAAAGGCCAAACTGCGGATCAAGGGCGGAGCCAAGATCAAGGCCATTAGTCCAGGGAAATTAAAGGCTGCGGGTATACAGCCTGGCTTTATCATCACCAAGGTTGATGAAGAATGGGTTGAAACACCAGAGGATTTGAAAACCATTTTGGGATCCAAAGCAAAAGGGGAAGGCATTATGATTGAAGGGATATACCCCAATGGAACCCGCGCTTATTACGGATTTGGATTGTAATAAAAATTTCTTTCTCGAAAATACAACGGGTTTGCCATACCTGTTGTATTTTCGACTCCCGTGAGGAAGAAGATAAATATTGCCATTGATGGTTACTCATCCTGCGGGAAAAGTACCATTGCCAAAGCCGTTGCCAAGGCCCTTTACTATTTTTATGTAGATTCAGGTGCGATGTACCGCGCCATTACGCTTTTTGCACTTCAAAGCAACTGCATTAAAAAAGATCAAACTTTGGATGAGCCATTGTTGGTTCGTTTGTTGGATCATGTAGTGGTTTCATTTAAATACAACACGGATTCTGGTGAACAAGAAATTTATCTGAACGGAATCAACGTGGAAAGAGAGATCAGATCCATCCAAGTTTCCAACCAAGTTTCCTTGGTGAGTGCGGTCAAAGAAGTTCGTATCAAATTGGTGCGTTTGCAAAAGCGTTTGGCAGAGTCGAAAGGTGTGGTGATGGATGGTCGTGATATTGGGACAGTGGTTATGCCCGATGCGGAATTAAAGGTATTTATGGTTGCCGATGCTGACGTTCGGTCTAAGCGCCGATATGATGAGTTAATCGCTGCTGGGTTGGATGTTTCGTTGGAGGAAATAAAATCCAACATTTCCAATCGCGATTTAATTGATACAACGCGCGAGATGGATCCATTGCGTCAAGCAGAGGATGCCGTCGTGGTGGACAATTCCAACCTAACCTTGGATGAGCAGTTTGATTTTGTCATGGCACAGGCCCTGAAGCGCATCGGCGAGTAATTCAACAAACCTTTGTTCGCCTTTTTATAGAATTCTCAATCCATTCAAAAACAAACTCCTTTTCTTTGGATATTGATGAGAAGGATATTGCTTGTTTTGTTTTTATGGATGGTTGGAATGATGGATGGATGGGCTCAACCAGTTTTCAACCGTGAGCCCACGCCTTGGGCGGATTCCGTTTTTAGTACACTGACTTTGGACCAAAAAATTGGTCAACTCTTCATGGTTCCCGCATGGAGCGATCCCAAACACATGTATTTCAACGACAAGCAAATGGTCGATTGGATTTCGAAATACGGTGTAGGGGGAATCATTTTCTTTCAAGGAGGTCCCCAAAATCAACTCAAATTTACCCAGCGCTATCAAGACATGTCGCAGATACCCTTGCTGATCGGAATGGATGCCGAGTGGGGGTTGAGCATGCGCTTGGATTCCACCATTCTTTATCCCCGTCAGTTGACTTTGGGCGCGTTGCGCGATGTTTCATTGATCAAGGATTATGCTGCAGAAACGGCCAGGCAATTGAAGCGCATCGGTGTTCATTTTAGTTTTTCACCTGTGGTTGATATCAATAACAACCCAAAGAATCCTGTCATCAGCAATCGATCTTTTGGCGAAAGCCGTGAAGTCGTGGTTCAAGCCAGTGAGGCCTTTATGCATGGTTTGCAAGAAAATCACATTTTGGCGTGCGCCAAGCATTTTCCAGGTCACGGCGATACGGATACTGATAGCCATGAAGACATGCCAGTTATTCCTTTCTCCAAAGAACGTTTGGACAGCCTTGAACTATATCCATATCGTCCTTTGATGCAGCAAGGATTATCCAGTGTCATGACCGGTCATTTGTATGTTCCCGCTTACGAGAATAGACCAGGCATTCCAGCATCCCTCTCTTCAGCATTGATTCAAGATTTGTTGAAGAAACAAATGGGTTTTCAAGGATTGATTGTGACCGATGCCTTGAATATGCAAGGTGTGGCCAAGCATTTTAAGCCTGGCGAAATGGAGGTGATGGCGATTCAAGCAGGAAACGATATCCTGTTGTTCCCTTCCAATATTCCCAAGGCCATTGAGGCCATCAAAGCCAAATTGGCCAGTGGAGAATTGTCGATGGAACGAATCGATGAAAGTTGTTATAAAATTCTACAAAGCAAAGAGTGGTGCGGATTGAATCACCCGGTCATATTGGACAAGGAGCAGCTAATGGATGATTTGGGAATGCCGAGCGCTATGAAAATTTATGAGGAGGTGAATGCCGGAGCATTGACCCTGATGCAGGCTGATTCCTCTTCCATGAAGGCGTGGCGTGACCCCATGATCAAAAAGGTGATGGTGATCATCGGGGGAGACTCTTCTTATCAGTTGGTTCAATCAGCGGCTGTATTAAAGAACATTGATTTTCATTATTGGCCAAAAGATATTGATTCTACTTGGAAGGATACCGCTCAAGTATTGCTGGGATTACTGAATGCCTACGATTTGGTTTCTTTCTCTTTTGTAAATACTTCCAGCAAAGCTTCTAAAAACTTTGGTGTATCCCCATATTGGTTGAATTGGATTTCCAATTGGGACAACAGCAAGAATAAAATGTTATTGCTGTTCGCCAATCCTTATGCATTGGGCAATGAGGCCGCAGTTAAACGTTTTGACATTGTTGCCGCAGGATTTCAGGATGATGATTTGACCCAGCATCTGATGATGGAAGCGGTTGTGGGTGCCAGAATATTCTCGGGTAGATTGCCCGTTAGTGTCGGCGACATGTGGAAATGTGGACAGGGTTTGTTGTGGCCAGGATCAAATGTTTTGAGCAAGGCGGTGTACAGTTCATCCGAGCAGTTGAGGCTCATCAAGTCACGCAATATTGTTGTCTCCAAGAACAAAGAATATGTGGAGAACATGTTTCAACTGGAGGAACACCGAACCAATTTTGGTTATCACTATCAGATGACTAAGGTTGATTCTTTGGTAAATATGGGTTTAAGCGAAGGTGCGTTTCCCGGATGCCGCATACTCGTGGCCAAACATGGAGAATTGGTTTATGACAGGGCTTACGGGACATTGGATCACGGAAAGTTAGAGCCTGTTCAATTGAATAGCGTATATGACTTGGCTTCCATTACCAAGTTGGCCGCTTCTTCATTGGCCATGATGTGGATGTATGATCAAGGTTATTGGAACATGGAATCTACATTGGGTGAGTCCTTGTCTTTCCCTAAAAGATCGCCCTATGCCAAAATCAAGTGGAAAGATTTGTTGTCACATCAAGCTGGATTGAAAAGTTTTATTCCTTTTTCAAAAGAGTTGAATGCGGCGGCTTGGCACAAGGAAAAGCGCTCCAACGGGGATTTGTTGGTGGCGGATAGTTTATACGTTGACAGTTGCGTAGTGGCCACCATTGGTTGGAAGATCATGGAAACTCCCTTACAGCTTCCTGCCAAGTATGAGTACAGTGATTTGGGTTATTATTTTGTCAAGGCATTTGTAGAGAATAAGTCGGGTAAAAAGTGGGATGATTTTTTGAATGAGCATTTTTATTTTCCCATGGGTCTGGAAAAAATGGGATACCTTCCCTTGGAGCGCATCTCGAGATCGATGATTGCCCCAACAGAGAACGATACTGTATTCAGAAAGCAAGTAATACGTGGACATGTGCATGATGAAACCGCAGCCCTTATGGGTGGAGTAGCCGGTCACGCAGGACTTTTTTCGGATGCATATGACTTGGCGGCCATCATGCAAATGCTCATGCACAAGGGAAGTTATCGCGGACAGCAATTCATTCGGCCCGAGACGGTTGATCTTTTTAATCAGCGTCATATCGTGGGAAACAGACGTGGGCTGGTCTTTGACAAGCCGGTATTGGATAAAGCGGCTGGTGGTAGTGCTTCTGAGCTCGTATCTGATAAAAGCTTCGGGCATACTGGATTCACGGGTACATTGGCTTGGGCCGATCCCGAGCATGATTTGATATTTGTCTTTTTGAGCAACAGGATTCATCCCGATGTGAGCAACCGGAAATTGATTCAAGGAAACTACCGGACGCAAATTCAAACCGAAGTATACAAGGCCTTGTTGTCGGTGGAAGGGAATCACTGATGTACCTTTGTGGCATGACCATGGAACAACCTTTGCGTATTGGAATGGTGGGATATCCCACTTATGGCGGAAGTGGAGTAGTAGCAACAGAGTTGGGAATCGCCTTGGCCAATAGAGGTCATCAAGTCCATTTCATCACCTATTCACAGCCCGTTCGATTGACAGGAGTGAATAAGAACATTCGTTTTCATGAAGTGAACGTAAGCGAGTATCCATTGTTTGTGTATCCACCTTACGAATTGGTGCTGGCCAGTAAGATGGTGGATGTAGTGAAATATGAGCATTTGGATGTACTGCACGTACATTATGCCATACCTCACGCATCGGCAGCCTATATGGCCAAAAAGATTTTGATGGATGAAGGTATCCATATTCCTGTGGTTACGACATTGCATGGAACAGACATTACTTTGTTGGGAAAAGACGATTCATTCAAGCCGGTCATTACGTTTGCCATTAATCATTCGGATGCAATAACAGCAGTGAGTGAAAGTTTGAAGCAAGACACTTATCGTTTTTTTGATATCAAAAAACCAATCCACGTTATTCCCAACTTTATTCAGACTGCTGCAGAATGCGAGAAATGGAGAGAAATTGTACGACGTGAGTTTGTTACCGGTGATGAAAAATTATGTGTGCACACTTCTAATTTTAGACCGGTAAAGCGGGTGATTGATGTTCTTGAAGTCTTCAAGCGCATTCAAGAAAAAACTGCAGCGCGGTTGGTCATGGTGGGTGATGGACCAGATCGACACAGAGCAGAACAATGGTGCCGTGATCATGATTTATCGGACAAAGTTTTTTTTGTGGGAAGTGTAAAGGAACCTCAAGAGATATTGGCTGGTGCGGATTTGTTTATTCTACCATCTGAATCGGAGAGTTTCGGCTTAAGCGCATTGGAAGCCATGGCTTTGGGTGTTCCCGTTATTTCTTCTGATACTGGTGGTTTACCCGAGGTAAACTTAGAGGGAATATCAGGATTTCTATGTCCTGTAGGCGCAGTAGAGGAGATGGCGAATAAAGCGTTGGACATCTTTCACGAACAAAAGAGATTTTCAGAAGGTGCCCGAGGAACTGCAGCCAAATTTGATGTCCAAAAAGTTACAGAACAATATTTATCAGTCTATCACCAAGCATTGACGCAATCATGAAAAAACAGACGCAGCAAATCGCCCCTAGAATTGTGGTGACGAAATCATCGGATCAAGAAATTCAGATTGAAATCGATCAAAAAGTGGAACGATGGAAAGTAAGTATGTTGTTGACTTGGTTATTGGCTTGGGCCTATTGTGGCGGAGTATTTATTTATTATGCTTTGGTGGCTGAGGCTTTGTCGGATCGCGTTTTTTTTATTGTTTCTAGTTCTTTGTGGTTGTACTTTTTTGTTCGTATCGGTAAGGCTTTCTTGTGGAGAAGGATGGGCAAAGAAAAGATTTGGATTCGTCCTGGAGAAATGGAGATTCAAAACGCTTTTGGAACCAGAGGGAAGAGTGAGAAATTGAAATTGAGAGCCATACAAAAGTTGGGAATCATCAAGTCAGATCCAGGCAATTTCTTGGCTTTTTTGGATGATAGCTTTTGGGTGATTGGAGGCGAAAGGGTGGGCTTTGTTCATGGTTCAACGCAATACCGGGTAGGCAAGCAATTGGACATCCGTTCCGCAGAGAATTTGGTACGTGTGATGGATAGTGCCATCAAAGCCTACTCAAAGGCTTAATTGTAAAATGGCTTGAACAGCCAAATGATATCCTTCTTGTTTTAGTCCAGCTATAACACCATGACAAGCTGATGCAGTGATGCTGTGCTGCCTGAAGGCTTCTCGCTGATGAATATTGGATAAATGCACTTCTATTTTGGGGGAAGAAATCAATTCTAATGCATCGTGAATGGCAACGCTGGTGTGGGCATATCCGCCAGGGTTGATGATAATGGCTGATTGGTTTTCGATACAACCTTGAATTTTATTGATGATTTCACCTTCAATATTGGACTGAAAAAACTCAAATTGTATTTCAGGATAACGGGTTTGCAAATTGAATTGAATGTTGTCCAAACCATCTTTCCCATAAAATTCTGTTTGTCGGAGGTGGAGGAGATTCAAGTTGGGTCCGTTGATGACCGTGATTTTGAGTGCCATTTATTTGGTCATCAAATTGGTGGTTTCATCTTTCCAAGTCTGCTCAGTGATGCTTAAACCATTCTTGAAATAATAAACACCTGCTGTGGAGACAATTTTTCGATAGACCAATGTTTTTCCTTCGGTTTTTACTGTTCTCTCCAAAACTTTTTTGTTCCCTACATCAAACGATCTCTCTGTAATGGCGTCTTCTTCCTCTTGCACATTGGCGATGATCTCAGAGCGCGTCTGATGCTTGGGCAGCACTGCGGTTTTGAATAGTTCATCGCGCTTTACAAAACCATTCTCTTCTGCACTTGATTTTTTGGCCATCAAGTTGAGTTGGGTGTTGTATTTTACATCGTCGATGGCCATGATGTTTTCATCACGCAAGTCTTTTTTGTCTTGGCTGTTGGCAATGAGGCTTTCTTTTTGACTGGAAACATTGGTCATGTTCATGTCTCTTTTTGAAGCCGCGGCAGAAACCAAATATTCATTATTGGAATTGAGTACGGCATTGGCTTCAATGAAATCATTGGCGCGTGCTTTTTGGGACTCCATACCAAAATTCAACGTTTTATCCCCTTCTTTGCGCTGTAATTCAATATCTCGGATGGCCATTTTGGTTCGATCGGTTGAGCGTTGCTGGTAAGCATTCTGATCATTTGCAATCTCTTGTTTCTGCACACTGATTCGACTGCTTTTTTCTCGCATACTTTCCGACTTGGTGCTCACATTTAAAATCATTTTTTTAAAGGTCTCCGTTTCTTCTATTCGGCCGTCTCGCTGTTTTGTTGAAGAAATGAGCAGTTGTTTGCTGGCTTCGGCATATTTGGTTGATTCCTCCTGGGTAGATTGCACGCTACTCTCATGGATTTTTTCTCCACGCGTGTGAATGCGGTTATTGATTTCTACTTGGCCATTCAAATCTTTGATGGTTTCCTCCAAGCGCATTTCATTTTTCTCATTAAAATAACGGTCGTAATTGTGGAATTTTCTTTTCTCTTGTTCTATGGAATCCGCTCGGAGTTGAGCTCTTTGTCTGCGTGCCTCACGATAAAAAGCATCCAGCGCATCCTCAGCAGCACTACCGCTCATGTTACCACCACCACCGCCTTTGACAGCGCTATTCAAGGCTTCATCTAATTTTCTTTTCTTCTCCGCTTCCTCTTCTTCTCTTCTTCTTCTCTCGGCAAGCGCGCGCTCTTCTTGATCAACCAAAGCCTGCTTCATTTCAGCTTCTTTCTTCAAACGTTCCGCTTCTTTCATTTGTTTTTCCAATTCCGCAGCATTCATCTCGCCTTTGAGTTTGGTGATCAGTGCATCAACCTCTGCGATTTTTGATTTTGGGTAAGCTTCTGCGGGCAATATGGCCAAAGCTTGATTATAGAATTCTTTGGATTGCGAAAGTTTAGCCAAGTCTTTGGATGCAGCAGCCTTAAACATGTCGTCCGCATTTTTTAATACAAGGTCATAATCTTTTCTTTTTCGGGCGGCTTCTAAATCCTCTTTCTCTTTTACTTTCTTGGCCTGAATGGCATCCTCTTGTTCTTTCAAGAGTCGATTGATCTCTTCAATCTTATCTTTTGGCAGTTGTTCCTCTGGCTTCAAATTGGCTGCCTCTTGGAATTGTACAATAGCCGTGGTGTAATCTTTTTTGTCTATTCCTTTTTGCCCCAAAGCCATCAACTCATTGTAACGCTTATTTTTCTTGTTCTGCGCGTCAGCATCCAATTTTGACTTATCTAACAATTCTTTGGCTCGGGCAAAACGCTCTTTGGGATAAGTTTCTTGGGGCATCATGTTGCTGGCTTCTTTGTATTTGGCCATGCATTCTTCCCATTTTTCAGCTACAAAAAGACGATCGGCATCTTTAATCACGGCATCGTATTGGGCATATTTGGCCGCATTCTTCATGCGTTTATCCAATTCGGCTAATTTTTCATTGGGCTCCTTTTCTTTGGGCTTCATTTTTTTGGCCTCATTAAATTTGGCCTGAGCCACTTCCCATTGGCTATTTTTCATGGCCTCATCGCCATCGATCAACAACATTCTGTATCGTGCCTCTTCTTTTTTGGCTTCATCGGCTTGCCCCATCAATTCTTGAACCTTGGCAATTTTTTGCTTGGGTAAGGCATCTCCTGGAAATAACCGTTGCGCTGCCTCATATTTGGCAATGGCATTTTCGTATCGCTTCACGATCACTTCATCATCTCCCTCAGCAATCAGTTTGTCAAATTCCTTGTACTTCGCTTCATCCGCCTTGCGCGCATCCTTTACACGCTTGAATTCAGCATCAATTTTCTCTTTTTGTTTGCGAATGTATTCTTCGTCCCAATCGACTTTGTCGATGTCACTCATGTAAATGGCTTTGGCGGCGGGCTCCTTCATGATATCGGTATTGAATCCGGGAGGGGGTTGAAAAAGAAAGACCTCCATGGTGAATTCATATCCCCCCGGTTGTTCTTCTTTCGGAACATTGCGGGTATCTATTCGAGCAATTTTCTGAGCGTATCCTTCTTTTCCAAATTTGATGTCATAGGTATGACCCAATTGAAGCTCCTTTTTGATTTTTCCGTTTTCGGGTACGGTGAGGGACTCAAATTGACCACCATTTTTGTAAATGACCATTGAGGCACCGCCCAATTTTGTCTCGTTGGTTTCATCTTTGACCGTAATCAAAAGAGAGATGACGCTATTGGATTGAGCCGCCAATTTCGTGATACCCACGAAAATGGTAATCGATAGCAAAAGGAAATATTTGATAGCACTTTTGTTCATCCCGAATGGCCTGCTTTTATCTTAGCATGATTTCTATACGTAAAAATATGAATTTTAGTTATTGGGAACACGAAATTTGGTTAAAAAATATCGATTTTGCCATTATAGGTGGAGGAATTGTGGGTTTGAGCAGCGCTTATCACATTCAGATGCTCCATCCAAAAGCCCGTGTTGTAGTTTTTGAGAGGGATTTTGTTTCGGCTGGAGCATCCACCCGAAATGCAGGTTTTGCTTGTTTCGGCAGCCCTTCTGAAATTCTATCTGACCTCCGCCATCAATCGCATGACGAGGTATTACTCACCCTTACGAGAAGATGGGAGGGCTTGGCATTGCTCAGGACATACATTGATGAAAAAGAAATGGATTTTTATCAAGCGGATGGATTTGAGCTTTTTACAGCGGATGATCAAATTTCTTTTGAGTTGGTTCGGGATCAAATGGAAATGCTCAACCAAGAAGCAGAGCATCGAATCGGGTTTCGCCCCTATTCGATGGCTGAGAATGTGTGGGGATTTAAAGGTGTTGATGCTGTGATTAGAATAAAGGGGGAAGGCATTTTGCATCCCGGTAAGATGATCCAAGCTTGGCAAAAAAAGTGTGCGCAAATGGGGATTGAATTCAGGTATGGTTTAAACATTGAGAGCGTAATACCGGAAGAAAGAACCATGGTCATTCGGGGGATAAATATCCAGGTGAAAAACATGGTCATCTGCACCAATGGATTCGCCCGTCAATTGATGCCTGAGTTGGATGTGATTCCAGCCCGAAATCAAGTTTTGGTGACCCAAGAGATATTGGAAGAACCTTGGAACCAGAGTTTTCATTTGAGAGAAGGTTATGTTTATTTTCGAAGTATTGGTCGACGTGTGCTCATTGGGGGAGGAAGAGACAAGTTTTTCGATTCGGAGTCAACTGATGTCATCGCAGAAAACAAAGAGAACGTCTTCTATCTAAAAAACACCTTGGAGCAATTGCTGGACAAAAAAAACATTGAAATCGATAGTCAATGGTCAGGCATTATGGGAATGGGAAAAAGCAAAGGCCCAATCATTGAGAAAATTGATGATGGAATTTTTGTCGCCGTTCGAATGGGCGGGATGGGAGTGGCCATTGGGACTTGGGTGGGAAAAACAGTGGGAGATTTGACAGAATAAAAAAAGGTTGTTCTCAAGAACAACCTTTTTTTGCTTGCTGAAGTATGTCAATTATGCTTGCGCATTCATTTTATCTAGCACCTCCATTACTTCTTTAACAGCTTTGGCAGAGGAATCCAACAATGCTTTTTCTTCGGCATTCAATTGCAATTCAATGATTTTTTCGATACCATTTTTACCCAAAACAACGGGCACTCCCAAATAGATATCCTTCAAACCGTATTCTCCTTGCAACCATACGCAGCAGGGGAAAATGCGCTTTTGATCACGAACAATGGCTTCTACCATTTGAGCCGCAGCAGCTCCAGGGGCATACCATGCAGAAGTTCCCAAAAGATTTACAATTTCACCACCGCCAACTTTGGTGCGCTCAACAATGGCATCCAATTTATCTTTTTCAATCAACTCCGTAACGGGGATTCCACCAACAGTCGTATATCGAGGCAGTGGAACCATGGTGTCACCATGACCACCCATCAACACAGCTTGAATGTCTTTTGGAGAGCAATTCAATGCTTCTGCCAAAAATGCGCGGTAACGAGCAGTGTCAAGGATACCAGCCATGCCGAATACGCGATTACTAGGGACTTTGGCAGAAAGGTAAGCGCAATAAGTCATCACATCCAGTGGATTGGATACCACAACGATAATGGCATTGGGACTGTGCTGGATAATGTTTTCTGTAACGCTTTTCACGATTCCTGCATTGGTCGCGATCAAGTCATCACGGCTCATTCCTGGTTTTCTGGGAAGACCACTGGTGATGACCACAACATCTGACCCTGCCGTTCTTGCATAGTCTCCTGTCGAGCCCACGGTGCGGCTATCGTACAAATTAATGGGAGATGTTTGCCAAATATCTAAAGCTTTGCCTTCCGCAAAACCAGGTTTGATATCCACCAATACAATCTCATTGGCAATCTCGCGATGAGCGAGCACATCAGCGCATGTTGCTCCAACATTTCCTGCGCCTACAACGGTAACTTTCATGGTTTTTATTTTTTCTTGAGAAATTTTCGATGACAATATTACGTTAAGGAACCATATTTGCACGTAACAATCATCATTAAAATTTTTATTATGAATGATTTGAATAAGCTTTTGAAAGAAATAAGTCTTCTCATTTTTGTTTTGTTGAGCACTTTTGCCTCAGCTCAGCCCAAAATCTCCCTACCTCAAGGGACTTATGGCAAGGATTATAATGTTTTGGATGCCTCAGGCAAGCGCCATGGCGATTGGTATCGTGTTTATAAAAATAAACCCGATGTGGTATATTACAAAGGCCAATACAATCATGGTAATCCAATAGGAGTGTGGGATTTCTTTGATCAAGAAGGCAAGTTGATTTCGCAGGTGGACCACATTCAAGATAGTACCATTAATTATGTAAAAATGTTTTATGCCAATGGTCAGATAATGGCCGAGGGCAATTACATCGCAGCTATGGAAGATGGAAAGTGGAAAAGAACCAAGGATGGCTTATGGAGATTGTATCACCAGAATGGCGCCCTTTCAACTGTTGAGAATCTTAAAATTGGAAAACGTGAAGGGTATTATGAGCTGTATTTGGCCAGCGGTGTTAAAGTTTCCTCCTGCTTTTATTTGGATGGAGAGCTGCATGGTGAGTATTTAGAATGGAATGAATCTGGTAAAAAAATCAGAGAGTGCAATTACGAGAAGGGATCTATTCATGGGATGGCTAAGTATTACTTTGACGACGGGAAACTCAAAATGCAGGGAGAGTATTACTATGGTTCTTATGATAAGGTTTGGAAGATTATGACTGCTCAAGGCAAGCAAGAGGCTTTTGTACATTATGACAAAGGCAAAGTGTTGAAGAAGGTATACATTAATGCAGATGTTGAGGAGTATTATGATAGCGGAATACCCAAGCTATTGTGTACCTACATCGATGGGAAGAAAGAGGGGGGATTTAAGGAGTATTATGATGTAGGGAAATTTGAGATGATACCGGGATCGGAAGAAGACAAGAAAATAGGAATTTATCAAAGAGAAAAATTGGTGGGTACTGTCGCCAAAGTGGAAGGAGAGTATCTGCACGATGTCTATGAGGGCAAGATTATTTTTAGAAAGCCCAACGGAGATATAGAAAAGATTGAACATTGGGAAAATGGAAAGTTGATTGATGAGCCCAAGAACTAATTATTTTATCCGCAATCTAAGTCTGCTCATGCTGTTGTTGCATGGAGCTTCTGTATCTGCCCAAAATGCACCGGGATATTATTATGTGGTTTTTAAAGACAAAATAGGCACACCATATTCATTGGATTATCCCCAAGCATTTTTATCCCCAAAATCTCTTGAAAGGAGACTTCGTTTGGGTATCCCCATTGTTGAGGAAGATTTACCAGTAAATCCTCAGTATGTTCAGGAAGTTTTGCAATCCAGTTCGGGACAGCTCCACCATACATCCAAATGGTTCAATAGTATGACCTTGAATTTGGATGCATTGGATAGTGCTTCGCAAGTTGCAGCCATACAAGAAGTGTTGGCCATGCCGTTTGTTCTTGAAGTAAGGCATTATGCATTAAACCATACAACCCATTCGAGAAAATCAATGGAGGAATCAGAAGTCATCTCGTTGCATCAACCAGATAACAGTGAATACGGATGGGGGTTTCATCAGTTGAATATGGTCAATACCATCCGTTTGCACGAGGGAGGATTCAAAGGTCAAGGAATCGATGTTGGTGTTTTTGACAGTGGTTGGGTTGACGCAGATAGCATGATGGCTTTTGCACCCATTCGCGATGAGGGTAGATTGGTAATGACCAGAGATTTTGTAAGTCCGCAATCGCCCAATGTTTTTGACAATAGCACCCATGGAACCAATGTATGGGGGATTATGTCCGGTGTGATGCAGGGCCAGTTTATCGGAGCTGCTCCAGCGGCCAATTACTATTTGTTTCAAACAGAGGATGTAGATTCTGAATATCGGATTGAGGAGGACAATTGGGTGGCTGCAGCGGAATTGGCTGATTCATTGGGTTTGGATGTCATCAATTCATCTTTGGGCTATTCGTTGTTTGATGATACAACCATGAATCATTCGTATTCAGATATGAATGGTAAGGTTTCTCGGGCAAGTATTGCGGCAGAGAAGTTGTCGAAGAAGGGTGTCATCGTAATCAATAGCGCAGGAAATGCAGGAAACAGTTCTTGGTATTTTATTACTGCGCCGGCTGATGCTGATGGAATCTTGGCTGTTGGGGCAGTGGACAGTTTATACGCTCCTGCAGGATTTTCTTCTCATGGGCCATCCAGTGATGGTCGGGTAAAACCAAACGTGAGCGCAATGGGTGTAAAGACTTATTATCCATTTTCTGATGATAAGATAGCAAAGGGAAATGGCACCTCTTACAGTGGTCCTATTGTAGCGGGTTCTGTTGCTTCTTTGCTGAGCGCATTGAAAAATCACAATCCTTTTGAAGTTAGAAATGTGATTGAGCAAACATCCCATTTGTACCCCAATCACAATGCAGATATGGGTTACGGTATTCCAGATTTTTGGTGGGCTTGGAATCAACTTTTGGACAATAGCCCATTGCCGAGTAAGCAATTGGAAACCATTTTCCCCAATCCAGCCAGTCGAATAATCAATGTGAAAACCAAAGGGGCTCCCATTCTTTCACTTCATGTGCGCAATGGAATAGGTCAGGTATTAACAGACATTCAATGGACGAAGAGTTGGGAAAAAAATTATGTTCAATTGAATATTCAATCCCTGCCTTCCGGAACCTTTTGGTTGACCATTAAAACAGAAGAAGGAGAGTCTACATTACCTTTTGAAAAAATCAATGAATAAGTTTCTTTTTTTCGTGTTGTTTTTTGTGACAACCATTCATGGTTATTCGCAGAATATTTGGTTGGCCCATTATTTTGATACCCTCCCTTGTTTTGATTGTGTGCACGCTTATACTTGGGTTGACAATGCTACATTGCGTTTCCAGCCCGGTAAAGAGGCCCGTCCCGTAGCCCGATTGCCAATAGGTACAGGATGTCGAATTATTCAAGAATCACATGATACGCTAGCGATTAATGGAATCGAGAGTGTTTGGTACAAGGTGCAAACAGACTCCGGACAAGGCTGGATTTGGGGAGGTTTGATGACGCGTTGGTGCACTGGAAGTCAGTCTGATTCGGAGGTCAAGTTTTTTGTAGGGTATGAGCAGTATATCCCTTGGAGTCCAGTGGATACCTCCATTCATGAAATGACTTGGATGCAAATCAGGGCGGTTAGAAATCACCAGGAAATTGCGAAGTATAGATTTGATGTTTGGGAACCTGTTTGGAATGTGACCAATGCAGGTAACCGAGGTTTGACACCATTCAAGGATGTCATCGCAGTGGAAGAAAGCGGAGAGTCATGTGGTCATTTTAGTGGAGCCGTATGGTTGTTTTGGGATGGAGAAAGGTTTCTGGATCGATTGGTAATTGGAGGAGTTGCGGATGGTGATTTTTCAGTTTGGGATTCCCCAATATTTCCAACAGATATCAGAGGTCAAAAGGATGTGATTCTTTTAGAAGGTGAGGATTACTCTGAGTACTATGAGCCCAATGCGGAATATCCAAGGTCAATCATGGAAAGAATAGGAAACCGCAAAACGTTGGAATGGAGTCAAGGTAAATGGGTGCAAAACAAGGCAAAGAATCAATCAGAGATTTTGTATTATATGGTAACGGAATCCATGGAAGATACCATTTACCTTCCTCAATCATTACCGGAAGAATACCGAAACTGGATTAATTCGAGCAAGGAAAATCGGAAGTAGGATCGGGATCGCAGAAATTTAAAGCTGCGCAATACGATCCTTGCACCAAGGCATATAGATTTCCTGTTAATCCGTTTTGTCCGACCAATCGAATGTCTTTTTGCATGATGGCGCTGCGTGAGGCAAATAGACCCAAACCATTGGAAACATTGCTGTAGGAAGGTCTTTCCTGAATCACACCTGTTACGGGGGCATTGACTGAAAGGTAAGTTCCCAATTCCTCATTGGCCATGCCGATGGTTAATTCAAAGCATTTGGCCGTGGCTGCAGGAAATTCATGTCCAGGAATTCTTCTTACTTTGGGATTGACGGTCAACTTGCTCTGCAAGTAACTGAAAAACCCTTCTCCGGCAAATGATGCAGATACAGCACCGCCATTGGTTTCTAAATTGTCGCTGTCGAAATTTCCGATGTAGTAGTCCAATCGCAGGGTATCGGTTTTTATCAATTGTGTGTGTGCATTGTCGGCGTAGGTTTGCTCCAAATAGTTAAAGTGTAAAGTGATGTCATATGATGACACGTTGGGGGCTGGAGTCCATTTGATGGTCACATCATCTTTGTAATTGATGTCTTGCGTTGCGGCGTTGAATTGCGCCAAAATCATCGCCACGTTGGGCAGCGGATTTTGAATGGTAACCTCATTGGTTTTTACAAGGTCCGTTGTGGCGTTTACGTCAGGACGGTTATGAAAATCAATAACCAATTTGTAAGTGGCTTCAGGATTGAGCTTTCGGGTAGCGGTAGGGAACATGTAAACCGTTTGTAAAGGAGCATAGAATAGTCCATAAGGATCTTTTGAAACCTCCACGGCCTGTAAATTCCACTCATAAACTTTTGTGTTGTTGATGTATTCTTCAATGACCAATCGTTTGAATTCATCCGACTTGTATTCACTACTATCACGAATCAAGGCAAAATCATAATTGTTGCCATCCCCCAAAAAAGTTTTGTTGATCTTGATGTATTGGGTATCCAACTTGGGATCCAATAATCCGAATACAACTGTTGTGCTCTTGTATGGTGCATTCAATTCCACTTCTGTACTACAAGCATGAAACAGAACAGCAAACAATAAAACTCCAAAAAAAACAACTCCTAATTTACGCATGGGTCAAATATAGTTAGGAAAGAATAAACTTCATGACATCCACGCCATCAGGGTAATCACTGAGCTTTGGACATTGCGCTTGACCAAATGGTGTATACCCATGACCGACCACGCATTGGATGTGATCTTCGTGGGCTTGGATACGGGCTGTGACCTCGTTCAATTCAGAATAATATTCGTAAAAAAGACTGGCTGTTGGAGCAACCCAGCCTTGATCTTGTTTGAAAATCATGAACCCGTTTTCTAGCAAATCCTCCTGATTCAATAACCAAACTGCTTTGTTGTAGTCGTAATTATTGGCGTATTTGTTGTGCTGAATGACTTCTTGAAAGGGCAATAATGCTTTGATGAGTACATTTAAGTCATATCCTTCAGGTAGGAATACTTTGCAGACATTTCTGCAACCCAATCCGAAATAATCAAAAATATCATGGGCCAATCCATTCAATTCTTCCTCTGTCTCTTGACCACTCAGGATGGCGATGCTGGTGCGCGAGTGTCGTATAATATTGGGATATTTGTCGAAATAGGCATGGAAGTATCGCGAGGTATTATCGCTCCCGGTGGCAATGATGCGGTCAAAGTTTTGCAATTTCCCTTCGGCCCATAAAATGGAGGACTTGAATCCGGGTTCCCATTTCATGATCAAATAAAGGAATAAGGGGATGAGTCGGGCATCATCGCTAGACAATTTGATCATCACCTTGTGACCACTGAGCAGCACACACAGAATATCATGAAATCCAACCATGGGAATATTTCCCGCACAAATGATGGCAATAACTTCTTCCTTAATGGGTTGATCTTGGATAGGATAATTTTTGAGCCAAGCGTCAAGAGAAGATCGGGTAAGGTTGTGAGACCACTCACCGATGGCACGACGTGTATTGGCTTCTGTGAACCATCCGTTATAAGCCACTTGGGAAACAATGACTTCTTGTGCACTCTCATACTCCTCCTCTGTTAGTCCACAATCAAAGCCGGGCCAGCCTTGATTGAGCGATAGGCTCTCCATCACTTTGGAAAGTTGAACAAAAGCTTGGATTCGTTGTTCTAGAGTGGTATTCATAGTTTAAAGGTTATGGCGTACATTTGCGCCGCAAAATTACATTAAAGCAATAGAGTTATGGCAATCATGATTACCGATGCGTGTATCAATTGTGGAGCTTGTGAACCAGAGTGTCCCAATCACGCCATTTATGAAGGTGGAGCGGAATGGAAATATTCAGATGGAACCGGTTTGAGAGGCATCATCAACCCCATTACTGGTGGAGTCGAAGTAGATGCAGATGGTTTGATGGAACCCAAGAGCATGGATGTTTACTATATCGTCCATGATAAATGCACGGAATGCGTTGGCTTTCATGATGAACCCCAATGTGCAGCCGTTTGTCCTGTAGACTGTTGCGTGGACGATCCCGATTACATAGAAAGCAAAGAGTCACTTTTGCAAAAAAAAGCTTTTATGCATTTATAAAAAAAGTCTAATCGAAAAGGGTTGTATGGAAACATGCAACCCTTTTTTTATGAATTCAAACGAACAGCGATAAATAGATTTCTTCCGGGACCGTTGATGCCACTTGCAAAAGAACGGTATTGTGTATTCAAAATATTTTCAATGCCCATATTTAGAGATAGTTTTTCGCTGATTGTTTGTGACCAACGAGCATTGAAAATGACAAAGGCGGGTGTGCCTTCGGTTGTGGCATAGGTTTCATTGTCCTCTGCATTCAGGCGATAAGTTTCAATTCTTTTCCAGCTGTTGTATTGGGCATTCAATTGAATGCTAGCTCCTTGAAAATTTCGGACCAGGCTACCGTCGATCATCGTTGGTGGAATATGGTCCAATGGTTGATCTTTTTTATTGTTGATACGCCCTTGAGTCCATTGGCCTTGAATGGTCCAATTCCATTGTTGCCCCAAGTTTCCGTTAATGAAAGTTTGGATGCCTGTAATAACGGCTTGATCAAAATTTTGATTCGCCAAAACACTGCTGTATGCGCCATCCCATAGGATAGAGGATTGCCCATTCAGTGAAAAGGGCGCCAGAGCAATGATGTTGCTGATCCACGCCTGATAGACTGTGAATTTACCAGAGATCACCTGGGAATTGATGGCATAAGAAAAGTCGATGTTGTGTGATTGTTCAGGTTTTAAATTTGAATTGGGCACAATAACCTGACCTTGGGCTGTTTCAAAAATCCTACTCAAATCATCGATGTTCGGAATTCGATATCCCGAAGCAATTTGACATGCCAAGGAATGTTGATTGTTCCAATGGCGTTGTAATCCAAAAGATCCTGAATAAAAAGGCATTTGTTGCGCAATGCTTTTATCCGATTCAAGCCAAGTGTAGCGTTGATCATATTCAGAATAGAGGGATGAGAATCCGCCTCTGAGACCGTCATGAAAGGTCCACTTTGCATTGGGTCGAAAAGTATGAACGCTATAAACAGAGATGGATTGCATATTGTTTTTTCCTGTTGGATATCGCGCACCTATTTCTTTCTGCTCTCTTGTTATTTTGTTAGTTCCTATTGCGGTTGAATGCAATTGATTGTATTGATAATCCCAACCCAATTGCCAGTCATGATTTTTTGTAATGCTGTAAATGTTTTGGGTAATGGAACAAACACCAACATTTTCAGTTCGCGATTCTAGCCAAGGTGTTGCCCATTTTCTGCTGTGCCTGCTTTCTTCCCATTTTTGAACAGCAATGATTAAATCGTTTCTTTGGAAGAGTGGATGGTTTTTTTGTTGTGTTCTGTGGTAACCCAATAACAATCTTTTTTGCGGGCCATAATACCATTCTCCGAACTTAAGTTGGTTGCCATTCCATTCAGATAGCCGGTCATTTCTGTGAATGTTCGTCGTGTTGGAATGTTGAATTTGAACATTGTGCGTTACATTTTTTTGCTTGCCTGTCCGCCACTTGAATTTCTGTAAAAAATCAGTTTGCGTGTAATCGGTATTCTCTATGGAGTATCGATTTTTATTGGGCATCAGCACGTCTTCATTTCCGCTCCATATTCCGTGAAAGGCCTGAGTTCCAAAATTTTCATGGTAGAATGGGTTTTTGTTTTTTCCAGTCAAAAAACGACGATGTTGTTGCATGGTAAAGGAAGTGAGGGCGGCAAAATTTCTTTTCCCAAATTGGGTCTGAAAATGTTGTGTCCAACCTTTGGTTACGGTTTCAAATCGATTCTGGACAACGGTGTTCCACGATTTGCTGCGTTGAAATTTTGGAGAAATCGTTTCCATCTCAATCACGCCTCCCAATGCGTCACTGCCAAATAAACAAGACCCTGGACCGAAGATGACTTCCATTTTTTCAATTTGATTTACATCATTAGCAATGATGTTTTGCAAATGACCTCCTCGGAAAATTAAATTGTTCAATCTAATCCCATCAACGACCAGTAAAATTCTATTGGCTTCAAAGCCTCTAAGAATGGGGCTACCACCACCGAATTGACTTTTTTGTACAAAAACGCCACCCTGTTTAATCAACAAATCAGCAGTTGTTCTGGGTTGCAATTGTTGAATTTGTTTTCGATCGATTTCCAACATGAACATTGATTCATCAGCATGAATATTGCCTTTTTCCAATCCTACAAAAATGAGAGGCTTCAACCAATGATGGGGCAGAGTATCATTTTGTGTAATCCCTTTGATTGAAACCACCAGAAAGAGCAGGACAAACTTGGACTTAATCATGAATGGGAGGAGATTGAATGCCATTTACATAAATTTTAATCACGTTCAATGGCTCGGCATATTCACATCCCATAAATGGAGTGATATCACTGAATTGAATTTTCTCAGAATATTGTTCAGTCAATTTTTGAGCAATGGGAAAAAAAGACCAATGCCATTTTTCTTCATTATACCCTGTCCTATTCACTGAATGATCGTAAGGTTGATAAAAACCAAATCGATTGGCATTTTCTATAAGCCATTCATATTCTTTTTTTCCTTTCCCTTGATTGAAATATTGAGGGTCCAAAGCGTTCAAATCAAAGTCGGTACCCCAGTGGTGTCGGGATGTGCCGGGCATTGAACTATAGGACAAAATGTTTTTGGCTCTGTCCAATCCTTGGGGATACGTACTTTTCCTCGCCAACCATTTCTTTTCCCAAATGCGCTTTTGCTGATCAAAGTTTCTGGATGCACTAATGACCATGAAGTGAATCCCTTCTTTCTTTGCGGCTGAAAACATCTTGATGAGCGAATCCGTAACCTCAATCAATAAATAAGCATTCTCTTTATTGCACAAATCAGGAGAAAGTTTGGTAAAACGGTTGTCTAGTGAATAGTTTATTTTTCCTAATAGAAAATCTGAATTAACTGAGTCCCATTCACAGTTTTGCCCTTTCATGGTTTGCAACGAAAGCATGAATAGACAAATGAATGAGAGACGAAAGCACATTAATTTTCGGAGAGGTTAAATTCAATATTGGGAATGTTGCGCAATGTTTCAATCACTTCGTCACTGATGTCCAACTGAAACTTGTTTCCGGATAATGTACTGAGGATGGATTCATCATCAAAAATTTTCATTCTCAGTTGCGCGGCTCCTTTTCCTGGAACAAGAGCGCTCTCTAGAAAGGCAATGAGTTCTTTGTTGATGAATCGGCGATCGACGGTGATGTTTAGAAATTTCCCTTGCTTATGGCGTACTTCACTCAACAAATCGATTCTTGTCAATTTGAATTCTAGTTCTTCAGGACCTTTTTGATCTTGTCTTTGCCAGCGGGCAGATACTTTTCCAACGAGAACAACGGGGTAGTTGTCATCGAGGAATGATTTGAATTTGATGTATTCCTCCCCGAATAAACTAAACTCTCTTGTTCCCGTGTAGTCTTCTAATACAAATGATCCGTAAGGTTTTCCATTCTTGGAAATTTTGTGTTGCACGCTTCGAATGAGTCCTGGAATCTTGAGCTCTCTCCCCTTTGCTTGTTGCATGTTTTCGAGTAATTCAAGACCGCCTTTGCTACAAAAATTCTCAATCTCCATGCGGTAATCATCCAAAGGATGTCCACTCAAAAAGATACCCGCCACTTCCTTCTCATGGGCCAATTGTGTAAAGGTGTCCCAAGGCTGATGAGCAGGGAAGGTAGGCTCTTGAATATCTATTTCCTCTGAATCACCGAACAAAGTGGCCATGCCATTTTGAGCGGTATCCTTGGTAGCATTACCATATTTGATGAGCGTTTCAATGAAGGTGCTGTTCTTACCATCTGGCGTAAAATAAGCTGATCGTGCGATGCCAAAGCTGTCCATACCGCCACTGTATACCAAGCCCTCTATAACCCTTTTGTTGCTGGTTCTGGCATCAACCCGTTTGATAAAGTCAAATGGACTTTTGAAAGGTCCTTTCATTCTTTCTTCAACGATACTTTCCACCGCGCTTTCTCCTACACCCTTTACGGCGGCCAATCCAAAACGAATGTCTCCTTGGGCATTCACATTAAAGAAGGCATCCGATTCATTGACATCTGGTCCCAGAACAGGTAATTTATTTTTCTTGCAATCCTGAATGAAAAAAGTGACTTGCTTCAAATCACTTAATGATCCAGTCATCGCAGCGGCCATGTATTCTGCTGGATAATTGGCTTTTAAATAACCCGTTTGGAAGGCAATCCAAGCATAACAAGTTGAGTGAGATTTATTGAATGCGTAACTCGCAAAGGCTTCCCAATCGGTCCATATTTTTTCCAATTTATCTTTCGGATGTCCATTGCTTTGTGCACCTTCCATGAATTGGCCTTTCATCTTATCCAATTCTTCCTTGAGTTTTTTACCCATGGCTTTTCTCAAACTATCGGCTTGACCTTTGGTGAAGTTCGCGAGCTTTTGAGAAAGCAACATCACCTGCTCCTGATAGACCGTGATTCCATATGTGTCTTTCAAATATTCCTCCATTTCAGGCAGATCATATTGTATCGGTTCTAGGCCATGTTTTCTTTTGATAAAAGAAGGGATGTATTCCATAGGACCTGGACGATACAAAGCGTTCATGGCAATCAAGTCCTCAAATACTGTCGGTTTTAGATCTTTTAAGTGCTTTTGCATTCCGGGACTTTCGTACTGGAAAATGCTGACCGTATCACCACGTTGAAATAGCTCAAATGTCTTGGCATCATCCAATGGAATTTGATCGATGTCGATATCAATGCCATGTCTTTGTTTGATGATTTTCAAAGCATTTTTGATGATGGTCAAGGTTTTCAAACCCAAGAAGTCCATCTTCAAAAGACCCGCTTTCTCAACAACATCATTGTCAAATTGTGTGCACCACATGTCGCTGTCTTTGGCAGTGGCCACGGGGACAAATTGATCAATGGGCCCAGGTGTGATAATCACTCCACAGGCATGTATACCGGTGTTGCGAACTGAACCTTCGAGCAGTGAGGCCATTTGAACCACTTTGCCTTCGTCAGTATTGGCTCGTCCCAGTGCATTTAACGCTTTGGCATTTTCGATAAATTCGCGACCAAATGCTCTTTCTAGTTCTCTGTTGTCTTTGGATACAATCTCTTTGAGCTTGGAATTGTCTGGAATGAGTTTGGCAATTCGATCCGTATCTCCCAATGGCAATCCCATTACGCGACCAGAATCTCTGACAGCTGATTTAGCAGCCATGGATCCATAAGTGATGATCTGCGCAACAGCATTTTTGGAGTATTTGTTTCGCACGTACTCAATCACTTTTCCTCGTCCTTCATCGTCAAAGTCAATATCGATATCGGGCATGCTAACGCGCTCTGGATTGAGGAAACGCTCAAACAGCAAATCGTACTTGATGGGGTCGACATTGGTAATGCCAATACAATAGGCCACTGCTGATCCCGCAGCGGAGCCGCGACCCGGTCCAACACTCACGCCCATTTCTCTGGCTTTATTGCAAAAGTCTTGGACAATCAAAAAGTAACCAGGATAACCAGTATGCGCAATGGTTTTTAATTCAAAATCCAATCGCTCTGCAATTTCAGGAGTAACTTCTCCATATCGCCTTACCGCACCTTCATAGGTAAGGTGCCTGAGAAAAGCATTCTCGCCTCTTTTTTCACCGTCTATTTCATCTTGTGGATCCACGAATGATTCAGGAATATCAAATTTGGGCAGTAAAATATTTCTTCCCAATGAATAGTGCTCGCACTGATCAGCGATACGAACGGTTTCGGCAATGGCTTCTGGCAGATCATTAAAAAGTTGCGCCATCTCTTGCGGTGACTTGATGTAAAATTCATCATTGGGAAATCCAAATCGGAATTCTCTACCACGCTTTCCTATGTACTTTTTGGGCTTGTCCAATGACTCACCATCCTTTACGCAAAGCAAGGCATCTTGTGCTTGCGCTTCTTTTTTTTCAGTGTAATATGTATTGTTTGATGCGAAATATTTGACATCATGTTTTTTGCAGAAACGAAGTAGGGTTTCATTCACCACATTTTCTTCTTCCAACCCATGTCTTAGCAATTCCGCGTAAAAGTTTTCTCCGAATAAATCTTTCCACCAAAGAAAGGCTTCTTCAGCTCGTTCTTCACCGACATTAAGAATGAGGTAGGGTACTTCTCCCCAAAGTCCACCAGTAGTGGCAATAAGGTCACTATGGTATTGTTCAAGCGTCTCTTTATCGATGCGCGGGACGTAGTAAAAACCTTCGGTAAAAGCAATGCTGGACAATTTGGCCAAGTTGTGGTAACCGATTTTATTTTTGGCCAACAAGACTATGGGGTATCCGTCGTCTTTGGTATCTCTGTTTAGCCGGTTTTTGCAAACATTGAGCTCACATCCAATGATGGCTTTTAGTTGGGTACCATTTTTTTTATTGTACTTCTCCACCTCTTGATTGAAAACAAAGGCCGACATCATATTGCCATTTTCCGTGATGGCGATGGCTGGTGATCCCTGTTCTACAGCCTTCTTGACAATGGAGCCAATTTCTGAAGTGCTCTGTAATACGCTGAATTGTGAGTGAACGTGAAGATGAACGAAAGTTGTATTTTCTTCTGATGAAGAAACTTCATTTGAAAGATCCGTTAAAATGCTTGGAGCAGCTTGATCTTTCTCAGAAAAGTTGCTCGCGCTTAACTCAGGCGCTTGATATTGGTATTGATCCGATGAAAGTGTTTCTGGTACCTGAATAATGCGGCGCTGAAGCATCGCGAAAAATGCCCTGGTTGTCGCTTCAACATCATAGGCAGCATCATGGGCTTCTGCCATGGATGAGTCAAACAATTTGGTATACAATTCTCCCAATGTGGGCCATTTAAATTTCCCTCCTTTTCCACCAGGTATGGCACAATATTCTGTACCATGTTCTTTTGTATCCAAAGACAAAAAAGATAAAATATCAAAATCAATGTTTTGTCTAAATAATTCACAGCCTATTACTTGGATATCGAAAGAAATATTGTGTCCCACCAAATATTTGGCCTTCTGAGCATCCGCGATGAAAAGTTGCAAAGCCTCACCAAGAGGAATGCCTTTTTCAATGGCTTTTTCTGTGGAGATGCCATGGACCTTTACCGCATTGAAAGGGATGCTAAAGCCTTCCGGTTTGACAATGATATTTTTTGCAGATAGGAGTGCGCCATCTTGGCTGTGCAATTGCCAAGCCATTTGAACCACCCGAGGCCAATTTTGGGTATCTGTTAATGGGGCATTGTAGTTTTGCGGCAAACCAGTGGTTTCCGTATCGAAAATAATGTACATGTTGCGGTAATAATGTCTCCAACAAATTTAAGCGGTGCGCCATGGAGTTTTGTCAACATTATTGGGATGTTTATAACTTGTTCAGTCTCCAATTGCCGTATATGAGGAATAAGCCCGAGCAAATACCCATAACAATAAAATAGATGTAATCGGACAACCACAAAAGGCTGACTTCCCATTGGGTGTAATGGACCATGATGTAAATACTAATGATGTATATGAATGAGGTAATGACCTCGATCCAAAAACCGGCTACTGTCGCCCCGCTTCCTTCAACCCAAGCCAACAAAATGGAAGTGAAGCTATAGATGAGCATGGCCGGGACTATGAGTCTCATGGTGTCTATGGTGTAGCGCAATGTGGTTGGGTCTTGGGTAAAGTGTTGGCTGATCCATTCCGGGTATAGCCAAAGGCCATGGCTTAATATCAATACACCTAGGAAATTGAAAAAACCTATCCGAAGCAAAAGCAATTTGATGTCGTGCATTCTTCCCTCCGCCATCAGTGCACTGGTATAGGTTCTCATGGCCGACGAAAAACCCATGACACTGACCCATGCCAACATGTACATATTGCGGACAATGAATGCAGATTGCAAGGATTGTGGACCTCTTGACTCCACCATGGTGTAAAAGGCCAACCAAACCCCTAGCGCAATTAAAAGCTGCAATACAATGGGCGATCCTAGTTGTAAAATGGATCGGGTAAAAGCGAAAATGGGTCGGGTCAGTTGAAGGACGACTGTGGGATTTTTATAGAGGGTATAGCCAAACAAAAAGAGAAAAGCCAAACATTCTGCAGAGAGCGTGGCCCAAGCGGCGCCACTTACACCCATAGCAGCAATGGGACCTTTGCCAAAAATGAATACATAAGCCAATATCATATTACCAATGGAGGTGATGAGCATGGTACCGAATACCACTTTGGTTTTTGCAATCCCGGTCCAATAGGCTTGCAACAACATCGTTGGGGTATAAATCCAAAATCCCCAAGAACGAATCGATGAAAATTCCATCATGTATTGTTTAATCGTAGGGTCATCAATGAACGATTCAAAAAACAACGGGCCCATGAAATAAAGTAGTCCAAACTGCATACAAGCAATGAAAATTCCGAGGTAGAGACCATTGTTCACGACTGATGGAATGGTCTGCCATTGTTGTTCACCCATTCTGCGTGCAACGATGATTTGTATCGCACTGGCAATGCCTGTGGTAATCATGCCTAGAGTTATATATGCCAACCCAATGTAGGAGACCCCACTCATGGCTTTACCATCCAGTTGTGCTGCAAAGTAGTTGTCTGTAAATACAACAAAGAATTGAACAAAGGCGCCCAAGCTCATGGGTAATGAGACTTTTAATAGGTCTTGATATCGAATGGACAATCCTTTTTCTGGCATGGTGCGAAGGTAAAGTTAGATGTTGTTAATGAAATGAATCGATTTTAAAACTCCGCAAAAGCCCTAAAATCGCGGTATTGGAGTGGTTTATGGGTGTGGTTATCAACAAAAGCAAGCACTTTTCAACAAAATACTGCTAAAACGCTTGATATACTTGCGATTCAGGATTTTCTGCTTTTACATTTGTCTTGTTCAACATTATTAACCTAAAAAAACAAATTAAAATGAACAAAGCAGAATTGATCGACGCTATCGCTGGTTCAGCGAAGTTGTCAAAAGCTGATGCTAAGAAAGCATTGGAAGGTTTCATCGAAGTAACTACTAAAGCTTTGAAAAAAGGCGACCGTATCGGTTTGGTAGGTTTCGGTTCTTTCAGCGTTACTAAGCGTGCTGCTCGTATCGGTCGTAACCCACAGACTGGTAAAGAAATCAAAATCAAAGCTAAGAACGTTGTACGTTTCAAAGCTGGTTCTGAATTGGCT
>JACCDH011489322.1_pt1 | contig 38024 bp, 53 predicted proteins | sample 7442481 | NCBI WGS metagenome assembly JACCDH01 (sample SAMN15323433, study PRJNA562643) | freshwater metagenome | isolation source: river surface water | place: USA:Blue River Watershed | collected 2017-08-15 | reverse complement strand
GTCCGACTCGGCCATGATCACGCCGTAGTTGCGACCCATCGCCGAGAATGCGCCGATGGAGCCGCCGAACCCCAGCGACAGGATGGCGACCTTGCCGATCTGACGCTCCTCGGACTCGTCGCCGATGGACTCTTCGGGAATGCGATAGATGCCGGCGGCTTCGCGCTTGTAGATGTCACGGCCTTGACGGAACACGTCCAGCACAGCCTCGGCGGCCGGATCGGCAGACGCCCACGGCGTGACGCGGGCTTCGATGGCCGACCAGTCAGCGACGACGAACGAGTGTCCTTCGGCCGGTATCAGTGCGGGCCGGAGCATTCCTCGGAGAACATCTGTAACCCGTCGACCATATCTTGGAACGATTGCGTGTCCGCGCACCATAGCGTGGCGGACTGCATCGGGTTCCTTGGCGCACTTGCGCGTGAAATTGTGTACTTGAGCGCCGTAGCTGGATGCTCGACCGGTGGCGGAGCCGCCAGCGAAAACGAAGGCGCCTCGGACGCGATCATCTTCAACGTCTGCCAGGTTCGCAAGGCGGCTGAACTTCGCAACCGAAGACGCCCAGAGGTCGTCCGCACATTGGATGACGTCTGCAACAGCGGGCGGAATCTCATCGGGGTTTTCCTCTGCGAAATTTAACAGGTTGGCACGGACGGACTTATCGATTGAGAACTTCTTCTCGCCATCTTTATAAACCACCATCATCTCGCGGGCAAGCGATCCAACCCGATCAAGCACCCACTCGCGCATCTTCGGGCTGCGTACCGACGTGATCTCGCCCTCGGTCACCTCGGCGACGATCTGCTCGATCTCGGCCGTTTCAGTGTCAGCGTAACCGATGGCAGCCTCGGCCAGCGGGCGATCCAGCCGCACGCCGCGGTCATTGATGCGCTCGTTGACGTGGTAGTCAAGCAGCTCATCGTCTGACAGGTCGCGCATGGCCTTGCTGATCTCGCGCATGACTTTGACATCGGTTTCGCAGTACGCGACCATCTCGGCCATTAGCGTCGGGTCTTCGCGGAAAGTGCCATCAGCCTGCGGAATACTTAACAGCCGAATGAGCTGGGCTCCTCGATGATCTTTGCGCATGTTGCTGCTAATGGCGCGTCCGACATCTTCAAGCGATCCTGGGAGGCAGTTGGCGCGGGCTTGTGCAGCGGTGCAGTAGAACTGTTCAAGCTTGAAGTTGCACTGTAATACGTACCAGAAGATGAGCCGCTCGAAGGCTGCGTTATGCGCCCTGATCTGTCCGGTATGATCGCGCACGGATTGCGGAAATGGTTGATCGGGCCGCCATGTAGCAACCTCATCGTCATCGAACGCGTAGGACATACAAAGTACATCGGTACTGGCGTCTTGTGCATAGTTGTAGACTCCTGCCGTGGTCAGGTCGCAGCGGCTGCGAGTTTCAAAATCAACCCAAAGAATTTTCATATGCTATAAGGGCTCGGCCGATTACTTCTGGGATTTGCGGGACGACGGCGTTTCCAAGCTGCTTAAGTCGGTGTGTCCGACCGGAAATCCCATTAGCCACTCTACCCACGCTGGGTTCAACTGCCCACCAGTTTTCGATTGGTTGTCCGTCCATTGCACGGCAACGTCCAAGGTATCCCAGCTCACCTTGCCGTTCCTGATTCGACCACCAATGTAGCCGCCCTTGTGATCCCTCGCCGATGGCGTTGGCCATAGCTTCTGTCTCACCTCTTCGTATGTCCGTCCCCAATGCACTTGATCGCGCAGATTCGAAGGTGACGTGCGACCTGGGCGAACCACTGTCATTTCCTTGATGATCGCTTTCGGTGTCTTGGGCGCTACCGCGTCGAATGTTGTTGGAGTAGGCCACGATCCAGACGCGGTCCCTTTGATGAGGGGCGCCAACGGAGGAAGCGGGTATACAGTGCCATTCCGCATCGTACCCGAGCGCATCGAGGCAGCGGAGGACTTCATCCAGTCCGCGAGAGCGAAGGGCTGCGACGTTTTCGATAATGACATAGCGCGGGCGGATCTCTTCGATGAGGCGGCGGTATTCGTACCAGAGGCCGCTTCGTTCGCCGGCGAGCCCGAGCCCGTTGCCGGCAACGCTGATGTCTTGGCAGGGGAATCCCCCGCAAATAACGTCAACTGTTTCATGAATATCTTTCGCAGAAAGCGTTTTAACGTCTTCGAAGATAGGCACGTCCGGCCAGTGTTTTCGAAGGACTTGACGGCATACGGGGTCAACTTCGCAGAATGCAATAGTTTGCATACCTGCTCGCTCAAGACCGAGCGAGAACCCTCCGATACCGGAGAATAGATCAAGAACTTTCATGGGGTGGGGTGGCCCCTACTCGCTGCGTCCATCAAACCCTATTTTTATCGACGTTAATAGGATTGGCTGATGGCATCCGCTTTCGGGGCCGGCTCCTATTTTACGCAGAACGACGGCGACGTGCCGGTGCCGCCTCTTCTGCTACTGCTTCAGCTTCCGGCGCCTCGTCGCGCTCGCCGTCCATCGACACCCACTCGACGATCTCGAAGACCGGCGTGTAGATGCGACCGTACGACTTGTGCGAGTAGTGATCCTTCTTCAGACGCACCACGGGCACCGGCTTGGTCTGATCCTTCTCGACCTGCTCGGCGATGGCAACCGCCAGCGCCTGGACTGCGCGCTTGCCACCGACCGACGTGACGGTGTAACGCGCCTCCATGTCCTTGTCGGCGCCTTCGACGCACTTCAGGGACATGCCGACCTGCGGCTCCCAACCACGCTTGGCATTGGGCGGAGCGGCTTCCATCTCCGGCAGCGGCTCAGACACCGACACCATCTTTTCGCCCAGCACTTCACCTTCGCCCCACGCGATAAAACCGTGCAGGAACGAGAATGGGTTGATGGCCCAGAGCGAGTCATCTTCGACTTCGGTCTGGTCGGCACCGAATACCCAGTGGCCGGTCTTGTCCATTTTCAGGATGACCGAGCCCGCAGGGCCAACTTCGGTGACGATGGTGCGCAGAGCGGTGGAGAGGGAAGATACTGCCGGCAGGTTAGCGCCTTTGAACGTGACCATATTGGACATGACTGTTTCCTTTACTGTAGTTTAGAGAGAGCGGCCGTCAGCTGACGACCGATTTGAAGCACCGCCGGCCTCGGATCAGACTCCGGTGCCAGCGTACTGCCCGACGAAATCGATACAACCAATTCCGGCGGCAATTCCATATTAAACTTTTTTACGACTTTTTCAAGCTGTGCGGGCGATTTTAACTTCGTGTCTGTCGCGCCGTCAATCTTGTTTTTATACGCCCACTCTACCACTTTCTGCTCGTCGACCCATTGGCGTGTGCCGCGCTTGGCCACCAGCTTGTAACCTGGCAGGGGCTGACCGTTCTCCAGCATCTGGAACGCCAGCGCGCGCAGGTCGCGCAGATAGTCTTCAATGGCGTCAGCCTGTTGCAGCTGCATGGCGATCTGCTCGGCAGGCAGGTTGGCCAGCTGGGTTTTCAACGCGCGCTCAACTGCGCCAGTCATCTGCGGGCAGACCGGCTTGGCGGCGCACCAGCGGCAATGGTCGCCCGCCTGCATAACTGGGTCGTGCGACTGTGCGGCTTTTACTGCTCGCGCGAGCTCCTGCTCGAAAGAAATAACCCGTGCCTTATCAGTAACCCAGCGCCGGATGGCGGGCGGCTGGACGATGACAAGTTCAATTTCAGTCGCCCCCTCGAAAACCCACTTGCACGCTTCGGTGCGCATGGCCGCGGCGGCGTAGAAGAGGAGTTGAGGATTATCAACAGCGTCGACAAGGACGCCGTCGCCAAACTTCCAATCAAGAACCACCGCGCGCGATCCGATTCGACCGAGAAGATCAGTACTACCAAAAACGCCTGGAAGAAAATCACCAAAGCCAACCCGGGTTTCGACCATGTATTCCATCTGTCGGTCGGGATCGACTTCGTCGAGTAGCGCAAGAGCGGGAATAATCTTCTCATCGAGTAGCTCCGGTGTCAGGGTCTGGCTCTTGTAGGTGGCGCCCAGCATCTGGTGCGGCTTCTTGTCATACTCCAGCAGCTCGGCGATGACGTCGTGCAGCAGCGTACCGCGGGCGGCGTGCTCGGATTCGGGCTGCGGCGGCATTTGCTGCACCAGCTTGACCGACGCGGGGCAAGCGATGACGCGTTTGGCGGTGGATCCGCCGACGATAGATGAGTGACTCAACTGAACTCTCCTGTAGTGTGTTGAGCCACCAGATTAGCACAAAGAAAGTGCTTGTCAAAGACTTTTTGATGTTTTATATTCCGGTCATGCTTGAAAAAGAAATCGAAAACTACTTTGTCTGGACGGTGGAAACGCTGGGCGGCAAGGCGTACAAGTTCAAGTCGCCAATGCAGCGCGGCGTGGCCGACCGCATCGCGTGTATGCCCAACGGTGAGACGTGGTTTGTGGAGTTGAAACGACCTAAAGGCGGGCGATTGGCTCCGCTACAGAAGTTGTTCAAGGAAGAAGTAGAAAGTTTGCAACAACAGTATGCGTTACTTTGGTCGAAGGAAATGGTCAATGAATGGGCTGCACAGTTTAGCCGGTAACTTGCGGGCAGTAGCGCAACATCTAGGCGATGAGATTGTAGTCGCCAGAGGGCTGGCGCACGATAAATTTGACCAGATATGGAAACATGGCCGCATGAGCCGCACGGGCGCATACAAATGGTTAGCGCAGCAAATGCGATTACCGCCAGCGCAAGCGCATATAAAGTTTTTTGACGTGGAGCAATGCCGGAAAGTTATTCGATGCGTTGAACGTAACTTTCCTGACTTTAAATAGCTAACAGGAGATAGACACATGGCTCGACCAATACCGCATCCGTTGCTTGACCGCTTGATGGAGGCGTACAACGCAAAGAACGACGCTGCGCTGGCGCGGCTGCTAGACCTGGCGCCGCCGGACATCAGCCGCATCCGTAACAATCGGCGCCCGATCAGCGCCGCGATGATTTTGCAGATCCACGATGCGACGGGCTGGCCGATCAAAGACATCAAGGCGCTGATATGAAACCAACACAAGAGCAAGTCATTGAATGGGCGCGGGAAGCTCAAAAACAATCGCCTCGCCACGCATGGAATTCCCCAGCGTGGTTTCTTACGCAGGAAGCTATTGAAGACTTTGCCGCCCTCGCCTATGAAGCAGGTCGCAAGGATGAGAATGAGGTGTGTGCGAAGGTGTGTGAACACAATGCTGCTTTTGGAAACAGCGACGAACGGTATGCGTCGCGTGAATGCGCCGCCGCTATCCGCGCAAGGAGAGAACAATGACTGACAACGTAATTCCTTTTGGCGGCATAACTAGGCTAGATATTGATTCTGATCGCGTCCTTAATGGCGCAATCGGCAAGCTTGATCGCGTAGTTATTGCTGGCGTAGATAAAGACGGCAATGAATACTTTGCTTCTTCTATGGCTGATGGCGCAGACGCCCTGTGGTATTTGGAGCGTTGCAAGAAAGCATTACTGGAGATAGGCGATGAGTGACAAACAACCAGAAGCATTGAGAGAAGCGATTGAATGGCTAGAAACATCTCCGACCACCCGAGACAAACTTGCCGCAGCAGAACTACGCCGACTGCATGAAGTGAATGCGGAGTTGGTGGAAGCGTTGAAAGAAGCGATTGAAGCTATCGACGAATGGGGCGCGTATGCCAGTCCGTATTTCCAGAACAAATACGATCTTCAATCCGACATTAACAAAGCCAAAGCAGCACTCGCCAAAGCAACCGGAGAGAACAATGGCTGACAAACAATTAGAAGTTCGTTCAGATATAGACAAAATATGTTCGGCTGTGATGGCTGACACCGAGGCGCTTGAAGATGCAAAGATGACGTTAGAAATCATCATGAAGACTGACCCCGGTGTTTACGATGAAATGATTAACGACACACTTTCATTGATTCGTAAGGCTCTCAGCACTTCTATCCTTGGTGTTATTGAGAAGTTACCCCACTTAGAGGCGAATCAAAATCCGTATGGGTATGTGTGGTTTACTCATTTCATGGAAATGAGGTTTACGCGTACCATGCCAAATGAAAAAGAAATGCTCGGTAAAGTAACGCCTGTTTACACTGCGCCATTTATTTATGAATGCACAGACGAACAACTGATAGAGGTGGTTCGTAGCCGTGGGTTTGTAATTCGTGACGCAAAGATTGGAGGCAAATGGCATGGACTTGGCTCTGATGATTTTAATGATTTCAATCCACACTTTAAAGCAGAAGAAGCTGCACGTTGGGCAGAGCGCAAATTAAAGGAGAAAAATCATGGCTAAGCTACCGTACACAATCACTATCTGCCCCGACGAGCCGAACCCCAAGCAATACACGGCGATGGCTCCAGCGTTAGTCAATGCACTGCGGTTTACTGACGACCTGACGATAGACCAGCGGCAGCAGATGTGGCCTGCATCGAAAGCAGGAGCAACGCAAATAAATACGCATAAAGACAAAGCCACAGGAGAACAACAGTGACGCCAAAAGAAATAAATGATCTGAAGAAAGAACACAACAGGCTGCAAGAGGAAGGAAAAGAAGTCTATCAGCGGGTGCTAGAACTGCATGAAAAATGTACTTGGTTACAGCAACAGATTCGTGATGCAGAGGGCGATGATTACGACCCGATACCGCTGATATTTGGCGAGGGGTTTTGGATTGATCCTGACTTTTGAGGTAAACAATGACTAGCCTACGAGAAGCGGCGCAGATGGCGCTGGATGCGTTGGAACACCTGCAAACGGACATTGAGTGGCAATACAAGTCGCCAACAAGGGCGATGCTTCGAACGGTAGAGAAATCACTCCGCGCAGCACTAGCGCAGCCAGAGCAGGAGCCGGTGGCGTTAGACCGCGAATACACAAAGCGATTGATTGAGGCACTGTATGAAAACAGTGATCCTGTATCTGTTGATGCTGCTGAGGAGTTTCAGCGTTTGCTGACCTTGCCTCCGCACATGGCATATTTGCCGCCAAGTGAACCGCTTTACACCGCCCCACCACGGCGCGAATGGCAGGGGCTGACGGATGAGGAGATACGGTACGCACCCAAAGGCGGAACATTTTTTGAGTTTGCCCTCGCCATTGAAGCCAAGCTAAAGGAAAAAAATGCTTAAGCTCCGACCCTACCAAGACGAAGCCGCCGACTTCTTGTACGAGCGTGACCGCGCGATGATCTTGGCGCCAGTCGGCGCGGGCAAGACCGCGATTACGCTGACTGCTATGCGCGACATGATCATGGACGGTTACGCTCGTCGGTTTTTAGTGCTCGCGCCTAAGCGCGTTTGCACGGACGTCTGGCCGGTCGAGCAGCCTAAGTGGGCGCATCTGCTGACGCTCGCTGTGGCGGTAGGCTCCCGCGCAGAACGTGCCGAGGCATTAGATTGCGGTGATTTGATAGTGGTTACAAATTACGACAACATCGGTTGGTTGGCAGAGCAAGATTTGTCGTCGTTCGACGCCATCGTGTTTGACGAGTTGACCAAGCTCAAGAATCCGTCGGGCGCCAGGTTCAAGGCGCTGCACAAGGTCATCGACCAGTTCAAGATTCGCTGGGGTCTGACCGGCTCGTTCACCAGCAATGGCCTCGAGGACGTGTTCGGGCAGTGCAAGATCATTGACGAGAAGCTGTTAGGCCGTGCCAAGGGTGCATTCCTGCAGCAGTACTTTGTCTGCATGAACCGCGACTTCGGCGAGTGGATGCCACGGCCTGGCGCGCTGCCGCTGGTCATGCAGAAGATCAAACCGGCCACCTTCGTGCTGGAGCCTGGCGAGTACAAGGACAAGCTGCCGCCCTGCCACGTCGTTGAGCTGCGCAGCCAGCTGGACGATCGTCAGCCGTACGAGACGATGAAACGCGACTTCATGGTCCAGTTCCCCGACGCGCAGGCGGTGGCCGCCAACGCAGCCGCGGTGACGATGAAGCTGCAGCAGATGGCGTCGGGGTTCGTGTATGACAGCGAGCGCGTGGCGTCGGCAACGCCAGGCAAGTTCACGCACACACAGAGCGCCGTGTGGTTTAGCAGCCACAAGTTTGATCGATTGGATGAATTACTTGAGGAGAACCAGCGTGCCAATACGCTTTTGGTCTATCAGTTTCAGGAGGAGCTGGCGGAGATTAAATGGCGCTGGCCGCAGGTTCAGACGCTGGATGACGCTAATGCGGTGGAACGCTGGAATAAGGGGCTGGTTGAGCTTCTGGCCGTTCACCCGAAGAGCGCAGGCCACGGCCTCAATCTCCAGCACGGCGGATGCCACATGGTATTTCTGTCGCTGCCGTGGTCACTGGAGCTGTACGAGCAAACGGTTGGCCGACTGCACCGTAGCGGCCAAACCAAAGACGTCTGGGTCTACCTCCTGCTGGCGGAAAAGACGATCGACGAAAAAATCTGGGCCGCGCTGCACGACAAGCGCGCCATCAGCGACATCGCAATGGAGGAGTTAAAGTGAGTCAGCAGCCAACTACCCGCGACGCTATCTTGGCGCTGCTGGCCGAGCAAGGACCGCTGACAGCAGCGCAGATCGCGGAGGAGCTAAACAAGACCCGACGAAGCATCGACGGTGCGCTTAACGGCGCGCGCAAGAAATACGGCACGCAGTATTTTCGTATCGCCGGGTATGCCCGCCAAGTTGGCATTCGAGGCCGCGAAGCGCCCCAGTACGCGCCTGGGCCAAAGCCCGATGCCAAGCGTCCCGACATGCGTACAGATGAAGACGCCAAGCGGATTCAGGCGCGCTATCGCGAAAAGTACCGCTACATTCTGCGTCTGCGCACGCAAAAGCGGCGGCACGGCAGCATCAACCCATTTCTGGCCATTCTAGGAAAGGTGTCATCGTGACTTTATGGAGCCAAATAGTCGCCGCGTTTGCGGACGCTGACGCGTATGAACAGATTAAACCTTTAATGACGCATAAAACCTGTACCCTTTGCCAGCAGTCGCTACCGATAAGCGATTTTTACCAGAACGAACATAAGCGGGTATCGCGTTGCAAGGCTTGCTATAAACAACTTGTGAAACAAAGAAAGGAAAAGATGAATGAGACAAGCCGACAAGCTGGCGGACTATCTGCTTGACCACGCCCGCAGTAACCTGGACACCGACGCGGCGGCGCTGCTCAGAAAGCTGGGCCGAGTTTACGACGTAGCGTATGAATTAGTACACGCTAAAAACCGCGAATATCAAAACGCAACGTATAGCGAGCTCATCGACTTGATCAAAGGAAAGGCAGAATGAAACGACTTGATTACTGGAAGGCCAAGCTCAAGGTAGCGCAAACCGAAGAGCGTCAACGCCAGAAAGAATATACCCAGATCGCGAACGCATTTGATCGCGCGGTGGCTAGAGTGACTGAAATTGAACGAAAGGTAGAAGATGAAAAAGCTAAGTTGGCGAACTCTAAATGATCAGCTTCCCTCGCTGACTGAAGACGAGATATTGACGATGCTGAACGTCGAGCGTTCAACTGAACGACGTGTCTCCATCCTGCAACGCCTGCATCAACGCTATTGTGCGCTGCGAGATGCGCGCGAACGACTGGAGATTCTAAGGGATGCGGTTCGTCCATAAGAAAGCGCCGGTTGCACCGCAGCAGCCGGTGCCCGCACCACTCAAAAAACGACTTTATACTGAACAAGAAGTCGCGGATCGAAATCGCAAGATAGTCGAAACGCGGCGGATTAACGAAGATAGGAGGAAAAGCGATGCTTCGTGACGGCCATTTTATTAAGGAAGACCCGCCGCGTATCGGCGCGCATTATGTCCCGCAGTTTTACAGCCGCCCGGCTACGCCAGAGGAACGATTTGTGCAGGACGTGATGCTGGGTGTACCGCCCCAAAGCGTGTCGGTCATCACACGCGTCTTGGGGCGGCTGCTTTCAATCTAGACGATCTTGCTGCCGGCGGCCAGCTGCGCCATCGTCAGGCCGCCGGTGTATTGGAAGTGCGGGTACTCTTTGAATCGCTTCCAGTCACCGGCCCATTCCAACCCCGCCTGCTTGCCTAGCGCGCCCACTTGCTGCCACACCGGATGCTTCACGTCCCAGCATGGTTTACCGTTGATGATAGGAACCACGTCGACGGCGCACCGGTAGTTGTGCCAGCTCTGACCGGCCTTAGCGTTGGTGACGATCTTGCCTAGTGTCGTGCGACCCTGCGCGTATAGCGCGTTCTGGCTATCGTTGTCGCGGTAGGTAGACGTGACCAGCAGGTCGATGCCCGCGGCTTTAGCCGCCGCCAGAAACGTCTCGACGCGACGTTTAACTGGCGGCAGCAGTTCTTTCAGATCGCGGCTGTTGATCATGCGTCCGGTGCGACAACGCCAACCAGACCGGCCAGCGCCAGCCCAACAGAAACAATCGCCTCGCCGAGTTGCGGCGCGATCGGCAGGCCGATGGCGGTCAGGAACAGGATGGCGCCGCGCCAAGTTGACGGCTCTTTAGCGCGGGCGAGTAGGTAAGTTTTCATTTGTCGGCCTTTTTATCCAGTTTGTCTTCGATGCGATCAAGTTTGGCAAAGATGGCGTTCATCATCGCCGAGTACTCATCCTTTTTAACATAGTCACCAGCCACCAACACTTCGATACTAGACACCTTACTTGCTAACTCTCTGTCGGCGTTTTGTAGGTCTTTAACTGCGGTCCATATAGCGTTGAGAAGGAAACCCATCAAACCGCTAACGCCAGCCAATATCCAATTAACGATTGATTGATCCATGTTACGCCCATGTTCCGACGCTGGTGTTCGCGCCTGCTGTGCCGATCGGGTAAATCAGGAAATAGCTGCCCGCTTGCGTCGTGTACGCGCCGCCTGGCGCGGCCGACAGGGTGTATTGCGGGATGAACGTACCGCCCGCGTTGACAGACACCGTGCCAGAGATCTTCATGTTGACAGTCTTTGCGGCCGCCGCGAGTGCTGCGGTGACCACGGTGGCGGACGCGGTGGTGATTGCGTAGTTGCGCGCGTCGGCTGACGTCGCGCCGCTGAACTCACCTTCGATCAGGTTGGTGATAATGTTGTTGACCGTCGCCGTGCCGCCAAAGCCAAACGCGACCGTGTGCGACGTCGTGCCTGCGGTTTTGTTCAGCGAGATGAACATATCGAATGCGTATACCGTGCTGGCCGACAGCGTCACACCGACGCCCAGCGCGTTCTGTGCGCCGGTGGCGTTGGCGCCCGCCAGACCGGAATCCAGACGGAAGAACTGCGCGGCCGGCATCACGCCGCGCTGCGTGCCTTGCGGCGTGGCGTAAATGACCTTGCCGTCGTACTCCATAGCACCTGCAAGCGGCGTGGTCAGCAGCGCGCCGGAGGTGAAGTCGAGCGGCGCGATGCTGGTCGTGCCTGCGGCCAGCACCTGCGTGCCGGTCAGCGTCTCACCAGGCGACGTGATGCCGTTGGTTCCGTCGATAATGACTGCCATCGTTATGCTCCTTTACGCGGTTACGGCTTTAATGACGGCATACGCGATAACAATCGCTTCGCTTAGACTGCCAGCGGCGCCGTTACGAACGTTGATTGACGCGCTACCCGCTGCGGACTGAGCGTTTAGCTGATATGCGCCGGCGGTGCCGCCCGAAATGTGGTTAAGAACCAAAACATCGCCCGCAGCAATAGCCGAATTGGTCAGCGTAAAAGATACAATAGCGCCAGCAGCCAGCGCCGCGTTATTCATCGTAATCTGACCACAGGGCTTGTTCAACGTTACAGCCGTAGCTTTGCTGGTGGCTTGCGTAACCGTGCCGCCGGCGCCGGTCGCATAGCCCGTAGCGCCGACAGCAGTCGCTGATCCGGCAAACGTCGTGTTCAACCCTGTGCTGATCGAGATCGCATCCGAGCCACCGACTTGGATGGCGCCGGAGCCGTCTACGTTACCTTTGAGTCCGATGCTCATCGTTACTCCCAGAAAATGTTGACGGTACCGGCATCGAAAGTTGCAGTTCCCGTGGTAGTAGTTATCCTAATCGCAGTCAAAGCAGCGGCTAACGTCACGCTTCCGCCATTAGAATATGCTTGCGAAGTGTCTGAACGTCCAATTGACCCTGCGGCAGTCCAAGTGTTGCCGACAGTGTTGTATATGACAACTGCACCCTGCACCGCCTCCGCCGCGTTAGACACGCCGGTTAAGCCAAACCCGCCGGTAAACGCTACTGCCCCCGCAGATCCAGCATAGCCTGAAGTAGTGAAAGTTGGAGTTGCCCCAGTACCAAGCTGAACCTGCAAAAGCGCAGAAGCGCTGTTAGATGATAGACCGTTAAACAGCACGGTTATTCGCTTCACCCACGACGGAATGCCGGTAAAATCAACTGCCGTGCCAGACGCCGTAACTGCGGTACCGCTGACAAGCGGGTAAATCGCGCCGGCCGACGCTGCCACAGTGCCTGCAAACGTCGCATTTTGCGAGGTGTCGATCGTCAGCGCCGTCGTCCCTGCGCCGGTGCCGGTCTTCAGCTGCAAAATGCCGGTGTTGTCCGACGAAATCGCCAGCCCGTTGGTTGCGTTACCGGCGGAAATTGTACTCGCCATGAGAACTCCTTAGATGACAACCCAGCGCGCGCCGTCGGGAACCGTGACGACAATCGGGGCGGTAATGTTAGCGGATGATACAGACTGCGACGTGTCGACAGTATAAGTGCCAACGCCGCCCGTGCCAGTCAAATAAGCGGTAATCTTTGTGCCGACGGTGATGCCTGAACCTTCAATGATCGTACCGATGGCCAGCACGCCTGCCGTCACCGACGCGATCGTCAGCGTCGTGCCTGCGATGCTGCCCGTGCCTTCAAACGCCGCGCCGTAGGTCAGCGGACCGGTCGACATGGCGTTCTTGGTGGCCGACAGTGTGTAGCTGGACGTGATGATTTGGTCGTTCTGGTAGAACACCTGGTTCAGACCGCCGCCGGTGGCGCCCGTGCCACCGATTGCGCCCCAGCCCGACGCGCTGTAGCCTTCGAACTGGCCAAGCGTGGTGTTGTAGCGCATCATGCCTACCGTCGGCGTTGCCGGTCGATCGGTCGTCGCGCCCGATTGCAGCTGGGTGTAGCCGAAGCCAGAGAACGTCACGTCGCCGGTGGCCGACAGCGTGGTGAACGCGCCGGTGTTGGGTGCCACGTCGCCGATGGCTGGCGGAGAGCCGAAGGACAGGCTGTCCGGCGGCACGACGATGTTGTCGGTCGTGTATTGGACGACGTCGTTAGCGTCGGCGACGACAAACTTGTAGTTGGACGTCGCTTGCAGCCAGATGTTCGCAAAGCCGCCCGAATCCAGAATGATCGGATTGGTGTTGGCTGTGATGCCGTCTTGGCTGGTATACGTCGGCACAGGCGTCGTGGTGCCGCCGGCGTAGGTGTATACCTTACCGGCGACCAGCGGCTTACCGTTGACGTCGAAGAACTGCTGCTTGGGTGTTGGGGTTAGGGATGCCATCAGTCATTCCTTAGTTTGTTCTGGTTTTGCCGTTCGGCCAAAGTGTTGCGAATTGCTTCGCGGGTCTTTGGCCCTTGCGCGCCGCTCGGTACTGGGCGGCTCCGCGACAGACGCGGCTCCAAGTATTCCAACGCATCCAACAGCTTTTCACGCTCGGCCTGCGCACGCCGCACCTGTTCGGCGTCTTTCGACCGTCGTGCAATTTGTTCAAAGGCATCCGCTTGTTCGCGCGCCTTTTTGACCGTCTGCTCGACCCATGCGCGATCCATAGCCTTTTCGGCGATCGCTTTGTCCGACAGCTTGTTCAGCCCTGCGTCGACCGAACCCAGCGTTAGCTTGGTCTTATCCCACGCAATCTTCTCTTCGGCGGACATCGCAAATCGACGGCCAGACGCAATCTTTTCAGCCGCATCGGCCAGCGAACGACCGGTATCGCGCATAGTTTCCGGCGTCGCGCCTTTCAAGCCTTTGTCGACTGGCCGTAGTTTACCTGTGACAGGATCTAAGTCAAACAACACTTCGCCCGAAGTTGGCTTACGACCTGCTGCGGCCTGCTGTTCCGCCTGCGCTGCTGCCGCCTCTTCGGCAGCTTTTTGCGCTTCGTAGTCGTATCGGCGGCGCTGCTGAACCGTACGCATAGTCGATTCAGGCGACGGCGCCTCCAGCATCGGCGGGGTCGCCTGCGGGCCGACTTTAACTTCCGGCGTAGGCTGCGCGTAGACCCAGTTCGGAATCTGTTCGCGCGGGATCAACGCATTTGCAAAGTCATACGGCACCGGCAGGTTCGGCGTACCCGACGGCACAGCCGGACGCAAGTTGTTGACCGGCGGGCGGAAGTCGACCGGCACGGCATGGGTCAGCTGGTATTCTGGTGTGGCCATATGCCGCGCCAGCACGCCGCCGCCGACGTAGCCAAGCCCCGCGCCGGCTGCGGCCAGCGGTGCATACGGCGCGCCAAACACAGACGCCGCTACCAGACCGGCGGTGCCGCCCGCGCCGGAACGAGTAAAGTTACGCGCCCATGCCGGCGCGCCCGTCTGACCCGTCTGCGCGACCTCTGGAAACACGCCCGCGATCTTGGCGATGTCCGCTGCCGTACCCGACAGCGGCTTGCCTTCGCGGCCCATCTTAGCCAGCGCCTGCGGATCAATACGGCCGGTCAGCGGATTGGTGACGCGCTCGTAGTCGTAAATCTTCGCCATCTCGGCGCGCGCCTTGCGTAGTTCGCCAAGCAGCTTCGGATCGGTGACGTTTGCTTCGATCAGGTTTTCCAGCGCGTTGGCCACGCCGATGCTGGCGTCAGCTTTGGCCAGCAGCGTCGGGTCCGGCACGCCTGACTTCTGTTGCGCGCTATAGACATTGTTGGCGTCTTTGCGCAGTTTGCGGATGTCAGTGATGACTTCGGCGCCGGAGCGCCCTTTTGCCACCTTTTGCAGAGCCTCATCTACCAGCGTATTAACCGCTGCGGCGCTGGCTTCGCCGCCGATAGCCGGTCGGTCGATACGCAGGCTGCCGATCTGTTGCATAACGCCAGGGTCGGCTTCCAGCGTCGGCAGCCCTCGCACGGCGTCATATGGCGCGCTGTGCTTGGACAGCGCCATATCGAACGCTTTGGCGTCCAGCGGCATATCCGCCGGAATGCCCATGTCTTCTTTGGCGATGGTAGTGAATCGCGCGTCGTTAATTTTGGCAGCAGTCTCTGCAAAATCGCCCGACACCAGCGTCGACTTCAGCCGGTTACCGGCCGTCGGATTGGACACGGCCGGATCAATGACAATACCGTGCTTGACCGCGAGTTTAGCCGCGTCAATCTGCGCGCCGGTGTCGATCGACTTCTGCACGCGCTCGGCCTGTTTGACCGCCGCGCGCTCTTGCAGCGGTTTGATGACGGCCTGCACCGGCGCCGACTCTTTGACGGCAGTAACCGCTTCGCGCGCAACAGGCGCTACCTTTTCCGCGCCTGCCACGACAGCGCGTTTACCGCCCTTTACCGCGCCAGGTATCAGCAGCATACCCTGCGCAATCATGTTGTCGATGTCAGCTTTCGGCAGACCAGTCTTCGCCGACAGCCATGTCGAGCCTTTGTCAATGTTTTCGCCGATAAACTGCATCGCGCGCTGCGACGCTTCGCTCTGGTATTCCGGCGTAGCGGCGACGCCCGTCAGGTTGCCAATCGGGCGCTGGTACGGCTCGACCATCGTCTTGTAGACCGCTTCACGGCCACGCGCGGCGCGGCCTGGCTCGACCAAACCCAGCGCCTCGCCCGCGCGGACTAGTGGGTAACCTGTCTCAGCGACGGCCATACCCGGCAACGACTGAATCTGACCCAGCACCGTGTCGGCCAAACCGGCGGCGCTGCGGCCAAACTGAGTCATCAGGCTAGACGACCGAGCGGCGGGAATGGCGTCCGTAGGCGCTGCATACTCCGCCCACGGGCCGCTTTCTGCCGGCGCTGCTTGTTGGTATTGCTCCCACGGACCTGCCATTACAGCTTCTCCCAATTAGCTTTGTTCGCAGGGTCGCCGCCCTTAAAACGATACCCGTCTTGAACCGCACCGGCTTTGGGCGGAGCAGGGCGCGTCGCAGCCGGCTTCTGTTCACCGCGCAGTTTAGCCAATTCAGCTTTGGACGCCGGTGACAGCTTTTCGGCGAAGTCTTTGCGACCTGTACCGGTTTCGTACTGAATGTTCAACGAACTAAGTTGACCGCCCAACAGCTGCTTGAGCGTGTTAAGCGTGCCTTTCAACTGCGCAGGGCTGCTGGCGCTGGTGATAGCGTCGCGGATTTCTTCTCGGTCTTTCAACGCCATGTTGGCGCCTGTCAACGCCTTGGCGACTTCGCCGCCGACAATCGCTTTGGCCGCTTCAAAGTTAGCCGGAGCAGCCGAGCCAGTCTGCTTCGAGAAGAAGTTGCCAACGCTGTTGAATGCGCGAGTGTCGTTGTTCTCCAGCGCAGTCGCCAGCTTGTCCATCGTCTCCAAGTGGTCGATGGCGGTGTTGAACGAACGAACTGCGCGGCCTTCGACGCCCGACGAGAAGTTTTTGACGGTCTGGGTTCGCGCTGCGACATCCTGCTTACCGCCGATGACTTTCTCGGCCACTTCGGCGGGCGCGGCCGCGCCCAGTTCGGTCGCGCGCTGGAGAACTTTCAGTTTCACGTCGGCGGCTTTCTTGCCGATGCCCAGCGGCGGCAGTTGACCGGTCTTCAGATAGATGTTCGCGACCATATCCAGCGTCTGCGGCGTGATGACGCCGTCGCCGCTCGACGTTTCAGCTTGCAAACGCTTCCACGCAGCAGCTTCAGTCTGACGGTTATGCCGCGCAGTTTCTTCGGCGGTAATGATCTCTTGCTCGGTGCGGCCTTTTTTCTGCGACGACAGTTCTTGCTTAAACGTCGGCGATCGCGGGTTCATGTCGATCAGCACACTGCGATCGTGCAGGTCTACCTGCTGCGGCTTCGGCTGGTGCAACTCTTGAACCTTGGTAACGCCCAGCTTCGACTGTTCAATCAATTGCGGCAGTTTGCCGGTCTGGATGGCTTGATTGATCTGCGTAAACGCGTTGTCTTTGTTCGCGCCCATCGATTGCAGATACGGCCCCAGCACAGGGTCCGTATGGTTTGCGTTGTGCCATGCAAGGTACTGCTGCGCGGCCATCGGCGACGCAGGGTCAATACGGTCGAGCGCGTCGCGCGACAAACTTAGCCGCTCTTTAATTGCTTCGTTTTGCGCCTTAAGACCTTCCATGCGCGTCTTTTGCTCTTCACGCATGGCTTTTTGCACGCCAGGCACCTGCGCGCCTTGGCCGCCTTGCGCGAGGCTCTGCATGACCTTGCCGTAGTCAATCGTGCCTTCTGGCGTAAGCCCTGCCTGATATGCCGTGTTCAAAGCATTTCGGTCGGCGATCTCGCGCTCGGCGGCGGCCATCTGCATACCGCGCAGCTGGTTGGCCTGCTGCGCGCCTTGCAGCTGGTACAGGTTCGCCATCTGATTCATAGGCGATTCAAGCTGAACCGGCTTGAAGCTTTGCAGTATGCTGGTGTCGATTTGAGCCATCATTTAGCCTATAAAGCTACGTTCTTCAATCGGCGCGTTTGGGCTACCTTGCGGGAAGAAGCGGTTTAACAGGTTCTGGTTTTGCGTGTAGTTCATGTACTGGCCAAGCGCGCCCGACACAGCGTTGGCGCCGCCCATGTAACCCGACGCGCGGATGTTGCCGAGGTTAGCCGCAGCTTCGGCTTGAGTTTGACCGTAGTTACCGGCAGCGTTGGTCAGCGTATTCGCCGACGTCTGGCCTGCACCCATCAGACTTTGCAGCGGGTTCAGCTGGTTCGCGCGCTCGGTGTAATAACGGTTGAATGCGTTCTGGTATTCTTGCGAACCAAGATTTTGGCCATACTCAACAGCACCGCGCAGCTGATTGCCAGACAGAAGACCACCACGCGCAGCAGCAGTGCGGTCAAGCGCCTTAAGACCTTCCTGCAAACGGAATGCGTACCCAGGATCTTGCCGGTAGTCGGTCATTGAAAATGGCGTAGCCGCACTGCCGTAGCCTGCTGCGCTGGTGCGGTCACTTAGACCTAACAGATCCATCAGTCGGTTCTGGCTGGTGATTCCTGCCTGACGGAACGGCTCTTGCAGTTCCATCTGCTTGTTAAACATTCGCTCTTGCGCGGCTTGTCCCGCCCGAACTGCGGCTGTCTGCGCGCCAGCTGCCTTACCTGAAGCCAGCATACCTCCCACGCCCGCACCCAGCGCGCCACCGGTTGCCAACGTCAGACCGCCGACGCCCATCGCGCCAGCGCCCAAACCTATAGCAGTAGCTACGAAAGTCATGATAGTTCCTTCAAAATGTTTCGCGCATCAAACAGCGCAGCAGTGTCCGGCTCAATAAGCTCCGCTTCAATCGCGTCCAGATCGGTGTTGTCGGTGCGATGGATCGTTACGCCAATGGCGTCAGTGACGGCCAGCGTTACACGTTTGGTACCAGGCTTGGATTCGACGACATCGCCCGCACGCAGCGTGATCATGCCCTTTTCTGTCCACGCCACAATCTCGCCCATCGCGCACAAGAAAAAGTGCGGCTCTTTGTGAACCTTGCCCACGATCAGCGTACCGGCAGGGCGAAACACCTTGCGCATATACATACCTGGCGAAAAGTGATGCTCAGTCGTCAGTTCTGCCTGCGGCATCTTGACCATTTCAGATTGAAGCTGATCAATCTGATCTCTGGTCGGTACATAGTTGTCGACAAGATCGTTCATACAACCACCCATCGTGAGCCTGAAGACACGGTGACCGTTACGCCGCTGGCTACCGTTATTGTGCCGGCCGACATGGCCGAATAGCCCGTCGGCACAGTGTAGCTGGTGTCTACGGACAGCTTGTTTAAGAAGAAGCCGCTTTCGGAAATAAATCGTTCCGATGTTAATTCACCGGTGCTTGGTTTGTACAGTAAATTCGGGTCGCTGGTATAGATCGTCGACATCGCGCCCGAGGTGGCCGACGCAAACGTCGGGTACAGGTTTGTTGCCGTACTGGTATCGTTGCTGATCGTCAGGCCGGAGCCGGACGCAGGCGCCCATTTGACGCCCGCTGCCTGCGCAGAATCAGCCGTCAGCACATAGTTGTTCGCGCCCACCGGCAGCCGGACGTTGTCGGTGCCGTCGTGCGCGATCAGGTCGCCTTTGGTCGTCGTCGGCGCCAAGGCATCGAACGCTGCGGTCTGGGTCGTCTGGCCGGTACCGCCGTTGGCGATCGCCACCGTGCCAGTGACGTTGGCTGCGTTGCCGCTGATGTTACCGGTGATCTTGCTGCCCGCCAGCGAGGTAATCCACGTCGGATCGGCGTAGCTGCCGGTCGTATAGACGCCATTTGTCACCGTTGCCGCGTTGCCGCTAGTATCGACGTTGATGGTGGCAGGCAGGGAGATCGTGATTGCGCCCGTGCTGGCCGATACAGTCACTTGGCTGGCGGTGCCGGCCAGCGACAGCACGCCGGTGTTGTCGATCGTGACCGCTGCCGAGCCGTTGTACGACGTGCCGCTCAACCCCGTGCCGATGGTCAGCGCGTTGGCCACACTGCCCGCGCTGCCGCCGATGTTGCCGGTGACTTTACTGCCGGCGATCGACGTCAGCCAAGTCGGATCTGCATACGATCCTGTGGTGTAAACGCCGTTGGTGACCGTGCCTGCGTTGCCCGTGACGTCAATCGACCAAGTGCCGGACGCGCCGGCGCCGGTCGGGCTGGGGACGTCGGTGCCGATGACAAGGCCGAGATTGATGCGCGCGTCGGACGCGGTCGTGCCGCCGGTGCCGCCGTTAGCAACTGCTACAGTACCGGTGACATTGGCAGCGTTTCCTGCGATGTTTCCCGACACTTTGCTGCCGGCGATCGACGTAACCCACGTCGGGTCAGCATACGAGCCGGTCGTATAAACACCGTTCGTAACCGTACCGGCGTTGCCGCTGACAGAGATGCCCCAAGTGCCGGTCGCGCCGGAACCGGACGTGCTGGGAACATCCAGCGACGTCCTAGCGCCCGCCGATGAAGTCGCGCCGGTTCCGCCGTTGCCGACGTCCAGCGTGCCGTTCATCGTAATCGTGCCGGACGTGGTCACAGGGTTGCCGCTAAACGACATCCCCGTCGAGCCGCCCGATACGCTGACAGACGTGACCGTGCCGGTACCGCCGCCCCCGCCGCCGCCCGTATTGGCTTTGTTCAGCAGGTTCAGGAAGAACCGGTACCAATCACGCGAGACAAGCCCCGTCCTATCGTCGACGATCGGCGATTGGTTCTTGGGCAGCTGCGGCTCGTTATCCGGATTAGGCATTGGTTCCGTTTAGATCCAGTTCTGCACCCATGATCGTAATCTTGACCGGATCAGTGCCAGACACTTCATAGACGCGATCACGCAGTTTCAGCGTCATGCCCAGCCGACGCCAGAACGCGCGGAAGCCATACGCACCCATTTTGCCGATGCCTGCCCAATGCTCGTTCGACCAAGTGTGACCGCCGTCATCAGACCAGCGCAGCATAACTTTCGGATCCGAGCCTTGGCCGACGTTCAGGCCAACACCTGTCTCGCAATCCAACTGTAGTGAGTGCTGGGCGGTACGCTTGAGGTTGTTTTGATCTTGCGGCAGCGCGCGCCACGACCGAAGCCATTTCTGCGGGAAGTTGCCGTCTGCATAGACTTCCAAATCGTACGCGTAGATGTTGCCGTTTTCGAAGTCACCAACGACCACTTCGTTGTTGAAAAACGCTTGGCAGTTGGCACGATGGCGGATGAAGTGGCCGTTGGCAAATCCGGCGCGCTCATGCCATGCGCCGGTGGCCGCATCAAACACCCAAGTCTTCTGGGCGGTCGGGAACGTCAACACGTAGAACGAATGGCCGTCCTGCTGGTAGGTGAAGCCGATAGCGTCCGAGATCGTGCCGTAGCTTTGAATAGCGTACTCAACAGCGTGCGTGGAGATGCGCTGGCCAGAGTAGCCGTTGGCGCGGAACACGATGCCTTGGCCGCGCGCATCAGCGCCCAGCCAGAACAGCGAGTTGTCCATCTTGGCCACCGAGTAGGTTGCCGCGCAGCCGAGTTCGTTGACCGCGCCCTGAATGCGTTGCAGCGGAAACGGCGTCGTGGCGGCGTCGTACCAGACTTCGACCGATTGTGTACCAAAAAGCCACACTTCGCGGTGGTCGACGAACAGCGACACCAGATTGTCCGGCATACCTTCCGCGCTGGCGAACGACAGCGGGTCAATCTGCGTGCCGTCGAGCAGTTCAGACGTCCAAAACCGCTGCGAATTCGGCTCTTGGAAAATGAAGTAGCCGTCCAGATAGCCGACGGTCACCGCGCCAGGGAAGTCGACGTCAGTGATCTTGGCGTATGCCGTGGTGCTGGCATCGTAAATGTAGCCATCCGGATTGGCCGCAATGAACAGCTGTGTGCCATTGTCGACCATCGACACCGGTCCAGAACCGGATACAGCCCCGATCGACGTCGCCTGCCAATTCGAATCGATCCGGTACAGGCGCGCGCCCGACACGGCGTACAGATAGCCGCCGTACGCCCACAGCCCGCGAACCGGACCGGTACCGACGTTGGCCAGCCTGCGCAAGCCTGGCGCGCGATTCAGGAACGCCGACACCTTGCCATCTGGCGACGGCACGGTTTCCGGAAACAGATTGACCATGCGCGCGTCGGCCGCGTTGACGCTGCGGGCGACATACGATTGGCCGAGAATCGGGGTCTTCATCAGTAGTTGCCGGCGTAGATGTTAAACCGCTGACGGGTCGCCACCAGCGCGTACGGAATCGACATGATGTCGTCCGGATTGTTGATGCGCTTTAGGTTACGCTTGGACGTCATGGCAATACGCTGCACTGTCGGCGGCGGCTCAACGCCAAACTCCGCCGCGATTTCGCAGGCGAGGTTGTACTTGAACGCGCGCAGGTAGCCTGGCGGGAATGCCAGATCGGTTTGCAACGTAGCCGGCTTGGTCAGCTCTTCGACCGAAACAAAATGCCATTCCAGCAGGCGCGTTGGCTTCGGGTAGATCGTCATGGAGATGTTCGGGTACTCCATGTTGACCCACATGACCTGCGGATAAGTGCTGGTCACGGTTTTGACCGCGATGCCGTCATACTGCTGCTGGTTGATCAGCTTGATACCGAACGACACATTAGTCTGCGGGTCGCGAAAATACGTTGCATCGTCGATCAGGATAGGACGATTGCCGACAAAGTCACCGGTCGGGCCAAGCGTGCGGGTGATGGTATCAGTAGGCCAGCTAAAGACTTGGTCTTGCGTGCTGAACACCGACAGGCGTTCAGTGTTCCACGAATCAATCATCTGATTCATGGCGCCGAGCGCGTCCTGTGCGGCTTGCGGAGAAGGCTCCTCGCCTTCGGCCAGTTGGCCAATCAGTCGGAGAGCGGCTTTGATCTGGTCGAGGGCGGTTGCCATCTTTGCTCCTTATTCTGCGGGCGATGCCGGCGGACGACCGCGACGGCGTTTCACTTCCAACTCGTTGGCTGGAGCCGCATCTTCAGGAGGCGTGTCGATATCATACCGCACCCAGCCATTTTGTTCATCCTGTTCGGCTTCCAAATCCATAAATGCCACTTTGGTGCCGTGAAGAGGGTGTCGAAGGTAAATAGTCATGAATAGGGCGGGGCCGAAGCCCCGCTTTTAATTAAGCAACAACAGCGAACTGCCACTTCGAGCCGTCAGACACGAACAGCTTACCGGCACCCGTTGCATTGGACGTGGTAGCGATCGAGCCTACCGGCGCGGTCGTGGTGGTCGTGTTGGCCGTAATGGCCGTGGTCAGAAAATACAGACCTGCGACAGCATTGCTGACCGCAACCGAATTAGTGGAAACGAGCGAAGCAGCCGAAACCGCCCCCGTAACGCTAACACTTTCAAATTGCGGATCTGCGTACGCCACGCCTGTAGCTTTGGTATTAGGCATGATCTATCCTTTAAAAACGGGGGCCGAAGCCCCCGAAATCAACTTAGGCCACAACTGCGTACTGCCACTTGGCGCCGTCCGAGATGAACATCTTGCCAAGGCCGGTAGCGTTGGTGGTGATGCCAATCGAACCCGCCGCTGCAGTAGTCGTGGTGGTGTTAGCCGTGATGGCCGTGGTCAGAAAGTAGATGCCTGCGCCGTTGGAGAACAGGATCGTCGAGCCGCCCACGGATTTTGCTGCGTTCAAGTTGCCATCAGAAAACTGATATGCGCTGCCGCCGTTCGGAAGTGCCATGATGATTTCCTTTAAAAAGAGTCGTCAATCGGGGCCGAAGCCCCCACCAAAATTAGCCCCAAATACGGCAGGCCATTTGCGGACGGATCGTGCTGTAGCCGTACAGAACGTCGATACGGCACGGCATACGGTCATTGTTGATGTCATATTGACGAACAATACGCATCGAGATGCCGTTATGCACTTGGCGCGATGCCATGTCGACGCCTTGCGGCATCAGCAGGTCAGCGGTAGCCAGCGTGATGGCGTCCTTGTGGTAGACCAGGTTCTGGGCGTACTGAGTGCCTGCCGAACCCAGCATGGTGACAACAGCGCCCGATGCCGGCAGAGCCGTCACGGTAGCCAGTGCCTGCGATGCCGAGTACAGAGCCGGATAGATCGACAGAGTTGCGGTCGACGAACCGGTAGCGGCTGCGGTGACGACGAACTGTTGCAGCGAACCGGTCGACTCGCGGGTTTGCGGGTTGACCGCGTACACGCCAGCAATGGTGAACACGTCGCCGACGTTCCAAGTCTTCGACGAGCCGGTGAAGCTGATCGGCAGGGTCGACTGACCTTCGGTAGTGACGGTCGAGGTTACGGTGATCGAGGTACCCCAATCGCCGGTGGTGTGCTGCTTGATCGACTGCGACATATTGATTTCGTCGAAGCCCAGCACGCCGGTACCCATCATGCCATTCTTGAACTGGCGGCTGATGGTGTCGGTCGGGTTGAACAGACCTTTCATGCCTTCGACCAGACCAGCGTTAGCAGCCGGGTTGACGGTAGCGTAACGCGGCGACATCACAGCGGCGTTCTCGTTGAGTTTCTGTTGCGCTTGCAGCAGAACCAGCGAGGTCGACGGGGTGGTGCCAGGCGTGCCAACCGAGTTACCGATTGCTTTGTACGCGTTAGCGACGTCAGCATCGATCGAAGCGGCCAGCTGCGAAATACGCGGCTTCAGAACGCGCTCTGCAAAGTCGTCAAGCTGCATGGTCAGTTCGGCGGAGGTGAAGTTCACACCGATATGCTTCTGCGACGCGACAGTCAGAGTCGTGTACTGCTCGTTGTCGTCCTGAGTTTGCAGGGCGGCACCGTCGGTCACCAGCGCGCGGTCCGGCAGGCGGATACGCAGCGTGGAGCCGATTTTTGCACCTTCAACGGCGAACGAGTCGTCGTATTGGCGGTTGACGTTGCGGGAGATCACCAGGTTGTTCTCGAGAATTTCGAGAGCCTTGCGGGTGATCATGTCGATGGTAAGAATCGAGTTTGCCATGATAATCCTTCAAAAATTAGCGGTTACGTTGAGCTTCCAGCTTTCGAATCTGACGCTGCCGCTCCGCTTCGATCCACTCTGACGTACTCATGCTCTTAACCGAGCGAGGGTCAGTGGTGTCGTAAGACGGGGCGCCAGTGCCACGGCCAGAAATCGGCGCGATCGGCGGCGGGGCGCTTGTCGTTTTCTTCAGAACCGGCTCGGACGAAATTTTCGCTTCGATCTTGCCGATCTCTTTGGCTTGCAGCAGCGGCGACAGACGGGAAATACGGTCAGCCTCTTTCGGATTCGTACCCAGATAATACGCAAGGTCTGGACCGATATCCGACGCTTGGATCGTCTCAGCCATCACGGTCGTAATCGGCAGTTTCGGGTTGTACGCGACTTGTTCAAAGTCTTCGTACTTGTTCCGAGCTTCCTCTTCGCGATCCTGATACGCTTCGAGCATATCCATTTTTTGCCGCTCGGCTTCCCGTTTTGCCAGCAGTTCTTCCGCTTTACGAGCAGCCAGTGCTTCGGCGTACTCATCAACGGATTCAAACTGCTCAAGCGACGGGGCTACAGCAGGCTGCGGAGCCTCCTGTACTGCCTTGCGAGACTGCTCTCTTTCCCACTTGCGCTGTTCGCGTGCAAGTCGTTTGCCTACGATCGCATCCAGTTCTTCTTGTGTGAAGGTCTTGGTCTGCTGTTCGGTCGGCTGGTCTTCCGGCGCTTGTGTTTCTTCGGCTACAGGCTCTGCCGTCGGTGCCTGTTCCGGCGCGGGAGTTTCCGCTACTTGATTTTGAAGCTCTTCAGACATTGTCGATTCCTAAAGAATCCCTGACGTACCGCGTCAGTGCGGTTTACTCATAAATCACGGTAGCACTGACAGTGCCACCGATTACTACATAGATGCCGTTTTTAGCATACGCGCCGTCCAATGGCAACAGATACGACGTTGCGGCGGCAGGCGTGAAAGTGTCCAAAATCTTCGGGTCGCTGCTGCTAGTCGCGGCCGAATCGTACACCGTAATGGTCGGGGTAGCCGAAGCCACGCTGACAAAAATACCTTTGAGTTTGCCGGCAGCCGGTTTGATATTTGCCGAAGCCGAAATCTGGGTGTAGTTAGCCATGATTAGTCCGATATGTTTTTGATCAAATAGCCTTCTTGTGAGACGCTGACCGCACCCGTCGTCGAATTGACGTTACACATCAGCAAGATGTCAGTTTTTTCCGTAAATGGGCGGGGCATCACGCGTTGAGTTGCGTAGTTGATCGCAAAAGGCGCTTGCTGGGTCAGCTGAACCACGCCCGCAGGGCTGATAGTTTTGTTCTGATAGGTAGCAAAGTTGCTGCCGTTAAGCGAGGTGTTGACGTTGATCCGGCTCAGATAGAACGTATGGCCTGCCGGCACCGTGTAGATGGCAGCTTGCGTGCGGCCAACGCCCGCATTGATCTGAGCGTAGATCGTGGTGTTTGTCAGGTCTTTGAGCGTTACAACGCCAGCCGGATTGGTCGCGCTGCCGACGGCCACACCCATACCGTTGATACGCAAATACGTTTTGACCGTCGTGACCGGCGTGGCGCCATTTAGCACCACATTCTCCGAGATCATGTTGTAGCCTGAATCCAGCCCACTGATCGTGATCGTAGCAGTGTCGCCAGCAGTGCCGGTCAGATTCATCTTGGTGGCAGCTGGCGGAAACACATACGCAGTCGCGTTTTCCCAGATCGGAATCAGCGTCTGGCCTACAGACGGCTGGTAGCCGTAAATGTTCAGCGTGCTGTGGCCTTGGATCTGGCCGCGCGCGACTTGAAGATTAAACTCTTCGTATTTGCCGAACTGCGACTGGGATACGTACGCGGAACTCATGCGAGGGACCTCAGTTTGTACAGCGTGGACATATACAAACCTTCAATTTCGTCAATAATGTTGTGCAGCGCGGTGCATTCTTTGTCGACAACCTTGTACCGATCGGCGTGAATCTCGGCAAGTTGGTCTTCCAAAAACTCCAAAATATTGCCGGTTTTCTTGGCCGATTGCAGCGAAATCGGCCCGATCAGGCCGTATTTGCCCTGATAGGCTTCCGCAAACTTGTCCGCCAGATCGACGATTTCGTCGTAAAACGAGTTCAGCGCGACGTGCTTGGAGTAGCTACGGGTGTTTAGATGCACGGAATGGGCAACATCCCGTGCCAGAAACAGCATACCTACGAAATCAGCGGCTTTCATTGTCCCATCCCTTCGGGCGGCATATTCATCGGTTCATTAGGTTCCATGCCTTCCGGCACACCCATCGGCTCCATGCCTTCCGGCATACCGCCAGGCATCATCATGCCCTGCTGCTCCATCACCAGATCGCCTGCGGACATCACGTCGCGCAGCGTTTGCATCACGACTTCTTGCACTTGTTCCGGATTCATCGCGCCGGAAACAGCGGTCAGGCGCTGAGTTTCGGCCTGATACGCTTTGATTTCAGCCTCGAAATTTTTGCGCTCCAGATCCTGCATTTCGACCGATTTGCCGACATTCTGCATCATCTGGTGCAGCTGGTCGAGTTCTTGTGCCATCGCTTGCAGCTGCTGTTTGGCCATCTGAAGCTCCGGCGAGTCGTCCGAACCGTCGCCCAGCACCTTCGGGTCGATGACACGGGCAAAACGCTCGGCCATTTCCTGCGCGCCTGGCCAATCCATGTTCTTGATGAACAGGTCGCCGGCCACTTGCCACAGTTGCGGATTCGATTGCAGGATCATGCCCATCGCATCCAGTGCTTCCTGACGCTTGGTCATGTAGCTCGGACCGGTGGTGACCACAACATCGTACTTACCGACACCAGGGTTGTAGATCTTGTCGATCTCAATGCCCTGCTGGTTGACGATCTTCTTGACCGGCTCTTGCTGAGTCGGGTCAATCTTGACCATGTCGGTGTCGCCGTCAAGACCGATGATGCGCGCGATGCGCTGGGTGTCGTAAATCTTTGGGATCAGGTCGACTATCTGGCGAGTAACATGGCGAATAGCCCGTGCCAGATTGTCGACGTAATGGTAAGTGCCAGTATCAGACTGACGCTCACGCGCCATGATAGCCTTGCCAGAACGCTCGTTAGACGTCGCGCCCAAGCTGGTGTCGTACTGACCGGTGGTCGATTTGATGTCATCAGACGCCCCCATTTTGGCCTGAATCAGGCCAGTTTGCGGCAGTGGCGGCGCGGCGCGCTGCGGAAGCGGCAGAACAGCACCATTTCCGTCGGTCACGTCCGGATTGACCTCCAAATACGGCCAATTCTGCGTGTTGGCGGTCTTCCACTGCTGTTCATAGCCCTCAAACTGGCCGCCATAGCCAATAAACGGCGCTTTTGGCGCCAGTGCCAGCATTTCTGCCTCTTGGCTGACCCAATAGTTGTACATCCGCTGGGCATCTTTGGCGTTTCTGACCAAACCAGACACATACAGACGGCCATCAACCTCAAATTCGTTGCCGATCACGCGCACAACCGGGATCCACTTGCCCACCCAGTCGCGTTTTTCGAGGAATTCATAGCCGTTGGTCTTGCACCAGCGCACGCGCTTGGCATCTACCTCGCGGCTGCGGATGGGTTTGACGCCCATATTGCGCAGCTGGCGGGCTTCCGGTGACCCCTCAAAAGCGGTGATGTTGCCAGGGTACAGATGCAGCGTCGCTTTGTCGTATTCAACGTAATAATACTCGGCGATGCGGACGGTGTCTTCGTTGATCCAGACGTTTAGCGACTGATCGCCCACACCGGAGTTTTCGAGGCTGGAAATCGGCGACGCATCAGGGAACATCCGCTGATATTCGTCGCGGGTGACGTCTTCGGTGATGAAACACCACTTGGCATCTGCGCCGCACGGGTCTTGAATCGTCGGATCCATGTAGACCGAGAACGAATTGCGCACCCGCATGATCTTGATGTCCTGATCAAACGAGTCGTCGTCGCAATATTCGGTGATGATGCGGATGTAACCTTCGCCGTAGCTGACTTGGTTTTCGCAAGCGGTGTCGTAGGCTACGTCAGCGTCCGAAATGTACTCAATATGGCGCACCATACCGTTGTAGATTTCGGCGACTTCCGGATCCGCGCGGTCGTCAGCAGGAATAACTTTGCCCGACGGGCGATTCTGACGCTGGTCGTTGGTGACCTGCCGGACGTGTTGCGGCAGCTTGTTAATCGTCAGCGTCGGGCGGGCGTTGATCGTCTGCCCTTGCACCGCACCGCGAGTGGCCAGCACGTCCGCTGGCCATTGCCAGTGGTTGTCGGGCGATCCGGCATAAAACTTCAGGTCGTCCAACTCATCTTCGCGCGACTCAGACAACGCAGAGATCGCCATTGTCAGGCGGGTGCGCATGGTGGCCAGCGTGTCGCTGTCGCGGCCGTCTTTTTCCGACGGGTTACCGCCAACCGCAGCGACTTGGGCAGCCTTATTTATGCCGGTGTAGTCCATTACTTTTTGCCTTTGGTTGCAGCTGCCGTGCGTTTGGTGGCATACGCGATCGCCACGGCCTGTTTAACTGGTTTTCCGGCCTTCACTTCGGCCTTGATGTTCTTGCGAAAGGCTTCTTTGCTGGCAGATTTTACGAGTGGCATTTAAGACCCCATCCAAGAAGTTGCAGCAGATGCCTGCTGGTATGCACGCGGCGCCGATCGCATCGCCCTGTCATAGCTCGACTCACGGTGGGCAAGCGGAAATGCGAAGGTCACCGCTAGCGCGTCCGCCGCGTCAGGGGAGGCCAATCCGCGAGATTTCATCTCTTTCTTACCTTCTAGGTAAATCGTTCCCGATGAGTCTGGCTTCTTCATCGGACCGGTCAGGTCGGCCTTCAACTGCCTGTCGTTCGGCAAACTGGCGGTGCGCAACCAATCGCGCATTGCCCCCCACATTTCCGCTCGTTTGTTGCCCCACATGATGGGTTTACTCGACTTCCAGCCGAAGTTTACCCCACGCACCTTGTACCGCTGTTCTTTAAGCCTGTCAAGAATGCCGTAACCCAGACCGCCTTCGTCGATGACCACCAGTTGCGGACGGTACTGTTCAATCGCATCGATCACCCGCCCAACGGTCGTCATGGTGTCTTCGCCGTGGTGCCGTTTGATGGCCACGATGTCGCGGCCTTGCCGCACAACGATCACGGTCGAGTCAGCGCCTCCGCGTGCTGGGTCAACGCCGATAACAATTGGCGCCTCAACATCCTTGTACGGTTCCCTCTGCATGGCATCGTCGACAAGCTGCGCACCAATAAACTGATCTTCGCCAGCCGAGGGGAACTCACCGTAGACCTCAACCCTAGCCTGTGGCGAATCCTCGCCATATTCCGCAATGATCTGCGCATAGACCTGCTTATCCGTATCCTCGACCGTGCGAGAGTCAATATTCTCTGTTGCCCAAAATGCACGTTTACTGTGAAAACACTCGAAAAAGTATCCTTGATTGCGGCGCGGGTTTGAAAAGGCAAACCAAAAGCGATTGGGCGTATTTTCAGTGAAAAAACCAGAGGAAACCGCCCAAATCGGGTCGGGAATACCGCTGGCTTCATCAAAAATTACCGCTACACCATCTGCGTTGTGTACGCCGGCGTACGCGTCGGGGTTCTCTTCGGACCACAAACGGCCTTCAACAGCCCAATACCGCGTGCCTTTTTTAAGGTCACGTTCCACAAGATCCGCAAGCCATTTAGCGGGCAATACGCGAGTGGCTGACAACTCAAACCAATGGCTGTTTATCGACATCGCAAGCCACTTAGTGATTTCCGCCCATGTGACTGAGCGCAGCTGGGCTTCCGAGTTTGCCGATACGATGGTAGTCGATCCAATACGCGTAGTCAGCATCCAAATAACAATCCACGACACCAGCGCGGATTTACCAATGCCGCGGCCCGACGCTACCGCCAGCCGGAAAGTGCTGAAATCTATCTTGCCGTCGTTTTCGCGAATGTGGTCGCGCATTTTGCGCAATATCTTACGTTGCCAAGTACGGGGGCCGCTAAATTTTTCCAACGGCGTATTGGGCTTGCCCCACGGAAAAGCAAACAACACAAAGGCTTCTGGATCGTCTTTAACGGCGGGCGCCCACAATCGGCTCATTAAGAGCTGTTCGTCTTGTGGTGGGTAAACCGGTTGCTGCGCCATTAGTTTTTACTCCAGTTTTGCGCAATGCGTACGGCGGTAATAGTTGACGTGCCGACGCCTAACTCCGCCGCCAGTTCGCGGGCAGATTTAGCGTACCCGACTTTGCGTATATACGCCACATCTTTAGCCGTCAATATAGCGCGGGGAGAATTTTCGCCAGGTTTGATGTTGCTCACGCGGCGTTTGCGGTCATATGCCGCTTTGCCATTTTCAGCGTAAGTGCCGACGCTTAGATGCGCAGGGTTGCAGCACGGTGGGTTGTCGCAGGCGTGCATAATTACCGCCCCTTTAGGTATTTCGGCGCCAGTCGACAGCACATACGCCAATCGGTGCGACATCTCTTTGCGCCGCGTGCCATCGGTCAAGCTACCGAGCCGAAAATGCCCGTAACCCGCCGGAGTTCGAGTGGCAGTCCACTCCCAGCAGTCGGTTGGCTCGCGTTTATCAACTTTTTCCCAAAACCGTTGTTCTAATGGCTTTCGCATTGGTGGCTCCTGTAAAAGCCACACTATACACCAACGGTTTGTTTAGTTGAAAAAAATTCTACGGTTTCGGCTTTTCCCATTTCAATGACGCGCGATTGTGCTTCGGCCAGCGCTTGGGTAATCGAGATGTTTTCTACCGATACGCTGATCTCTTGCCGCGCCGTCCAGCCGTGTGCGTGCTGCAGGATCGCGAGCGCCGCCTTGGCGTCGCCCGACCTGGCTGCATTGTGGAGCTCGACGGACATTTCCGCCTCGCCGTCAGCGCGACCCTTCTGTTCGGCCATCGCCGCCACCGGATCCATCTCGCATAGCTGCCGGTACTCCTGCGGCAGCATACCAGCGCGCAACGCCAGCGAGTCGCCCTTCAAGCCCAGCTTCGCGGCGTCATAAATCGCTTGGAGCCGCGACTCGGTCGCCTCCAATTTCCTGATCGACAGCGGTATAGATTGAACGCTCATGAGCTTCGTAGATAGTGCGGCGTTTTGGGGATCGGTACGCCGGCAACCGAACATACGCGCGATAGTAACAAAAAAAATTTTTTGCGGAAGGACTTTTTGCGTGTTGCTGACTGGCAACTAGCTGTGTCTGTAAAAAATAAAAAATTTTCTGCGACCCCTCCGTGGCGTGACCTGTCAGCCGCGGGGCCCCCACCCCCCTGGCTCGCGCGCCTGAATGCCAAAAAGCTAACATATTATGTCAAATAGCCTGGGGCTATCAATCTGGCGTGGAACATAGTCTGCTTATGTTCCACGAAAACTTATTTATTGAAGGGTTATTGCTGCTGGCGTTTTCTTTTTGGCATGTCGGCAATTTAGACTGCCGACAAAAATCGCGGGCCGCGCGGATAAAGATGGCGGGGCAACCCTGACAAAATGCTGACAGAAAAGAGTTGTCAAAACGGTATGCGGGCAACTGTAGGCAATTTAAACCGCCTACAAAAGTTGGCGCCGTAACGTGATATCGCGGCCATACATCAAAACCGTTAGCAGATATACAACAAATATTTTATTTTTTAAGGTCTTAAAAACAATTGCCTACAACTACCCGCAAAAGGCCAAAAGCCGCGCCCAACCTTGCATCCGACGTAGGCAATTCCCGCAAAAAGAACCGCCTACCGTTCGCCGACAGTTACCCGCGCGTCACACTAGCCGCCAAACCCGCACGCCGTCGGCTAAAGAACGAACTACAATTTTCCAATGTCGGTATTGTGCCACTCTATACGCACCTTTCCGCGCTTTGCTTTTGTCTGCTGCCGCGCATTTGAACAGAACAGACTCGCCCACTTGCAGCTCGGCAAAAGGATATTTAACCGCCGGCGGAATCGGAATATCTTTTTCGAACATAATTTTCCCCTTTTAAAAGTTAGGCACAATGCCTACACATAGTATAGAGTAAACCTTACCTACACTACCCAAATAATTTGCTCAGGTATGCAAAAGAATGTTTGACAGCATCCGAGAATGTACTACAATGTCTTACATGGGCAGCGCAATTGGGCGCGGTCAAACACCAGGGAGGATAAAAAATGAAACTAGCACTGATCGCAGCATCCGCCGCTGGCGCGACACTGGCGCTGGCGCTGATTGGATATGTCGACGGCATCGTGCATCGCGACGAGCTGCTGGCCGTCATTGGCGCGCTGGCCGCTGGCGCGTATCTCTGGAACAAATTGGAGGGGTGAACGATGAAAACCGTACATATCACGCTAAAAAGCGCCAACGCTAAAACCGGTCCAATTCCCGTATCGACGACGTCCGCGCTGTCATGTCCGGACGCGTGCCCGCTGAAAAAGTCCGGATGCTATGCGGACGGCGGACCTCTCGCGCTGCATTGGGCGGCGGTCACGGCCGGCGCGCGCGGCGTTGATTGGATTACGTTTTGCGCCAGTATCGCGGCACTGCCGGCCGGCCAATTGTGGCGGCACAATCAAGCGGGCGATCTGCCCGGTCTGAACAATACAATCAACCCGGCCGCGCTCGAGATGCTGGTACTCGCCAATCTTGGCCGACGCGGGTTCACTTACACTCACAAGCCAATGACGCCCGAAAATGCGCGGCTTGTCCGGTCGGCCAATGATCGCGGCTTCACTGTCAATCTGTCGGCCAATGATCTAGCGCACGCGGATGAATTGGCCGAAACCGGCGCAGGTCCCGTCGTTACGCTGCTACCGGCCGACGCACCGGCTAAAACGCGCACGCCGGCCGGCCGTATCGTTGTCACATGTCCGGCGCAATTGCGCGACGACGTGTCGTGCGCGACGTGTCAATTGTGCCAGCGCGCCGACCGACCCACAATCGTCGGGTTTCTTGCGCATGGTACGGGCGCGAAAAAGGCGGAAAAAGTGTTTTTTATGAAACGGGAGGCGGCATGAAAATGAATATCTGCGATAAACCTTGCGCCGCGATTGGCCTGATTAGCTATAGATATCGCGGCCGATTTAGTTGGATCATGATAGGCGCGCGGGACCATGCCGACGCCCTGCGCGAAGCGGCGCGCAGTACCGCCGACCCGATTGTGCCGGACCGGTTACAAGTGTGGTCCGGCAATCAATACGTGCCGGCTTGATGCGATACCGCACGCAATATGGCCTGCTAGATTGCTTCGGCGAGGTAATCCGCTGGCTTGATTATCCGCCGGCGCACGGCCGGTACATAACGCGGCGCGTGCCGATCATCCGGCCGGCCGCGCCGACAATCGAAACACATGGGGAGGCAAGATGGTAAATCAACTATTCCGAATCGGCGACCGCGTGCAATACGCGCGGACGTTCCTGCGCGCCACGGGCCAGCTGGCCGGCGACGTGCCGCACGCCAGCGGGCGCATCATCTCGCTGCAACCGATATCGGCGGCGCTGGATCTGGCCGTCGTTGCATGGGATCGCCCTGGAATCGCGGCTAAGGTCCTGACGTCCAATCTGATACACGCTAATCGTAAACATCTTGAAAGGGTTTAATAATGTTCCGTGCATCCCTCGAAACTCGAAATTTTCACTTTGAAACCTACGACCGAACTTATAGCGGCGCGATATTGGCGTTGACGGACGGATTAACGGAGCACGCGCGACAATATAAATTGGCCGGCGGTTGGTTTTTTCCGGGCGATATCGCCGTTGAAGAAATTGAAATTGGCCGCGTGTATCGCGATCGCGAACTAATGAAAGGGATTTAAAATGCAAACTATTAAACAAACCGCGCGCAAAGCGCCAGCGCCATACCTGACGCGATTCGACTATTGGCTTGATGATGTGCATTTTGTCTGCTGGATGGACTACGAAGCGGGCGACGACAGCGTCGGCATGGGCGCCTCGGCATGGCTAGTCCATGCCTATGTAGGCGACAGTGGCATGGACGTGGCCGAACTGTTACTCGATTCGGTCGTCGCCAGTATCGAATCGGCCGCGGCCGCGGCCATTGAAGAGGATAGGGGCGGCCGATAATGGCGGCCGCGGTAGGCATTTTGCTTGCCGCTTTGATTGCAATCGTATTAGGATTGTAACGCCGGCCATCTCCTACCGGCGATCAGAGCGGCATTTTAAGCCCGTCATTGCGACGGGCTTTTTTTTGCCCAATGCCGGATATCCGGCATCGGGTTTATTTTTTCACGGCTTGCAAATGCGGCGCTGGCGGCGTGTCTTCTACCATGCGGCGCAGGTCCGACCGGTTCACGTCGACCATGTCAGGCGCGCAGAATAAGTGTTTTTTTGTCTGATATTCGCGCGTCCCAACGCGACCGCAATCAATCCATCCAGCCTCTTTTAACGCGTGCAACAGCGCCGCCTGCGGTATCTTCGTACCGGTCGGCGCGCCGCCGGACAGCCGATCGCATAGCGCATAGAACGGCGACGCGATGACGCCAGACGCGAACTCGCCCAAACGACGCTGCATCATCTCGACAAGGTAAGATTCAGCGGTTGAGCGGCCCTGCTCGACCATAATCAACTTGGCCTCGGTCATCGGCGGAGCGGCCCCAGGATTGAACGCGGCCACGTTGCGCGCGTATAGCCAAGCGGCGGCGGATTCAAGCCCTCCGGACGCGTACCAGCTCCAAATCGCGGCGCCCTCGGTCTCGGTCATCCTCGGCGCTTCGGAGAATGTCACGAACCAGCGGCGGTCATCGGACGGAAGCGACAGCGGCACGCGCTCATTTGAAAACGCGAGTACGAAAATTCGGTTCAGCGCCTGATACGGGTGCAGGCCCTTGCGGTTAACTTGGAGGAACTCCGGCGGAGCGGCGATGATGGGCTTCAGGTGATTTTCCAGCGCGCGACGGTCTTTCGCCTCGGACTGGCGGAGCTCCTCGAATACCATCACCTCGGATTCGAGCGCATAACCCCATTGGGACGTGATTTCCTCATTCCTGACGATGGCGACGTTTGACAGCGACTCGCCGCCGATACCCCACAGGAACGGCTGCCACATCGTGTCCTTGCCGCTTCCAGGGTGCCCGATATGCAGCACGGCGTGATTGATCTTGCGATTCGGGTGCTGCAGCTTGAACGCCATCACGTCTAGGACGTGCTCGCGCTCGACGGGGTCAGGGATCATCCGCGCGACGTGATCAAGCCAGACGGTCGGGCGGCTGCGCGACGCCGGCACGCTCGGCCGGTGATCGATCCACCGGTTGCCGTACGCCTGCCCCTCGCGGGACACGAGTACCGATTCGCCGGCGGCGTACGTTACGCCGGCCAGCGCCAGCGCGCCATTGGCCTGACGATTCTCATCGAAGCAAACCGACGCCTCAATGCGGCGCTTAGTCTTCGACGGGTGAATCGAATAGCAGGTGACGTGCCGGAATAACGCGTTGAACGTGCCGCGCGCGATCTCGCGGCGCTCGCCCATGTCGAAATACGCGTCGTCGTCCTGAATGTAGGCGAATCGCTGATACCAGTCGGCCTTCTCGACGCGATCCAGCTGCTTCTTCTCGACCTCGGCAATGATCTCGGCACCCTTATCGGGGAACGCGGCCGTCGGCGTCAGCTTGGCCAGCGTCTGATCCATCACGGCCGCGAGCAACTCCTCACGCAGACCTGGTGCATGCTTTGGACCGCCATTCGCGGCGACCCAGTCAAGGAAGACGTGCGAATCCAGATCAAGACAATGCGAGTGCAGGCAAGTGTATGACCGCGTGGACGGGCTGTAGCGGCCTTCGGGGTTGCCGTCGGTATGCTCGGCGCTATTCGGGCAGATGACGCCAGCCCAGCCGGCTGGGTTCGGCAGCGACAGCAGCAGCCCCTGCGCGGACAGCCACGCCATCACGTCGTCAGCGCCATCGTCTGACAAGCGGATCGGGCGGATGGTCAACGTGTCAGCGGGCGCGGGCGTGACCTGGAGACTATTGCAGATAGTATCTAGTGTGTATTCGCGGTCAGGGTGGAACTCGACCAGCCGAGCGGCGAAGCGACCCTTATTCGGCTTCAGGTTGATCGAGCCGGGCAAGCGAAAGTTGCGCACCGGATTACATGCGCCGGGGTCAGTGTAGCCGGCGTCAGCGATCGCGCGGATGGCAGACGAATACTCGCCCTTCGTCGGCTGCTCGCTGAACGCGTAGCCCCATTGGAACGAGCCGGGCGACGTCTCCATGATCCATGTCGGCGCAAGCGGCGGAATGTTCGGCGCTTTGTCTGGATCGCCCACGTCATCCAAAACCATAACGAGGACGTATTCGCAATTCGCGGCGGCGGCGCTGACGTGGCCGTCCTTGAACCGGTCAATGATGAAGCTGGCCGTGTTACCGTAGATCGCCCAGTCGGGCTTGACGTTGTGGCTCGGCAGGTACGCCGGCCATGTGCACTTGACGGCGCCATCAGCGTGCAGCTGGATCTGGCCATCCTTTAGCTGCGGCTTCTGGCGGACGATCAGCGCCGTTTCACCTTCCGGCGCCAATTTGGTATAGAATTCAAGGAACGTCACGTTGTCTCTCCTGTAGTGATTAAAGCCGCCCTGCCAGGCGGCTTTTTTTATTTAGGGTTTTTGCCAGTACGCAAAAAATATTCGGTTCTTTTTAAGTAAAGTAGATGCCTGCAATGCTCACAACAGTCATCTTTATTTGCGGGATTTTTTACTGCTTTTGTAGTGCGTAAAACATAGGTTCCGCAAGCACAACGGACAGCCCATCGCCCTTTATATTCGGCTGCCACACCAAGCACAGTTAACTTTCCAAACGACACCCCCCGTAAGTCTTCCATATTAGGGGGTAACGCGCGCAATTTCCAAGGTACATCACTTTCTGCGGTCAAAACTTTTTTGTTAGGTGTGAAATGTTCGCCTTTAGCTAAAACTCGCGCAGCAGTGCTGTCAACGGCTTTTCTTGCGTGAATATCGTCAATCATTTGCCATACCTCGTCATCACTTTGACGCCGGCTTTCAAGGGTAATCCTTCTGCCCACGCCGGCGGCGTACACATGATGCGATTCAATTCGACTGCTGCTGCTTCGGGGTTGTTGACTTCAAGAACGATTTCATCGTGGACGTGGAGTACCGTATCGGAAAGCTGGCGTAAAGAATGCCGTAACAGATCGTGCGCGATCGCTTGCGTTATGTTCTCACACGCGAGCCCCCGCCACAAGCGCGCGCGCGGCCATTCTTTGGCATCGGCTGACGGTTTCCATGCGGCTTTCAGATAGGTAATCTCGTCATCTTCGAACCGTGCGAACGGGTAGCACAAGATCCTGCCGGACGGCAGCGCGTACCAGAGGTGCTGGCCATCATACAGGTAGACCACGCGGCCGACCGGCACTTCGTGGCCTGGGTTACGCATGGCGCGTCGATACGCAGACTCCAGCGCCGCCCAATACCGCACCGCCCACGGATTCGCCCGCCGCCATGCGTCAACGATCCTCTTCGAGTCCGACTCGGCCATGATCACGCCGTAGTTGCGACCCATCGCCGAGAATGCGCCGATGGAGCCGCCGAACCCCAGCGACAGGATGGCGACCTTGCCGATCTGACGCTCCTCGGACTCGTCGCCGATG
>JACCDH010563792.1_pt1 | contig 38047 bp, 42 predicted proteins | sample 7442481 | NCBI WGS metagenome assembly JACCDH01 (sample SAMN15323433, study PRJNA562643) | freshwater metagenome | isolation source: river surface water | place: USA:Blue River Watershed | collected 2017-08-15 | reverse complement strand
GTATCGCGGATTGAATGGCGCAAGCGAAAGCGTGCACTTACAAAATTTCCCAAATGTCAGCGCGATTGCGGATGACAAGGAACTCGTGGCGGACATGGATCGCGTGCGCGATGCCTGTACGGCGATGGGCTCTATCCGTTCCGCCGAAAATATCCGCAACCGCCAGCCGCTCGCCAGCGCCACGCTCTATGGCGCAGGTGCTGATCGTCTCCGCAGCTTCTCGGATTTGATGGCGGATGAACTCAATATCAAAGAAGTGCGCTTTGCCGATTCGCTCGAAGGCGTGGCGGAATATACCCTGACCATCGATTTCAAAGTCGCAGGCAAACGCCTCGGCGGCAAAATGAAGGATGTGGGCACCGCCGCCAAAGCAGGCAAATGGGAGCGCGACGCAAGCGGCGCCATCATCGTCGGCGGCGAGAAGATGGAGGAGGGCGAATATAACCTCCAGCTCAAGCCACTCGTTGCCAAAGGCGCTCAACGCCTTTCCACCAACGATGCGATGGTTGTACTCGATTTAAATATCACCCCCGAACTCGAGGCCGAAGGCCGCGCGCGGGATTTGGTGCGGATGATTCAGCAGGCACGCAAAGACGCAGGGCTACATGTGGCTGACCGCATCACGCTGGGGCTGGATGTGCCGAGCGAATTCAAGGCAGCGCTCGCCACGCATGGTGATTTCATCGCCGCGCAAACCCTCGCCGTATCGTGGGCAGAAGGCAGCGCCAACTCGACTCAAAAAGTGAAACAAGAGCTAGATGGTGCAGAGTTCATCATCGGAATTAGCAAGGCGGCATGACCAACGGCGAAACACATGTAGGTGTCATCGGTGCGGGCTCGTGGGGCACGGCGCTGGCTATTCTTGCCAACCGCGCCGGCAGCCGCACTACGCTGTGGACGCGCAATCCGCAGGTAATGGAGGGCATCCGCAATCGCCGCGAGAACGCACAATACCTGCCTGAGCAATTCATCGACCCCGCCATCGCCGTCACGGATGACACCAGTTTCGTGAGTGATTGCGACCTGCTCATCGTCACCATTCCGGCGCAGGCGCTGCGCACCGTGGCCATTTCGCTGTCGGACAAAGTGCCCTCCAACCTGCCGCTTATTTTGGCGACGAAGGGAATCGAGCGCGGCTCGCTGATGCTCATGAGCGAAGTGGTGCAATCCATTCTGCCGCATAACCCGTATGCCATTCTCTCTGGCCCCAACTTCGCGCGCGAGGCTGCAGCAGGCCTGCCAACCGCCACCACCATCGCCACGCATCACGAAGCGCTGGCCGAGAAAATCACCTTCGCCATCGGTGGGAAATATTTCCGCCTTTATGTGAACGACGACCCTATCGGCACGCAAATCGGCGGGGCGGTGAAAAATGTGCTCGCCATCGCCAGTGGCATTGTGGAAGGGCGCGGCCTTGGCGAAAACGCACGCGCCGCACTCATCACCCGTGGCATCGTGGAAGTGGCGCGCCTTGCCAAAGCCAAGGGCGGGCAGGAAGAAACCCTGATGGGGCTTTCCGGTTTGGGCGACATGCTTCTTTCCTGCACCAGCCGCAGCTCGCGCAACTATGCGCTGGGTGTCAGCATCGGGCGCGGGCAGGGGCAACGCAGCGGCGGCAGCCTCACCGAAGGGGTGGCCACGTCGGAATCCGTCACGCAGCTGGCACGCAAACTGGGCATCAACATGCCCATCGCCAGCGCGGTGCATGGCATTCTCAGCGGCAAACTCGAGGTGGATGCCGCCATCGAAAAATTGCTCGAGCGTCCGTTCGGGGTGGAATAGCGGTGCGCAATAACGGCAAAACGCCGTCTAGCGTAACATACCCTCTAAAAACCAGTAAGCTGCTGTAATAAAATAAAAAATGTTTCACGTGAAACATTGTGGCGCATCCGGCTATCCCCTTAAAATGTCATAAAACTGTCATCCTTCTCCCCGCCAATACTGGTATAGTAGAGAATAGGAAATAGGGCATGGCCCGAGGGATGATATGGCACTGTTAGGTAATTTTGATAATGGGTATACGAAGACTGGTGGAAACTGGTTCTCTCGTATGTCTGGCTATTCCAGCTATATTCCTATTCCATTGGTCAATACGGCGCTGGTGGTATTCTTTGGAAAAATTGGCACCGTCGTTGATGCAGGCGGATGGTTACTTAGAGGTAAGGTGAGTAGCGCTGCTACGGCCTTGGCTACTGGTGCTGTTGGTACTGCAACAAATGCGGCAGTGTCGTTGGGCGGTGGGCTCAGCCCTGTTTATTGGGCGAACGTGGGTTCTGGGATTATGACGGGGCGTACTTTGGGTACGCACACTCGAAAGCTTGGAGAAACAGCTGTTAGTGGCGTCACGGGCTTGGTTGGAATTAAACCACAAGTGCTGCGTTCGTATACGGCAGGGGTTGGTTCCATCGGTGGCGGCGTTGCTTCGGGCCCTGGTCGATTTGCCTCGCAAATTGCGGCAGAGCGTGGTCAAGATGCAAACGCGGCATATAATAATTACATGAGTGGGGAGGGTGGCGTTCACGTCAACCAACTGCAATCGGCATACGGTAGAGGCGCATAAAGATTATGACACAGCACATCACACACAGCGCCACGCGCCCAGCCGTTAGCCAAGTTCATCTCTGGGAACAGAAGCATGACGACATTGTCGAGCTATACGCGCTCAACGACGCGCTGATTGATACGGTTGAAACCGCAGAGAACCAAGAAGAACAGCTGGCACTGATTGCCTCGCTGGTAGAGACGATCGGGGAATCCGCCGATTTGTTGAGCGAAGAATATGTGGGCCTCTGTTCGGGGGAATCCGCAAGCCGCAAGGCCGCGAAATCGAAAATCGAAGCGTCGCTGCGTAAGGTCTATATGGCGATTCACGATTTCTCGCAGCGTGCGCGCGATGCAAAAAATGCCGCGCATCTCGTGGTGAAAAAAATCAAGCGTCAGCTGGAACAGGTGATTGCAAATTTTGTTGAGTTCGTCACCCTGTCGCTCGACCGGATTATGCAGAAGCAGGATATCGAAGCGCTCAACGCGCATCATGCCAGCATTGCGCTAATGTTGCATAACACCAAAATCGGTCAAGGCGCGTAAGCGCTAGCGCACCACAATCAACCGCTCGGAACGCGCCGCGCTGGAAACACTCCGCGCGGCTTTTTCTTTTTGTGGGTTCATCGCTTTGATGGGGTCGAGCGTTACGCCGTCTTGGCGTAGGCTGTAGTCTAGGTGCGGGCCGGTGGAGCGTCCGCTGGAGCCCACACTACCGATTTCTTGTCCTGCTTTTACCTTTTCGCCCATCCGCACTTTTTCGGCGCTGAGGTGGCTGTATTTGCTTTCGCTGCCGTCGGGGTGCGAGAGCGTGATCGAGCGGCCATAACCATTCTCCGTGCCCACAAACGAAACAGTGCCATCCGCCGTTGCGAGCACAGGTGTGCCCAGCGGGGCGGCGATATCAATGCCGCTATGAAACGCGGTGTGGTTGTCGAACGGGTCGGCGCGGAAACCGTAGCTGGAACTCAAGCGTTGCTTGTTCTGCGCGGGGATTGGCCACTGGTGGGTGGAAAGCGCGGCTGTACCTTTTGTGCCCGTTAGCGCCTCGCGAAACGAGGCGGTGCCGCTTGCTGCCTGTGGCGCGAACAGCGATAAAATCGGGTCACCATTGATGGGGGTGGATGGCGTTGGGGTAATCGTCGCGGAAGGCATTTCCAGCGATGGTTCAGGCGCAGGTTCGGGGCCACGTATAATGCGCGGCATGTCGGATTCCGCAGGCGCGGAAGCGGTACGAATAATCAGCGGGCCGCCAGCGTTCATCGGCACAGTGCGGCCGCGGTCGATGCGGAAAAAGCCGTTCGACATTGCGCTTGAATCCGAGCGCAGTTGTTTTTTTGCGCGGCTCACATGGCCGCTGCGGGTGCTTTCGTTCACCGGAAAAAATCGCGTTTGCGTGGTGGTGGGCGCGGGCATTGCGGGCGTATCTTCCGCCAGCAAAAGCTGCGGCGCACATAAAACCATCAATGCGGCGAGTGGGTATTTCATGACGCCATTCTATCCTGTTTCAACGAATCGTTCTAATGCTATTACGCGCCGGTGGGCAGAGGGGGATGAATTGCATATACGCGTCCGTATTGGGGCATATCTGTTGTGCGGTGTTACGGCCAAAGCACAGGCGGGCACCCTTCGCTAGATTCTGTGTCTAAAACCACTACGGATGGTGTAATGCTATTTACTTGAAACCCAAAATGTAGTTTAGCCAAATGAGATAAATTGCGAATTGAAAGTTGTGAGATCTGTGCCGATGAAACACCGTAGCCGTTTACTTCGCAGCTCTAACTTGTGCTTCTCTGCCATCGCACTGATGGTGGCGAACAGCGCCGTTTCAGCGCATGCATTCGACCCCAATGCGGGCGCAGAGTCATCTGCTTCAACGCCTGCAGCAGCGACAGCCAGCGCAGCGCCTGCGGCCGTCAATCCGCGGCTGAATGGGGTGATGTTCCCGCAAATTAAAAGCAGCGCTAGCGCGCGGCCGCCGATTGCTTTTGCGCCGCTTGCTGCTGAAAAACCTGCCGCTGAAAAACCTGTTGCTGAAGCAAAGCCTGTGTTGGTGGATGTGCCAACGGTGCCGCTGCCAACCTTGTCGGAAGCGATTGCAGCGAACGCGCCTAAGCCCGCAGTTTCTTTCCCGCCGGTGGATGATGCAGTGAAAGCAAAAGCTGAAAAAGAGCTGCGTGCTTCAGCGCCTGTAGTTGCGGCGCCGACGGTGGTTGAGCCAAGTGTGGCCAAGCCAGCGCCACTTGGGTTCATTGCGCCGCTGCCATTGATTTCTGCAGCGCCTAAGCCGGTGTTGCCGGCAACGCCTGCGCCTGTTGCTAAGCCTGCGCCTGCGGTGGTTGCGTCGCCGGTTGTTCAGCCGCCTGCGCCAACAGCTACTGCGCCTTCGGAGCAGCTATCCCGCGGAACGAAATCGATTCTCTCGACCATCCCTTCGCACATGGACAAGGCCAAGCCAACCAAACCGAGCAAGGTGTCGTTAAACCGCATGAGCCCTTCGGTTGGGACGCTTGCGTCGTCTGCGGATAAAATTGATGCATATGAAGCGGCGGGTATTAAAATCAGCGTGCGTCGTCCGGGGCTTGATACAAACTATGAACTGAACCGCGCCTTCACCGCGCTTTCAGGTGGCGACAGTGCAACGGCGCTGCAGGTATATAAAGATATTCTCAGCACCGAGCCGACCAATGCGGATGCGTTGTTTGGTGCGGCGTCCATCCACCACCGCCAAGGCCAGCTGGATAAGGCGCGCCCACTTTATGGCACGTTGCTGAAACATTACCCGAACCACCGAAACGGCATTACCAACTTCCTTGCGCTGGTGAGCGATGAGTCGCCGCAGGAATCGTTGGCGGAGTTGGAGCGTTTGGAGCAGCGCAACCCTGATTTCAGCCCCATCCCCGCACAGGAAGCCGTTGTGCTGAGCAAGCTGGGCTATGCAGACAAGGCGCGTGAAAAAATGCTCCGCGCGATTGAGCTTTCGCCCGACAATCTGGCGTATAAATACAATCTGGCCATCATGCTGGATGCGCAGGGGAATTACGAGCAGGCAGCGTCGCTCTATCGTTTGTTGATTGAGGCGTCGAACCGCGGTGCGGCGATTCCTGCTACGCCAGATGCGTTGCAAAAGCGCTTGAATTATATTTCTGCCGCACTGACATCGTCGCGCGGACAATAGCGAACACGAGATAGAGGCCACGATGGAAATCACAGACCTGTTAATGGCGACGCATCAGAACAAAGCGTCGGATCTTCACCTTTCCACGCGCAACCCGCCCATCATGCGGGTGCATGGCGATATGCTGCCGCTGGATATGCCGCCGCTGGATGGCGAGCAGATCAAGACCATGGTGCAATCCATCATGACGGAGCAGCAGCGCAGCGAATTCGAGCGCAATTTGGAAATCGATTTTTCGATTACGTTCAACGACGACATGCGTTTTCGTGTGAATGCTTTCAACACGATTTACGGCGCAGCAGCAGTGTTCCGTACGATTCCCACGAAAATTCTCTCGCTGGATACGCTGAATGCGCCGGAGGTGTTGAAAAAACTCTGCCACCTGCACAAGGGGCTGATTCTGGTGACGGGGCCTACGGGTTCCGGTAAGTCCACCACGTTGGCGGCGATGGTGGATTACATCAACCACAACTTTAACAAACACATCTTAACAGTTGAAGATCCTGTAGAATTTATCCATAAATCCCGCCGTTCGCTCATCAACCAACGCGAAGTAGGTGCCTCTACGCAATCCTTTGCAAAGGCGCTTAAGTCGGCGCTGCGTGAAGATCCGGATGTGATTCTGGTGGGCGAGTTGCGCGACCTTGAAACGATTCGCTTGGCCATGACTGCGGCGGAAACCGGCCACTTGGTGATGGGCACGCTGCACACCAGCTCGGCCGCGAAAACGGTTGACCGTATTATTGATGTGTTCCCTGCGGATGATAAGGAAATGATTCGCGCGATGCTTTCGGTGTCGCTGGAAGCGGTGGTGGCGCAAACGCTGGTGAAGCGCGCGGATGGCAAGGGGCGTGTGGCGGTGCATGAAATTATGTTGGGCACGCCTGCGATTCGTAACCTGATTCGCGAAGCGAAAGTGCCGCAAATGACCTCGATGATGCAGATGGGAAGTAAGCTCGGCATGACGATCATGCGCGACTCGCTCAACCGGTTGTTTGAGTCTGGCACCATTTCGAGCGAGACGCTGCGTGAAGCACTGATGACGGGGGCTTCGGAGGATGATGCTGCCGCGCCCGCAGGTGGTAAAAACGCATCCGCGATGAATGTATTTTAACGTCACTAGGCTAAGGTAGCATGCATGAATAGCGAGCATATCCACATATTGCTGGGCGAAATGCAGGCGAAGCAGGCGTCGGATTTATACCTCACTTATGGCTGTGCGCCGACGGCGCGGGTGAGCGACCAACTGGTTCAATTATCCGACACGACGCTGACCGATGCGGACATCACCCGCTACATGGACCAGATTCTCTCTGCCGACCAGAAAGACGAGTTTGATGCCACGCTGGAGTTGAATACTGCGCTGAACTTCAATGAAACGGCGCGCTTTCGCATTAATGTGTTTCGCCAGCAGGGGCATTGTGCGTTGGTGGTGCGGCGGATTCAGGTGGAAATCCCGACGATTGATGCGCTGGGGCTACCCGCAGTTTATGCCGATGTTGCGCTGATGAAGCGTGGGCTGATTCTCGTTGCGGGGCCTACGGGCTCGGGGAAATCGACCTCGCTTGCGGCGATTGTGGGGCACCGCAACCGATTTGGCAGCGGCCATGTTGTGACGGTGGAAGACCCAATTGAGTTCATTCACCGCCACGATAAATGCATCATCAGCCAGCGGGATATTGGCTTGGATACCTATTCCTATTCGTTGGCGCTCAAGAACGCCTTGCGCCAACAGCCGGACATGGTGGTGATTGGTGAGATTCGTGACCGCGAAGTGATGGAACAGGCGATTCACTTTGCCGAAACCAGCCATCTTTGTATCGCGACGATTCACGCCAACAACTCCAGTCAGGTGATTGAGCGCGTGTTGAACTTCTTCCCTGAAGAGCGTCATGCGCAAATTTTGAGTAATCTTTCGCTGAACCTGAAGGCGGTGCTGTCGCAGCGCTTGGTGCGCAATAAGAGCGGCGGTAAATCGCTCGCGCTGGAGGTGATGCTGAACCAAGGGCTTATTCGCCAATTGATTGAAGAAGGAAAAATCCGCCAGATCCGCGATATGATTGAGCGCGGAAACAGCGACGGGATGCAGACGTTCGACCAAAGCCTTGTGGCGATGTATAAGGCGGGCGACATTACGGCAGAAGTTGCGATTGCAGAGGCAGATTCAGCCGCGAATATCCGCTTGCAGATTAGCAATCACGACCGCGAAAATGGTGTGAAGCCGCGCGTGACCAGCAACATGATTGTGAATACGGATGTTTCCTCTGGCGGAACGGGCTTTTAGGCCGCGCTTTTTGCTTCCACGGTCACTTCACCAATCGCTTTCAGGAATGCGCGCTCGAGGCTTTGTTCCTTGAAGGTGGGTTTGAATTCCGCCGCGGTGCCCAGATATACCAGCTTGCTGTTATGGATAATGCAGATGCGGTCGCAGACTTCGTCGATGTCGGACAGAATATGCGAGCTGAAGAAAATGGTTTTGCCTTCTTGTTTGGCGCGCAGCATGGCGTCTTTCAGTTTAATACGCGCGCGTGGGTCGAGGCCGCTCATGGGCTCGTCCAGAATCATGAAGGGTTGGTCGACCATGAAGGCGCCCATCAGCCCCAATTTTTGCCCCATCCCTTTGGAGTAGCCGCCCACTTTACGGGTCAGCACGTCGGGGTTCAGGTCGAGGTCGGCGGCGAGTTTCTTGGCTTTTTCCAGATCCAGTTTTTTGCCGTAGTACGACAGGGCGAGGGAAAGGTGCTCCACCCCGCGCAGGTAGCGTGAGGGAGTGAATTTCTCGGGCAGGTAGGAGAGTTGTGCGCGGGCTTTCACGGTGGTGCTTGGCTCGCCAAAGATATGGGCGGTGCCGCTTTTTGCGTTCGCCAAATCCAGCAGGATTTTGATGAGCGTGGTTTTGCCTGCGCCGTTTAAGCCGATCAGGCCAAAAATTTCACCGCGGTTGAGGGTGAAGGAGATGCCATCGAGCACGGTGTGTTCGCCATAGGATTTGCGGACGGAATCAACAACAAGTGGGGAATTCATGGGGTAGACCTCAGTTACGTGGAACAGGTTGGCGCGCAAGCTGCGCATTGATTTTCTCTTGGGTCGACATATTCGCGGTGGTGTCGATCGGTTTTCCATTGGCCGCGGGCTTCACTTCCGAAAGGGACGCATCCCCAGCCGCCGCGGGTTCTTCGGGCGCCATGGGAGCCAGTTTGGGGCTTTCCACGAAGCCTTCGAAGCTGTTCATATAGGCAGGCGCAAACGTTTGGTTAGGGCGTAAGGTGAAGGTGGCCACACCGGCAGTATCATCGAAATTGAACCGCGCGGGTTTTGATAGTTTGTTGGTGATTTCGGTGGTTGAGGCGAACAGGTTTTTGCTCTTACGCTTGGTAATCGCTTCGGCGTAGACAGGTTTCCACGCAAAGCTTACTTGCGTTGGGGAGACGGAGAGTACTTGTAAGTCCGTGCTGTTTTTTTGCGAGGTGATTTTGTGGCCGCTGACCCAAATGCTCCAGTCGTTTGCTGCGCGATAGGCGATGCTGGAGAGATAGAACACAGGGTAAGGATCGGGTTCCACAATTTTGGGCACTTCGGCAGGCTGCGCGAAATCGACGGTTAGGTCGGTTTTTTCTTCGCTGCTGACGGGGGCGTTGCGTTCGTATTCACCCAAGGCTTGTTCCAGCGCACGCATTTGCACGGGCGAGAAAAAGATGCTGAAGCGCGTGGTGCCCATGGAGGTGGTCGCTTCTTGCACCGGTGGGGTGAACGATGCTGCTTGTTCGGTTGATTCGACATTGATGCTAGGCAACAGGGTTGCGGCAGTCGGTGCTGCTTCCACCGCGGGTGTGGCAGGGGCTGCGGCGGGCGCCTGTGCAGGTTGTGCGGTAGCATAGGCACCATAGGCGCCAGCAAGAAGGAAGAGCGAGAATGGGCGAAGTGTGGCGGGTTTAAACATTATTTCGCCTCCGCGGTCGTGGGCGTGAGGGGCGCTGCTATTTCATTCAACCCAACCCAGTTGAAGACAATTTTGGCCTCGACCATTTGGGGCGCGGCACCTGCACGGATGGAGGTGATGCTGTTCTTATCGATGTCGCCTGTGCGTTTCAGGGTAACATTCTCGAGCACGATAAACCCTGGGGCACTACGCGTGATATCGTTCAGGAAGGAGAAGACATGCGCGTCGGAAATCGCGCTGAATTCCATGCGCATATCGCGGTGCTCTACGGTTTGATGGGTTTTGGTCGACAGGTCTTTGGCGTCCGCTTGCTTTTCTGCGGTTAGGCTCAGCTTGAAGTTGCTGGCAAAGCGATAGCGTGCGATGGCGCTTCGTAGCCATTCTTTCAGCCCTGCGTTGTTAGAAGAAAAGTCGAAGTTGAGGCGGGCGCTTTGGGTTTCCAGAAAGCGTTTTTCCGCCACGTTGGACTTTTGCAGCTGATCCGAAAGGCTGTTCGCTTGAGACTGATTTTTTGACAGCGCTTGCTCGGCCTCGGTTTTTTCGGTGACGGACTGTTTTAATAGGGAGTCCGTGAAGAAATAGACGCCGGCGAAGACGCCGACAATCACGCCGGAGACCACCGTTTTACGAATGAGTGCATGAATAAGTTGGCGCTGTTTCTTCATGGGATAGCCTTGTTCGTAGAGGGGCTTTTTGCTTTTTCGGCATTGCGCGTGAACGTAAGCGTGATGCGGTTGTTCGTGCCTTTTAGGTTGACCCCTTGTTTCTCATTGAATGAAATCTCAACGCCTTTGGCGGTGTCTTTCTGCCACGAGAATGGGGCATGGGTGATGGTGTAGTCCGGCATCGCTTGGGTGAGGGTGGCGATGAATGCCAAGGCCGCGGTGGAAAGTGCATCGAAGTCGGCATAGTCGCCTTTTAGGTCGAATTCCGCGCGAACGGTGAGCGGGGTTGCCGCTTTTGCAGTTGCGCGGTTTTTGGGATTTTTTTGTACCTTCCCCGTGTCCCACTCGATGCTGAACAGGCGTTGGTCGGGGGTGAGGTGTGTGGATAGCTTCTCCATGAAATCAGCTGGATTCTGCGCGTCTTTGAGGTAAGCGTCGTATACGTTGACGACGGCAGATTTGTAGGCAAGGTCCTTGTTCAGGCCGCCCACTTTGGCATTCAATACTTCTAGCTGGGCTTTGGTGCCATTCAGTGACGCCACGCTGTTTGCAGTGAGCGATTGGTTCTCCATCCGTGCCAGAACATTTTGGATGCTCATCGCCACGAGGGCGAAAATAGCAAGCAGTGTGAGCCCATGTACGGCGCGTTTGATGCCATAAATTTTGCTAAGCGCGGTGGAGTATACGGTGGAGAGTTTGAGGACGTGCTTTTTGGTGCGCAGGAAGGCCGCTGCCATGACCACATCGCCGAAACGGTCGGCGGAGAGGGCGGCTTGCTCGAACCCGAGGGCATCGGAAACATCCAGCGGGGTGAGGGCAAGTGTGCCTGCGGCGTTGAAGCGTTTGAGGTCGATCACTTCGTTCACGTCGCCCGCGGCAATCACGGTGATTTCAAGGGTGGCGGTGTCTTGGAAGCCAAGACGGCGCAGGTATTCGATGGTGTTGATGATTTCCTGTTCGATATTGCCAGCGATGACTGCGGCAATCGCGTCGTCGATCGCTTGGGTGACGCGGGTGAAGACCAGTTTGCCATTATGCATGACCACTTGGCGGAAACCCGACACCTTATTATGCGTTACAAAGAGCTGCCATGGTTTGGCAGGCGTTTGAACCAATGCGCTGTGCAGCGTGGCGATGTAGGCGGTTGCCTCGATGGGGGAGAGGTAAATTCCCTTTAGTTCGTTCGGCAGCTCGATGACGAGGTCGATCCATTCCGTCAGGATCGGTGTTTTGGTGAGCGAGATGAGCAGGAAGTTCCACTCTTTGCGGCCTGTCTTGTCGCGGTTGATGGGCAGGAAGCCCTTGATGTCTTCGGTGCGGAAGTCGCGGTCGAGGCGGCGTTTCACGAGGCTGTTCACGGAAAGCGAGCTCACTGGCGGGAAGCTCTGGCGAACAAATTGCTGGTCTATGCTGTCGACTAAAATCGAGATAGGCACGCTTGGGTTGGACTGCATGAGCTGCACCATGGCCTCGGAGCTGGAGGGCTGCGGGGTGGGTGCAAACAGACGGCGGACAACTTTTGCGCCTTCCATGAATACGAGAATGGCGCCTTCGTCACCAATCAGCAGCACGAATTGCTTTGCGGCACCACCTTTTTTGACCGAAGCTGGTTTGCTGCGCAGCTTTTTCTCGCCGCGCGTTGGCTTTGCGGGTTTGGCGGAATCGTTGGATGAGCTTCGTGGCATGTGCGCGTAAACCCGTGGTTAGAATTTCATGTTTGCAAAGGATTGATACAATGGTCCGAAGACCGCTGCAATCACCCAGAATATCAGTCCACCCATGACAATCGTTAGGGTGGGGGAAATAGTGCCGACCATGGCGTCCACCGAATCGGCCACCTCGCGGTCGTAGAAGAATTTGATGTTGGTTAGGGATTCGTTCATGTTCCCTGAGTCTTCGCCCACTTTGAACATGCGAATTACCAGTGTTGGGAATTGGTTGGAGATGCGCAGCGAATTGGTGAGGCTGTTCCCTTCCACAATCGCGCGGTGCACCAGTTCCACCGATTCTTTGATGACACGGTTTTTCACGACGTTGCGGGCGGATACCAGCGCGTCTGGAATGTCGATGCCGCTTTTGAACATCACCGAGAAGAAGTGGGTGAAGCGCGCCAGATCGATTTTGCGGACGGTGGAGCCAATAATGGGCAGCTTCAAAATCATGCTGTCGATTTTATAGGCGAAGGGTTCACTGGTACGGTAGATGATGCGGATGATAATGAAAAGTGCGATGGGGATGCCGAAGATAATGTACCAATAATTCTCGAATGCCTGCGAGGTGTAAATGAGGGCGCGGGTGTGGAACGGAATCGCGAAGCCTTGATCCACCAAGAATTTTAGCAGTTTTGGTACCACGGCAATCATCAATACTGCGATTACGATCGACATCACGATGAGCAGGACGATGGGGTATACGGTTGCTTTTTTAATTTTGCGGCGCAGGTCGTTTGTCCATTTTAAGTGTTCGGACATGTTCACGAAGGAATCGGTCAGGTTACCGTTTTTCTCGCCCGCTTCCACGAGCCCCACGAACACTTCGTTGAACACGCGCGGATAGTTGGCGAGCGCTTCGGAGAGTTTGCTGCCGCTTTTTACTTTTTCTACCACGTCGCTCATCAGGTCGCGCAGCTTGACGGACTCGGTGGAGTCGCGCACGTCGGCCAGCGCTTCGTGGATGGGAACGCCGGCACGGCTGAGCTGCTCCAAATGCAGACAGAGGATGATCATGTCCTTCAGGCGGATGCGGGTGCTGCCGCTGCGTTTTTTGCTTTGTTCGCGGCAGTGAATGAGTTCCAGCCCCACTTCTTTCAGGCGGGCTTCAAGGTCGCTCTCGTTATCGGCAAAGAGGGCGCCGCGAATCATGCGTCCGCGCTCATTCAGTGCCTTATAATTGTATGTAGCCACAGAGTCTCCCTGCGCGAGAATAAAGACATACACGCGATAGGCTAAACGCTATTACAGGCGATCGGTTAGGTCTACCGTGTTAATCAATTCGGGAATGTCGATTTCGCCTGAGAGCACCTTACTGATGCCATCTTGCACCATTGGCACGAATCCATGCTCCAGTGCATACTCCAGCATTTGGTTTCGGGTGGCGTTGGTGGCAATCAATTCATCCAGTCCGTGGTCGATGCGCAATATCTCGTGGATACCCAGTCGCCCTTTATAGCCTTTGAAGCCGCATTGCTCGCAGCCCACAGCGTCGTGCACGGTGGGGGGGCGGGTTTCATCCAGCTTCATGATGCGGCATTCTTCCGCGGTGGCGAGGCGGGGTTTAGCGCAGGATTTACACAGGCGGCGGGCAAGGCGCTGCGCCATGGTGCAGACCAGCGAGCCCGCGATGAGGTGTGGCGGAACGCCGATATCGCCAAGGCGGGGGATGGTTCCCAGTGCGTCGTTGGTGTGCAGGGTGGTGTATACTTGGTGACCGGTGAGTGCGGCGCGGATGGCCATGACGGCGGTTTGCTCGTCGCGCACCTCCCCCACGAAGATGATGTCGGGATCTTGGCGCATGAGCGATTTGATGCCGGACTCGAAGTCGATACTGCCTTCGCGGATGCTGGTTTGGCGGATGAGGGGTAGTTGGTACTCCACCGGATCCTCGAGGGTCATGATGTTGACGTCGATGGAGTTGATGTAGCTGAGGACGGAATAAAGCGTGGTGGTTTTACCCGAACCGGTGGGGCCGGTGACCACGATGATGCCCTCTGGCCGTTTGATGCAGCGCTTGAGCAGGTCGAGGTTATGTTCCGAGAAGCCGAGTTTGTCGATCGGCACCAGCGATTTGGATTTATCCAGAATACGCAGCACCACGTTTTCGCCGTGCACGGTGGGCTGTGTTGCCACACGGAAATCCACCTCGCGGCCAAGTGCCACCATGTTAATGCGTCCATCCTGCGCGCTGCGGGTTTCGGCGATGTTCATGCCCGACATAATTTTAATGCGCACCAGCATGGACGGCCAATAGTCGCGGTGGAAACTGCGGATTTGTTGGAGTGCGCCATCGATACGATAACGCAGGCGCAGGAAGCTGCCTTCGGGTTCGAAATGGATATCCGACGTGCCTTGGCGAATGGCGTCGATGAGCAGGGAGTTCACGAGGCGCACGGTGGGGTTGATATATCCTTCCTCGCGCCCATCCAGCTGGGTTTTTTCGCGGATGCCGGTTTCGATCTCGCGTAGAATCCCGTCGATGGAGAGGTCGTAGTCGTAGTAACGCTCGATGAGTTCGTTGATTTCCGTTTCGGTGGAATAGAGCGGAACGATTTTGGCGTTCTTGTCGAGATGGCGGCGGACTTGGTCGATCGCCAAGACGTTGAACACGTCGGCCATGGCGACTTTGATGATGTTGCCTGACTGCTCGATGGGGATGATTTTGTTGCGCAAGCACACTTCGCGCGGGACGGTGGCGATGAGGGCAGCATCCAGAATGGTGGTTTTGGGGTCGAACCGTTCGGAGCCCGAGCTTTCCGCCAACACTTCCCCGATGGCGCTTTCGGTGATGAAATTCAGCGAGATGAGGATGGCACCGAGCAGCTTCTTGGTTTTCGCTTGCTCGCGCAGGGCGATTTCCAGTTGGTCGTTCGAGATGAGGCCAAGCCCAATGAGCTTTTCCCCGATACGCATCGGTTTCTTTTCGGGGGCGTTCTTGCCGAGATTGCTTTCCCCCGGACTGTTCAGCGGGGCAGTGGGCGCGGCGGGCGGCGGGGCAGCGGCGGCGGGATTTTCGGCAGGCGTAGCCGCGGGCGCGGGAGTAGCGCTGCGCCCTTGCGACAGAAAATCACCTTCCGACGAATCCATGAGTCCCGATATACCTCAGCGTGTTACGAAATCAAAACCTTATCACTAAATACGCGATTGATTTTTTAGCAAGAAAGCGGCCATCGCAAGTAAATTACGGTGTTTATTAAGCTCTCCTTGTATCTTTACCGAAGATGTCGTGAATATGTGTCGTTTTTGATGGCCTAAATAGGTTTGCCTGTGCTAGATGCGCGGTATGGATAACAGTGTTTTCATTGTATTGGCTTATGGCGTGGCGGGTATTTCGCTTGCGCTGCTGTGCGTGGTAAGTTGGGCGCGTTATCGTTCTGTCAGCCGCCAATTGGATAATCATTCCGACCTATGAAGCCAAAATACAAACGGATGCGCCTGATTGCGCTTTGCCTGCTGGTGATGGGTGCAGGGCTTGCGGGTATTTTATACGCGTTTAATGACAGCCTTGTTTTCTTCTACACCCCCACGCAACTGGCGGAAAAGAAACAGCAAGGCACGTTCAATCCCACACGGGCGCTGCGCATTGGCGGGCTGGTGAAGCAGGGCAGTGTGAAGAGCCTTCCTACCAGCGGGGTTTCCTTCGCGGTGACGGATTTGAATGCGGATATTCCTGTAGTCTATCGCGGGTTGATGCCTAGCCTGTTCCGTGAGGGGCAGGGGGTGGTGGCGCAAGGAATGCTGGATGATGCAGGCGTGCTTCAGGCCGAACAAATTCTGGCGAAACACGACGAAAACTACATGCCCCGCGAGGTGATGGATGCGCTGAAAGCCTCCGGCCAATGGCGCGAGGATGGCGGCTACAAAAAACGCGGCACCCCATGATACCGGAACTGGGACAGCTCTGCCTTGTACTCGCATTTTTGGTGAGCCTGATGCAGGGCGCAACGCCCTTGCTGGCGCGGCTGAATGCGCCGCACGCGATGATGCACCTCACCAAACCGATGGCGACTTCCGTGTTTTTGCTGATTGCTGCGGCGTTTGCGGCGCTGGTGTTTTCCTACGCGGTGTCGGATTTCAGTGTGCTGAATGTGGTGCAAAACTCGCATAGCGCGAAGCCGATGCTGTATAAAATTGTGGGCAGTTGGGGCAACCATGAAGGCTCGATGCTGCTGTGGATGCTGGTGCTTTCCGCCTGCGGCTTTGCGGTGAGCTTCCTGAAGGCGGAGGATGTGGCGCTGAAGGCCATGACGCTGGCGGTGCTGGGCATGATTTCCTCCGGATTTTTGGCGTTTATTTTGTTCACCTCCAACCCGTTTTTGCGGGTGTTCCCGATTCCGCAAGACGGTGAGGATCTGAACCCGATTCTGCAAGATATCGGCTTGGCGTTCCACCCGCCCACGCTCTATGTGGGCTATGTTGGGTTTGGGGTGGTGTTTGCCTATGCGATTGCGGGGATGCTGCTCAAGCGCATTAACGCCGATTGGGCGCGCGCAGTGCAGCCGTGGATTTTGCTGCCGTGGAGTTTTCTGACCCTTGGGATTGCCGCGGGCAGCTGGTGGGCTTACCGCGAGTTGGGCTGGGGCGGCTGGTGGTTTTGGGATCCGGTGGAGAATGTGTCGCTACTGCCATGGCTGGTGGGCGCGGCGCTGCTGCATTCCAACATGGTGCTGGAAAAACGCGGCCAGCTTGGCGGCTGGGTGGTGTTGCTTTCTATTCTCGCGTTCACGCTGTCGCTTATCGGTACGTTCATTGTGCGTTCGGGGTTGATTACCTCGGTGCATGCGTTTGCTTCCGACCCCACGCGCGGCTTGTTCATCCTGAGCTATATTGGCGTGGTGAGCGGTGCGGCGCTCATGGTCTATAGCATGAGCAGCATTCAAAAAACCACCGCGCCCACGCTGCTGTCGCGCAGCGGATTCATTCTCATCAACAACCTGATGCTGGTGGGCGCGGCGGTGATTATCCTGATTGCGATTCTCTATCCGCTGGTGCTGGAATTGGCAGGGCTGCCGAGCATTTCGGTGGGGGCACCGTATTTCACCGCCACGTTCTTGCCGATGACCGCGGCGCTGCCATTTCTTGCCGCGTTGGCGCCGCTGATGGCGTGGGACAAGGTGAGTGTGCCGCAACTGAAGTCTTTACTGCTGTCGCTTGCGCCTGCGCTGCTGGTGGCGGCGGTGATTACGCTGGCGTTGTTCTCGTTCTCATCGGTGGTGGCGCTTGGGGGCATTGCGCTTGGGGCGTGGCTGCTGCTTGGCACGTGGCAGTATGTGCGGCGGCTTCGCCGCGCGCGGATGCGGTTTTTGTCGCCAGCGGGGCTACGCTATTTGGGCAGTGCGGCCTCGCATGCGGGCTTGGCGTTTTTTGTGTTGGGCATGGTGTTCACGGGGCTGCTGAAGCAAACCTACGAGCAGCCACTTACGCCCACCGCACCGATGGTGATGGGGCCATACAGTGTGAAGCTGCTGAAGGCGGAGCGGCGCGAGGAAGATAATTATGTAGCGCGCACGGCGACACTGGAAGTGTCGCGCGCGGGGCATGTGATTACTACGCTGTCGCCGTCGCTGCGCTATTACCCCGTGCGCGGCATGCAAACGACGGAAGCAGCGCTGCATTCCACCCCGTTCCAAGATATGTATATGGTGCTGGGTGAATCCAACTATAGCGCGGAAAAGGAAGGCGCATCGCTTGGGGTGCGTTTATATGTCACGCCCGCGCAGCAGTTCGTGTGGCTTGGGTTCGTGCTGGCGGCGTTGGGTGGATTCACCTCGCTGTTTGGGCTTCTTATTACGCGGAAGGAATAACGATGCGCTACGCTCCGATTCTGGGTTTTGTTGGGTTGCTTATTTTGCTGGCGAGCTTGCTGGTGCTGCGCCATGCGCCGGTGGAGCAGGGCAAGACGCCTTTCCCCACGCTCGCTTTTTCGGCGATGGATGGAAAAACGCAATGGAAGCCTGAGATGCTTAAGGGCAAGGTGACGCTGTTTAACTTCTTCGCCAGCTGGTGCACGCCCTGTGCCGCGGAAATGCCTGAACTTGCAGCACTTAAAAAAGCGTTTCCGGATGTGCAGTTCTATGGTGTGGCGTGGAACGACGACCCGATTACCTTGAAAAAATGGTTGGCCACGAACGGCAATCCCTTCCGCACGGTGTGGCTTGACCCCAATGGGCAAGCGACGATTGCGCTTGGCATTAAAGGTGTGCCCGAGACGGTGGTGGTGGATGCAAACGGCATGGTGCGCGAGCGTATTCGTGGCCCCGTGACGCCGGCGATGCGCGCGGAAATGCTGGATGCGCTGCTGCGCGACTTGCAGGCGGAGGCCGCGCATGCGCAGTAGTGTTCTTGTTTTTGTGTTGATGGCGTGGATGGCAGGCGGTGCGTGGGCAGCGCGCATTGAAAAACCGTTGGCCGACCCTGTGGCCGAGCAGCAGGCGCGCACGCTTTTTTCTGCGCTAAAATGTGTGGTATGTGAGGGGCAGTCGCTGGCGGATTCGGATGCGCAGCTGGCGGTGCAAATGCGTGCGCAAATCCGCGAGATGATGGGCAGCGGTAAATCGCCTGAAGAGGTGTTGGCGTTTTTTCGTGCCAGCTACGGCGACCGAATTTTAATGCAGCCGCCGCTTCAACAGGCAACGGCGCTGCTGTGGCTTGCGCCGATGTTGGTGCTGCTGCTGGGCGGATTCGTTATCTGGCGCATCACGCATTCTCGGAGGATCGCCGCATGATTAAATTTATTTTATTCGCACTTTACTTGTGTGTGAGTGTATTTTTGCTCGTATTCGTACCGGTGATGATGCACCCGACCTTGCCGCCGAAACGCAAGATTGCCATCAGTGGGCTGGCGTTTTTTGTGTTGGTTCCAGTGGGGCTGGTGCTTTACGCATGGTTGGGTGTGCCGCAGCTGGCGTTCTAGTTTTTTCTGGGCGACAGTGCGCGGCGCTGGTATGATTCGCGCCATTCAATAGGGGGATTTTATGCAGACGCACACGCCGCGTATTTTAATGGTTCTCACTTCTGCTGACCGTTTGCAGGGATTGTCGAAATCCACCGGTTCGTGGCTTGAAGAAGTGGCAGCGCCTTATTACACGTTTTTGGATGCCAAATGCAGCGTGACGCTGGCCTCGCCCAAAGGCGGTGCGGCGCCGATCGATGCAGAAAGCCTGCAGGAACAAAACCAAACCGCCAGCACCCGCCGCTTTGAAGCGGACGCTGCTGCAACCCATGCACTTGCGAACACGGCGGCGCTTTCCGCGCTGGATTTTGCGCAGTATGACGCGGTGTTCTTTGCCGGCGGCCACGGCACGATGGAAGATTTTCCCGTGGATGCGCAGGTACGAAAGTTAGTGGAGCATTTCTATACGCGTCACAAACCTGTGGCGGCGGTGTGCCATGGGCCTGCCTGTTTGGTTTCGGCAGTGAAGGGCAATGGTGAGCCGCTGATTCGCGGCCACCGCTTCACCTGCTTCACAGATGCGGAAGAAATTGCGGTGGGGCTGGAAACACAAGTGCCCTTTATGCTGGAAGCGCGGCTGAGCGCGCAGGGCGGCACTGCGGATGTGGCAGCACCGTTTGCACCGAAAGTGGTGGCCGATGGCGCGCTGATTACGGGGCAGAACCCTGCCTCGGCCATTCCTACGGCGGAGGCGGTGATTGCCTATGTGCGCCGCCACGGGGCGCAGCCTGCCGCGGCATAACGACTTCATACACACCGCGCTGTTCCTGCTCGACTTGCAGCGCGGGGGGCACTAAGTAGGGTATATGTCAGTACGAAGTTTGCTTTTTGGGCGTCGTTTCGGTGCGATCTTTGCGTGTGTCACGCTTAGCGCGTTCAACGATAACTATTACAAAAATGCCTTGGTGATTCTGCTCACCTACCAACTTGCCGACAAAATGGGAATCGATACGGCCGTGATGATCAGCATGGCGGCGGCGTTTTTCATTCTTCCGTTTTTCCTGTTTTCTGGGTTGGCTGGCGAGCTGGCCGATAAAATGCCGAAACATCGGCTAGCGCGCATTCTGAAGGTGACGGAAGTGGTGCTGATGGTGGCGGCAGCCTTTGCCCTGATGGTGCAGTGGATTTATGCGCTGCTGGCGATTTTGTTTTTTATTGGCATGCAAGCCGCTTTTTTTGGGCCGATGAAATATGCGATTCTGCCGCAACTGCTGAAGCGCGAAGAATTATTGGTGGGCAACGGTCTGATTGAGGGCGGAACCTTTATCGCCATTCTGCTTGGCACGTTGGTGGGTGGCGCGCTGATTTTGCAGCCTAATGGTGTCTATATTGTGTCGGTAACGTTGGTGCTGTTCAGCATCATTGGGGCGTATGCGGCGTGGTTCATTCCTGAGACCGATGTGGCGCATCCGGAAATACGGCTGAATTTTAATATTTTCAGCAGCACGTTTCGCATGGTGCGCCATGCGTTTTCGAACGCGGAACTGTCGGTGGCGATTATCGGGATTTCGTGGTTCTGGGCGATTGGCACGACGTACCTTACGCAGCTGCCCGTATTCACCAAGGATGTGATTGGTGGCAACGAGATGGTGGTCACCTTGTTCAACGGTATTTTTACGGTGGGCGTGGCGCTTGGCTCGTTCCTTTGTCCGTTTATTGCGAAATTTTTTGAGGCGCGGCGCATTTCGCAATGGGCGCTTGCGGGGGTGTTCCTGTTCGGCCTCGATTTATGCTGGATGGGCTATCACTTCGGCGTGTCGAACACGGAGTCGTTGATTGGGGTGGTCTCGTTCCTTGGCGCCTCGTTCAGCCATGTGCGTATTACGGTTGATTTCCTGCTGATGGCGTTTTCTGGCGGGGTGTTCATTGTGCCGCTCTATACGCAGCTGCAAACGAGCAGCGAGCCGATCGAGCGTGCGCGCACCATTGCCAGCAACAACGTGATTAATGCCTTGTTCATCGCCTCGGCCTCGGCCATTGCCAGCGTGCTCTATACGCAGGGCTTCAGCGTGCTGCATGTGCTGCTGATGTTTACGCTGCTGAATATTCCGATGATTTATCTCTTGCGTCGCATGGTGCGCGGGAAATTGACGCACGATTAGCACTATTCAGCAAAGGGAAACTGGGGCGAGTGACGGGAATTGAACCCGCAACCTCCGGTACCACAAACCGGCGCTCTAACCAATTGAGCTACACCCGCCATAACGATAGGAAGCAGCGTTAAACGCGAACTGGCGAAAAAAATCAAGGCCTCAATAAACGCTTGGTGATTATCTAGGCAAAAGAAGGCCTGCGGTGGGGGTTTTGCGCCGCTTAGGCGTTTGCGTTTTTCTCGTATTTCGTGCCGGTATGCACAAAATGGCAAATTTTCATGATTTCTACGGCCATGTCGCCCGCTTGGTCGAGGTTTTTGGCGACGAGCAGAATGTGGGTTTCGTCGTCCGCGGGGCGGGTGTGGGCGTGCAGGTGAATGAGGATGGCGCGGTAGGCGCGCTGCGCGGCGGCACCGTGGCGCAGCAGGTTTTCCGCCGATTCGGGGGAATAGTCCACCACTTGTGCCAAGGCCAGCGGCACCATGGCATTCACGGCGGCCACGGCGGAGGAAAGCTGGGATTTTACTTCGTCCTCCAGCGGGTGAACCACGCGGGAGAGGCGTTTGGTGCAGTTTTTGATTTTGTCTGCCATGCGCTCCAGCGTGCCGGAGATTTTGATACAAGCGAGGGCGAAGCGCAAATCTTCGCCGATGAGGGTGAATTTATTGATCATCCCAGCGACGGTGGATTCCACCTGCGTTTCGGCGCTGTTGATGGTTTTGTCGACCGCTTTGGCGGCAGCGAAGGTGTCGGGGTCCGCTTTTTCGAGCGCGGCGGGGAGCATGCCCATCAATTCTTCCACGCCCGCGCCCATGGCGTGGATAAGCTCCAGCAACTGCTTGAGGGAGTCGTCGAGGCCTTTGAAGGCGTGGTTGTCGAAGCGGATCATGCGTTTCCTCTGTAAGGGGTTAACCTACGCCCAGCCAGAGGGGTTGTAAAGATGCGCTGCACAAAATGCGCGTTGTTTTCTATTCAAAAAATTCCTCTGTGTCTGGAATGCGCGTGAAGGCGATTTTGGTGCCGGAAAAGCTGCGCCCTTGATGCGGCAACATGCCGACGGAAACGGTATCGCGACCGAAGCGGTGATTGAGCGCATCCAGCGCGTGGGACATGCGTTCGGCTTTGGCGCGGGTGCTGCGTTCTTCGTTCGAGATGGTATCGAACAAATCGGTTTGGCTGGCGCTTGCTTCGCGCAGCTGATGCAGGGTGACCGACAGTTTTTTGAACCGTTTGGGGTGGTGTTGCGTGAGGATGTCGTGCCACATGCTGTCGAGCAGGTGAAGGAATGTGAGGCTATCGCAGGCCTGAATGCATTGACGGTCGGTGGCGTAGCGGGTGCCCGCTTCCTCGCGCATGGAGAGCGACATGGCGCCGGCGGTATAGCCCATACGCCGCAGGCGGCTGGCGCATTTGAGGGTTAGCCGACGCGCCACGTGGCGTGCCTGTTGAACGGGACGCATTTCGGGCGCAAGCACATGGCTGTGGCCAATGGAGCTGCGGCGGGTTTCTATCTCGGGCAGTTCGATGCCGCGCAGGTAATAATACATGCGTTCGCCCCACACGCTGCCCCACGCTTTGCGCAGGTCGGTCGCGCTCATGGCGCAGATGGTTCTGACATCGTGGATGCCGTGGCGCCTTAGGCGCTGCTCCATATTGTGGCCAATGCCCGGAAGGTCGCGCAGCGCAAGGCTGTAGAGCTTTTCGGGTAAGTCCTGCGCGTGCAGAAAGGTGAGGCCATTGGGCTTTTGCATGTCGGTGGCGATTTTGGCGAGGTAGCGGTTGGGTGCAATACCGATGGAGCAGGTGATGTATTCGCCGATATTCTGCGCGAGCCCGCGCTTGATGGCATGTGCGATTTCGGTGGCGCGCGTGACGGAGTTTTCGTTGCGCATCAACACGCAGGCGACCTCGTCGATCGAGCAGACGCGGCTGACGGGGATGTGGTTTTCCACTTCGGCAAGGATGCGGTTGTGAAAGGCGACGTAGTGTTCGTGGTTGGCCAGTACGCATACGAGATTGGGGCAGCGCTTTTTTGCCTCCCAGATGGGGGTACCGGTTTTGATGCCGAAGGCCTTGGCTTCATAACTGGCGGCGATGGCGCTGGTGGCGTCGGTTTCCACGGCGACAACCGCTATTGGCTTGCCGCGCAGCTGTGGGCGCAGCTGTTGCTCGACGCTTGCGAAATAGCTGTTGAAATCGATATAGAGCCAGCGGTTGGGCAGGGCGATGCGCGGGGTGTCGGCCATGCCTATGCGTAGCATATTGCGGGCGTAGATTCCAGCGATGTGGACATAAAAAAAGGGCAGCCGAAGCTGCCCTTTTCGTAGCATTGTCGTACGCGTTAGACGCTGTAGTACATTTTGAATTCCACCGGTGCGGGGGACATTTCCCACTTGGCGATTTCTTCCATTTTCAGTGCGATGAAGGCGTCGATCTGGTCGTCGCTGAACACGTCGCCTTTTTTCAGGAATGCGCGGTCGGCATCCAGTGCGGCGCAGGCTTCGCGCAAGCTTCCCGCAACGGTTGGAATGTCTTTCAGCTCTTCCGGTGGCAGGTCGTAGAGGTTTTTGTCCATCGCTTCACCAGGGTGGATTTTGTTCTCGATCCCGTCCAAGCCCGCCATCAGCAGGGCGGCGAAGCACAGGTATGGGTTGCTGGTGGAATCAGGGAAGCGGGTTTCGATACGCTTCGCTTTGGGGCTCGCCACATACGGAATGCGGATGGAGGCCGAGCGGTTGCGGCTCGAGTAGGCCAGCAGCACGGGCGCTTCATACCCCGGTACGAGGCGTTTGTAGCTGTTGGTGGAGCTGTTGGTGAGGGCGTTGAGCGCCTTCGCGTGTTTGATGATACCGCCGATGTAATAGAGGCAGGTTTCGCTCAGATCCGCATAGCCATTGCCCGCGAACAGGGGCTTGCCGTCTTTCCAGATGGACTGGTGCACATGCATGCCGGAGCCGTTATCGCCATACACAGGTTTTGGCATGAAGGTGACGGTTTTGCCGTAGCTGTGCGCGACGTTCTGAATCACGTATTTGTATTTTTGAACGTTGTCGGCGGTGACGCTGAGGGTGCTGAAATCGAAGCCCAGCTCGTGTTGGCTTGGCGCCACTTCGTGGTGGTGCAGCACAGGGGTGATGCCCACTTGCGCAAGGGTTTGCAGCATTTCGCCGCGGATATCGACAGCAGAATCCACAGGCGCAACGGGGAAGTAGCCGCCTTTGATGCCGGGGCGGTGGCCAAGGTTGCCATGGGCATAGTCGCGGCCAGAGTTATCGGGGTTTTCTTCGGAATCCAGTTGGTAGAATGCGCCGAACATGCCGCTATCGAACTTCACGTCGTCGAACATGAAGAATTCCAGCTCGGGGCCGAAATAGGCGGTGTCGCCGATGCCGGTATATTTCAGGTAAGCTTCTGCTTTTTTCGCGGTGGAGCGTGGGTCGCGGCCATAGGTTTGGCCGGAGGATGGCTCAATAATATCGCAGGTGATGACCAGCGTTGGTTGTGCGGTGAAGGGGTCGAGGAAGGCGGATTTGGTGTCGGGCATCAGAATCATGTCGGATTCGTTGATGCTTTTCCAACCGGCGATGGAGGAGCCATCAAACATGATGCCGTCTTCGAAGCTGGCTTCATCCACTTTGCTGGCCAGATACGTCGTGTGCTGCCATTTGCCGCGCGGGTCGGTGAAACGGAAATCCACGAATTGAACATCGTTCTCTTTGATTTTGGCGAGTACATCTTTAACGGACATCGGTAGGCTCCTTAGGGGTTAGTTGTTCGTTTTTCGTTGTTGGTTGTTCGTTGGGTTGGCTCGATTGTGCGAACAACGAGCAACGGATAACGAGCAACCTCTTAAATTGCATTGGGGCCTCGCTCGCCGGTGCGGATGCGGATGACATCCTCCACAGGGGTCACGAAAATTTTGCCGTCACCGACGCGGCCAGTTTGGGCGGCGGCCACGATGGCTTCGACCACTTTTTCGACCATTTCTTTGGGGACGATGACTTCCACCTTCACCTTGGGCAGGAAGTCCACGACATATTCGGCGCCGCGATAAAGCTCGGTGTGGCCTTTCTGGCGACCGAAGCCGCGCGCCTCGGTGACGGTGATGCCTTGCACGCCAATTTCTTGCAGCGCTTCTTTTACATCGTCGAGCTTGAAGGGCTTGATAATGGCTTCGATTTTACGCATGGTGGCTCGCTACATTCGGTTATGTTGCTTTGCACAACAGATGCCGCAACCGCGGCCAGAAATCTAGCGATTTTTAGAGTTATCCACCGTTAATTTAAGTAAGGGAAGTATAAGTTATCCACAGGTTCTGTGTGAGCGGAAAGAGCAAAAAAAAACCACCTGCACGAGGCCGGTGGTTTTCAAATTTAATGTGCAATAACGATTATTAGGCCGCCACCGCTAGAAAACATGCCATCCAGAAGCTTGTCCATCGGGTCACGTTTTTCAGCTTCAATCTCTAATGTCAACGCATGGTCTTTTATCTCCATGGGTTGTAACTGCTCTTGAATCAAGCTTAAGACTTCTGGGAAGTCTTTTGATAGTTTAACTTCAGATTTACCTTCACTATTGAAGATAATGTCTATGGTTAAACTCTCTTTCCCGAGCAGAGCTAGCTTTTCTTCGGACATAAAGTATTTTGCAATACTGTTGCCCAAAGTGCGTAACGCATTTCGTGCTTGAAGTTGCGGCTTGCTAACGCCGTTAATCCCTTTTGCTGTTCCATCGATGTGGAATCCTTTTGAACTCTCCATTTTTAAAAAATTAAGGTTAATATATATAATTAATAAAACACATAATCATACAAATCAGTGAGATCACTCTTACTTCATTGTGATCTTTAGTACCTATTTGCTGTTCACGAATGAAAAGCGAATAAGGTAAAAGAACATCCTCATTTTAGCAAAAACCGACTGCTCAAAGTATGAAGGTTTTATGACATTTCTGTGTTGTGATTGGCCGATTCAGCCGATTACGAGTGTAGCAGGTACGGCGCGATCACTTGGATTTGCTGCTGGTGCTCGTCGCCTAGGCGGGTGGCGAGGACTTCTTTCATGCCTACTTTGCCGCGTTTGAGGAGGGAGCGGACGGAGTCTTCCGTGGCGCGCAGGCGGGCGCAGATTTCGTCGATATCCATGTCTTCGTAATAGAAATAGAGCAGGGCGAGCATTTGCTTTTCGGGCAGTTCTTTGAGGCAGGCCATCAGCATTTCCTGCATTTCGCGGCCGGCCACCATGTCGTCGGCGCTCATGTAGTCGCTTTCGAACTGGTCGTCTTCTAGCTCGATGCTCTCCACCTTGCGTTTGCGGCAGAAGTCGATGGAGCGGTTGACGGTGACGCGGTAGAGCCATGTGGAGAAGCTGGCTTCGCCGGCCTTCCAGTGGGTGCGGTTGTTCCAGACGGTGGTAAAGACTTCTTGTGCCACGTCCTCGGCGTCTTGGCGGTTGCGCACCACGCGATAGGAAATGCGGCAGACTTTGTCGATGTAGCGATTGGTCAGCTCGTGAAATGCCAGCTTGCTATCGTTTGCAAGGGCTGCGAGTAATGCTTCATCGGTAGACGTATCAGTCATACGGTATCGCGCTCTCGTTCGGGTTGCTTCCTTTGGTTTCTGCAACAATCAGGCCAACTTCAACCCGCAGCCGTGCCTGTTTCACTTAATGATTGTAAAAAATAGCATTTTTGGCATAAAAAGCACAGTTGAATCGACAGGTTATTCCACCATTTTTATTAGGAGCTATCTATGAAACCGACCCAATTCCTTAAAATCGCCCTTGTTTGCTCCACCATGCTGGGTGGGCTTGCGCCTGCGGCGTTCGCAGCGGAGCATGAGATCCCCATGATCGATATGGGCAGCAGCCTGCTGTTCGGCAGCGACACGAACTATGTGACCGGTGGCGTGGGCGAGGACGAGCGTAGCGAAATCGAAGGCGCACGCGCAAACTATAACGTGCATATTCTGCATGCACGCCAAGACGGCGCGTTTGTGGAGGATACGCAAACCACCATTCGCCGCAAGAACGGCAAGGAGTGGGTGGAAGTGCTGAGCGTTGAAGCGGGCCCGCTGCTTTACATCGTGCTGCCAGAAGGTAGCTATGAGGTTGAAGCTACCCGCCACGGCGTTACCAAGAAGCAGAAAATGGTCATTGGCAAAAACACCAAATCGCGTGACCTGAGCTTCGCGTGGAAACCACTCGTTAAAGCTGCGCAGTAGTTATTTCTTTGGGCGCTGGGTGGGTTTGGTGGCGGGCTGCTGAAGGCGTTTGCCTTTGAGTTTGTAGACGTAGCCAATCACCTTTGCCACGGCTTGGTATTGCTGGAGCGGGATTTCGTCGTCTATCTCGGTGCTGTCGTATAGCGCGCGGGCGAGCGGCGGATTGCGCACGATGGTGATGCGGTGCTGGGTGGCAGCTTCGCGGATGCGCGCGGCCACTTCATCCGCCCCTTTGGCGATGACTTTTGGCACGGCCATGGTTTTCTCGTCATATTTCAGCGCGACGGCGAAGTGCGTGGGGTTGGTGATGACCACATCCGCCCTGGGCACGTTGGCCATCATGCGTTTGCGGGCGCGTTCGCTGCGTTGCTGCTTTAGCTTTTGCTTGAGGTGCGGGTCGCCCTCTTGCTGCTTATATTCGTCCTTCACTTCCTGTTTGCTCATGCGCATGGATTTCATGAAGGTGAAGCGCTGCCAGAGATAATCCAGAATGGAGAGCAGGAATAAAAACAGCGTGATGGCAATGAGAATGCGGATGCCAATTTTGGCCGAGAAGGCGAGCGAATAGGCGCTGTCGATGGTGATGAGGGACGGCAGCTCGTGGATATACGGCTTCACCACCATGACGCAGGTGATGGCCACGATGGTGATTTTGATGAGGTTTTTGAGGAATTCCACCAGCGCTTTTTTGCCGAATAGGCGGCCAAACCCCGCCAGCGGCGATATTTTTTTCAGCTTCGGTTTAATTTGCTCCGCCGCGAACACCCATTTGCCTTGCAGAATGGCAGGCGCCAGCGCGGCAATGAAGGTGAGCAGGAACACAAGGCCTATCAGCAGTACGCTATCGATCAGTAGTTGCTGGAGGGTTTCGCCAATATTGCTCACGCCCATCTGGTAGCTTTCGGGGCGGGTGATGAAGGGGCTCAGCACATCCAGTGCTTTGTGGCTGAGGCTGGGTGCCATTTGGGTGAGGAAAAAGATGATGGCGAGGAACATGAAGAAATGGTTCAGCTCGCGCGTGGAAACGGTTTGCCCTTTTTTGCGGGCTTCCTCTAACTTCTTATGGGAAGGTTCTTCGGTTTTGGAGGAATCGTCGTCGTCATTATCCTCGGACATACGCGCCTCGTGCAGTGGTTGGCGTCATAGGTTGCCTCCCACCATGTTGGTGAGTTGAATTTGCGCGAAGTTGCTCACGCTATCGGCAACGGCGGGTAGGATGGCCAGAAACAGGAAAAGCGCGATGACGATTTGTAGTGGGATCATCACGTAGAAAATTTGGAAGTTTGGCATCAGGCGCGACATCAACCCGCCCGCTAAATAAAACAGTAGCGAATAGGCGATGTGGGGGCCGGAAAGGATGACGCCGAGCCTAAAACTATCGGCGAAGACGCGCACGTTCAGCGTGCTCATATCCGCCGTGTTGGGGTAAATGCCGGGGGAGAAAATATCGTAGCTTTGTGCCACGGCGGCAATCATCAGGTGGTGCAGGTTCAGGGCAAAAAAAGCGGTGAGCGCCATCAGGCTCAGCAAGTTGCCCATGATGGCGGATTGGTTGGCAGAAGTGGGGTCGAACGCCGCTGCAACGGCAAGGGAGGATTGGGTGGCGATGATGTTGCCCGCCGCATGCACCACCGTGAGGATGGTGCGCACCAGCAGCCCCAAAAATACGCCGATGAGAATTTCCCCCGACATCAGCACCAGCAGAGCGAGGGGGCTTTCGGGCAGCATGGGCATGCGCGCTTGCAGCAGCGGCGTCATCACCACGCTGAAGCTGAGGGCGAACAGTAGGCGCAGCCGCGCCGGCACATAGCTCTCGCTGAAGCCCGGCATGGCCAGCATGGCCGAGCCAATGCGGCAGAATATCAGGAAGAACGCCGAGATCTGCCCCAACAGAAAATGATCCAGAAGCGATACTTGCATGGGCGGTGCATTCCCTTTTGCGCGTGGCGCCGGTTACTGAATATTGGCGATGCGTTCGAACAGCCCCGCACCGAAATCCTGAAGTTTTTGCAGCATGAATGGCAGCGACAACCCAAGCACAAACAGCATGGCCAGCAGCTTGGGAACGAAGGTGAGGGTGGTTTCCTGAATTTGCGTCAGCGCTTGGATGAACGACACGGTAAGACCGATGACCAGCCCTGTAATCATGATCGGGGCGCCGATGATGACCAGCACCCAAATGCCTTCACGGGTAACGTTGACGATGTCTACTGCTTCCATGCCTTACCCATAAATTGCCGCTGGCGGGCTGTAAACGAGATTCGGTTTTTCATGCCCGCAAATCGTGCGGCGCTAGATAGGCATGCGGATGATTTCCTGATAGGCGTTGATGACCTTATCCCGCACGGCGACCACGGTTTGTAGGGCGCTTTCCGCGCTCGATACGGCGGTGATGACTTCGGCCAAGCCCGCTTTGCCGCTGAGGGAGCGGTTCGCCACATCCTCACTTTTGAAGCCTGCGGCTTCGGCGGATTTGAGGGCGTCGCCCACCATGTCCATGAAGCTGGTGGCGCCGGCGCTTTGGGTTTCTTCCGGCGCGGAGCCTGCGCCCGCTTTGGAGATGATGCGTTCCGCCGCGCGCAATGCGTCCTGATAGGCATTGGCGGCATTGGTAAAGCGAACATCGGCCATGGTTGTCTCCCTAGATTACTTCTTTTTTACTTCGTATTACTTGGAGTATCAAATAAATATTCAAATAAATTCACGTATTACCTTATCAGGTTCAGCGTGTCGCTGAACATGGATTTCGAGGCTTCGATGACGTTCAGGTTCGCTTCGTAGCCACGGCGTGCTTCGCGCATGTCCACCATCTCCACCAAGCTGTTTACGTTCGGATACATCACGTAACCCTGCGCATCGGCTTCGGGGTTGGTGGGCTCGAAGCGTTTGGTGAACTCCGAATTGTCGGTGCCGATTTTGCTGGGCTTCACCATTTTGATGCCCGTCTCTTTATCCAGCTCTTCCTTGAAGGTCACGGTTTGGCGGCGGTAGGGCTGCGCGCCGGTGCGGGTGCCAACGGATTCCGCGTTGGCGATGTTTTGGGCAATGACCTTGAGGCGGGTTGATTGTGCGCCGAGGCCTGCGGCAGAAATATGAACGCTATCCATCAGATCCATGGGGTGCTCCTACTAACCTTTGTTGTCCACCGCGATGCGGTAGAGTTGGTGAAATTTCTTCAGCAAGGTGCTGGTGAGCTGGTGCTGCGCACCCACATCCGAGATGTTGCCCATCTGTTCTTCCAGCACCACATTGTTGCCACCGGGTTTGCTTTCCACGGCTTCGAAATTGGTGTCGATCGCGAAGCGGCTAGCGCCAGCGCTGCTGCTTTGCAGATGCTTGGCGGAGGTAGTGCGCATGGGCAAGCTGCTGCCATTGCCTTTGACCATGGCGTCGAAGTCGGGCTTTTTTAAATCCTGCGCGCGGTAGGAGGGGGTGTCGATGTTCGCGATGTTTTTCGCCAGCAGGGTTTGGCGTTCTGTCAGGTAGCCAAGCTGGGCGCTTAGTTTCTGAATCAGTAATGGCTCGGTTGAACTCATTATCGGCTCCTCGTCTTTGTTGCTCTTACGTCTTAGTGCATGCTCTGTGGCGTGCTGTTAAAGAAGTATAAGCAAGTAAGATGCCAAGTGGGGTTGGTGGGCGCCTAGCTCTGATATGGCAGGGGTTTGCCCCCTGTCCGAACTCTTAATGTTAATATAGGCAAAAATTACCTATTTTGCAAGAAGAAAATTCCAAGAGGGGCGGCGGGAATAAACTTCATCAAACTGTCACACACCGCCTTGCTGCATTCTGCTACGTTTCTACTGTTTTTCGATGTCGTGTTTCATGAGGTATTCCGTACTCATGAAGCCGGTATTCTAAAGACGTTTTTGTTTAATCGCTCGAAAGGGCAAAAATCATTCACCATGATTGAAGAAAAACTAGTACTTTGGAAGGAGTCTCTCCAAAAAAACATGAATCAAACCAAGTATGCGATTGGGCAACTAATCGTTATTGTTTGGATGGCCTTTCGCTCGGTTGGTCACTACTTGAAACGCTTAATCTTCGGCTTTGCTGAAGCGGTATGCGTCTTTCGTGACTTCTGTCGTTATCTCTTGATGTATTTCTTAGGAGAAGACGTGAAGGGCACCCTTTACGGTGCGGTCATGTTTTTAATGGCACTTAGCGCTGGTTTTTGTTTGTGGCTTGGATTCGCGTTAAGCGCGCATTCTGAATTACAAACACTAAGCTTTGTGGGCGCTGGTGTCATGTTGCTTGGCATTCCGGTATTCTGGGTTGAATACCTAAAATACGTCAAACAACGTCAGGAAGCATAGGGCTCCAAATTAATCCGTCCACCATGCGTGGGCGGATTTTTTTTTATCCATAACGTCACAGAATCTTCACAAAACTCCGCGCGGGGGCGTGGTATAGTTACCCTGTTTTTCAGCCAGTTTTTCGTATGAAATGTTGGTTTAAAGGCAAAACTTAATTATGAACGCCTTCGGGCATAAATACAGAATTATGAAAAAGAAAAGCGTGTGGTACGTGGTAGGCTGCACATCACTTCTCGTCGGAGGGGTTATGATTGGGTTTCAGGGATTGGTTGCTTATGTGCAGGGTAATCCGGTTGGAAGCGATCACTTCTCCCTTTGGGGAGGAATTGTTGTGTTAGCGTTTTTTGTTGTTCTTGCCCACAAGGCTTGGAAAGAAAACAACGCTTAATTCACGCACTAGTGACTAAAAAATCCGTCCTTCCTTGTGGAGGCGGATTTTTTTTGTCGGTAATTTCACACAATCTTCATAAAACAGGGGCTGCGCGCGTGGTAGACTCTATCTGTTTTTCAGCCTTTTTATGTTCAGCAATGCGCATGAAACGGCCAAAACAAAACTATTTGTCTAACTTTGCCTTAGGGCAATAAATTCAAAGGTATGAATGTAGTAAAAATCATCTTTTTCTTATTAGCAGCGGCTTCTATTCTTTCGTTATTTGGGATTATTGTTATTTATATAAATGACAAAATTCCATACACCGAAGTATATGGTTCGTTGCAGAGTCTGGTTGCACAAGTAGTGGCTGGCATGGCGGCAATTTCGCTGCTAGTCTCAGGCATTCTATTTTTTGTGTTAGGTATGGGGCTTGCAAAAGGTTCCCATAACTAGAGACCTAGAAAAAATCCGTCCTTCCGTGTGGAGGCGGATTTTTTTTGTCCTCTGCGCTGGGCGCTGCCCCATTTCTTCATCAAACCGTCACATTCAGGGGGCGGGAACTGTGCTATTCTATGCAGGTTAATGGTGTTTTGTTTGATGGTTCCTTTTTGGTATCCATCGGGCAATGATCTAAAGACAAAATTTATTTTCTAACTTCTCTTCGAAAGGAGAGATAAATACTTATTATTATGAAACTAAAAAGATTTTTTTATCTATTGATGCTCTTTGTCTATGCTTTCATTTTCATTGTTACGGCAGTGATTTTTGGAGTGCTATGTTTCGATTATGGATTTACTCCTGAAGCTATAGGCTTCGGGTCAGGTGCCTTACTTAGCGCTATCGCAGCGTTGGCTTTTTGGGAGTTAGTGGGCATAAAAGAATAAAAGAACATTAAAAAATCCGTTCTTCCATGTGAAGGCGGATTTTTTTTGTCTGGTGCGCGGGGCGCTGCCCCATTTCTTCATCAAACCGTCACATTCAGGGGGCGGAAACTGTGCTATTCTATGCAGGTTAATGGTGTTTTGTTTGATGGTTCCTTTTTGGTATCCATCGGGCAGAAACTCTAAAGACAAAACTTATTTTTTAATCGCTCTGTAACAGGAGCAAAATACTTTTTATTATGAAAAACATTTTTTTATGGAGTCTGCGTTTTATTTTCGTTGCGGCGGCAATGGTATCGATTGCCTTAACAATTAGAGAATCGGATAAACTTGAGCCAGATTTAGTAAACCGAATTGGTTTTGCTGGTTTGGCGATTGTTAATTTTTTCGCTCTTTATTTGTCATTTTCCGTTACGGCAAGTGAATATGTTACGGTGGAAGTTACTGTAACTAAAGTAGCTAGCGAGAAAAAGTAACGCTTTCTAAACTTAAAAAATCCGTCCCCACCTTGTGTGAGGGCGGATTTTTTTTGTTGGCAATTCAGCGGTTTCCATAATTTGCTGGCAGGGGGGCTGGGGGCGTGCTAAATCTGGGGGAACCAGTAGGTCATATTACCAGTAGGTGCCCATGCTCTATTTATCACGCAAGATTGGTGAGTCGGTCGTCATCAACAACTCGATTGAGCTGACGATTACCGAAATCCGCGGCAAGACCGTTAAAATCGGGTTCAATTTTCCGCCAGAAGCCAGCGTGTTGCGTAAGGAAATCTTCGACCGTATTCGCGCCGAGAACGTTGCCGCCGCCAGTGGCGCGGGCGATGATGGTGGTTTCTTCGAAGCGGAATTCGACCTCTCCCATCTGGATGCGCCGAAGCCAGAATGAGCGAGCAGGAGCACAGCCCCAACCTCGACATCCGCGAAACGGACGCCCGCGCGAAACCTGCCTCTGCCCCCACCATCACCAAAGCGGCTGCCATTGAATATGAGCGTGGCAGCGACGAAGCGCCGCGCGTTACCGCCAGTGGGCGCGGGTTTATTGCGGAGCAAATTCTCGCCATCGCGTTCGAGCGCGGCATTAAGGTGCGCGAGGACGCCGAGCTGGTGGAAATTCTCTCGATGATCGAGGTGGATTCGCCGATTCCGCTGGAGGCCTTCGCGGCGGTTGCCGAAATCCTCGCCTATGTGTATCAAGCCAATGACGCGCGAAAACCGCGGCGTCCGTAATAGCGATGTCATCCCCGCGAAGGCGGGGATCTCTGTCGACGCTGGCAGCAGCGGATGGAGAGATTCCCGCCTTTGCGGGAATGACGAAGAGAAAGGTTGAAGTGAATGGAATTTGCTGACTACACCCGTTTCGTATTCGCGCTGGCGTTTGTGGTTGGCCTGATTTGGGCGGTGGCGTGGGTGGCGCGGCGTTTTGGGCTCGACAAAAAAATACGCGGGGTGACGGGCGCGCAGGGCCGCTTGGCGGTGGTGGATGTGCTGTATCTCGACCCCAAGCGCAAGCTGACGCTGGTGCGGGCGGATGCGAAGGAATATCTGTTATTACTCTCCGGCGACACTGCGCAGGTGGTCGATAGATTTGAGGTGAAATCATGAAGCAGCTTTTCTTGTCATTCCTGCGAAAGCAGGAATCTCCTGAATATAGGAAATGGATTCCTGCTTTCGCAGGAATGACAATTGCCTTGGTGATAGGGCTTTTTGCGGATGCAGCGCTGGCGCAATCGCTGAACCTTGATGCGGGCACAGGCGGCTCCGCCACGGCGCGGATTGTGCAGGTGATTATTCTGCTGACGGTGCTGAGCCTTGCGCCGTCCATTCTGCTGATGATGACTTCCTTCATGCGGATTGTGATTGTGCTTTCGTTCGTGCGCACGGCGATGGGAACGCAGACCACGCCGCCCAACCAAGTGCTGGTGGCGCTTGCGATGTTCCTGACCCTGTTCATCATGACGCCGACCTTCGAGAAGGCCTACACCGAAGGGGTGAAGCCGATGATTGCCGAAACCGTGACGCAGGAGCAGGGTATTAAGCTAGCGGCGGCGCCGTTTCATGCATTCATGATGACCCATGTGCTGGAGCGCGACCTTGACCTGTTCGTGAGCATCAGCAAAACCAAGGTGGAGAAGCCCGAGGACATGCCGTTCCAAGTGCTGATTCCTGCCTTTATGATTAGCGAGTTGAAACGCGCGTTTGAAATTGGCTTTTTGATTTTCTTGCCGTTCCTCATCATCGATTTGCTCATCGCCTCCATCCTGATGGCGATGGGGATGCAGTTTCTGCCGCCGGTGGTGGTGTCGTTGCCGTTTAAAATCATCTTTTTCGTGTTGGTGGATGGCTGGCACATGATTGCGGGCAGCCTTGTGCGCTCGTTCGGGGTGGATGTGTAATGCCGTGGATTATGCAGATGATTGGGTTTGCGGTGATGCTGGTTGGCATTGCGGTGGCGCTGTGGGTCTCGGCGTGGGTGCTGCTGTTTTTGTTGGTGGTTGGCTTCTCGGGCGTTATCTGGGCGCATGTGCGGGATTATCTGGTGGCCAAGGGCATTCTTAACCCGCCAGCGGCGCGTGCGGCGCGCGGCGAAGACGCAGCGTCGGTGACGATTGTGGAGGGGGACTTCACACGGGTGGAAACGCCGCCAGAGAAAATTTCGAACGACTAGGCTTGCGTTATTGCACCGCTTCGCTGAGTTTTCCGGCGAGGATTTTCTCTTTGAAGGTGCTCATGAATCCTTCGGTGCGGCTGATTTGCTCGGTCAGCATGGTGGAATCTTCGCGGTCGAGCGGGGTGGTGTCGTTGGTGATGAACTCGAAGATTTTCTTGTAGCCGCTTTCAGGAATTAGCGCGGAGTAATAGTCCTTCAGGTAGCGCAGCTGGTTATAGTCGCTCTGGAAGCTGTAGCCGAGGGCGAGCTTGAGCAGCGTTTCGGTTTCTGCATTGCTTAAGGTGGCGGTGAGGTCTGGCCGTTTGGATAGAATATCCTCCGCCACGCTCACCACGTTCGGCCAATCCTGCGCCGCCCAGAGAATATCCAGCTTCAGCAGATTTCCGGTTTCGGTGGTGTCGTTGTAAATCATGTTCAGCGCGTCGGGGTAGCGCTTGAGGCCGCTTAGCGCTTGCGCTGTCAGTTGCAGGCGCTGGCGCTGCAGCTCCGGCGGGTTATTGCCGAAATTGGTGACTTCCAGCACTTTGAGGGCTTCTTGCGGCTGGTGGTTGAAGAGGTACAGAAGCGCCAAGCGCGCACCCACGCGCGAACGTACTTCGCCACTGACACGGAAGTTGATTTGGTTTTCCAGCAGCTGGGTGGCGCGGTCGATCAGGTCGAAGGCGGCCAAGCGGTCGGCGAGGCGCTGGATGATCAAATCGCCTTTGGGGCCGATGGGGGTTAGCTCGCGGAATTCATAGAACAGCGAGAGGGATTTTAGCGGTTCCATCTCGTCCGCCAGCCCGTGCAGATATAGTTTTTCGAACAGATCGCTCATCTCGCCGGATTTGGTGAGGAAGTCGGGGTCGGACGGGAATTGGTCGGTCAGGGTTTTGAGGGTGCGCAGGGCGTTGTCGTATTGTTTGGCGTCCTGATACAGCGTGATGAGGGTTTTGAGGATGTCGATTTCCACACCGTCGCCGCGCCAGCTCATGCGGGCGGATTCGAGTTCTTCGGCAGTTTCATCTGCCGTGGCTTTGCCGCTTTGCATTTGCATGAGGGCATGGGTGGCGCGGGCGCGGGCTTTGCTTAAGGGGTCTTCGTTTTGTTTGGCAAGCCGTAGCAGCAGTTCGGTAGCTTCCGCCGTTTTTTTGTTTTTGGCGGAGACCAGTGCTAGCGCGTATTCGGCTTGGTGGCGCAGCGGTGCCAAAATGCCATCGCGGTTGAGGGTGTCGAAGGTGGCGAGGGCTTTTTCTTCCAGCCCATTGGCGATGTAGGCATCCGCAGCAGCGGCGGCCAGCATTTGGCGGATTTTAGGTGGGTAAAACCGTGTAAACGCGCGGTTGTATTTCAAGAAGCGCATCACCGGTTTTGCTGCAGGAACGGGCAGTGCGCCAGTGTCCTCGGGCGGAATTTCGCTGACGTCTTCGCGGTCGTCGGCCAATAATTGGGTGGGGGAAGGTGGGGCAACCACGGTGGCGGTCACGCCATCCTCCGCGGCTTGTTGAATTTGCTGCGCGGCGTTGGGCTTCACGGCAAACAGGCCAAGATATTCACGCCAGAGTTCGGCTTCTTTCACGTCCGCCAATTCGGGAGCGGCGAGGGCGGCCGCGGCGGCATCCAGATGGTTTTCCAACGCATGCGCGGCGGTGCTCAGCAGCGCCAATCTCTGTGCTTGATAGAAGTCAGGCTCATTGGCTTTCAACAAATCCAGATAGCCCAGCGCTTCGGCGCCCATGCCTTGGCCTAAATACAGTGTGGCAAGCGATAGCATCGCCGCGGGGCGCGATTCCTTACTGGCGGCGGTGAGGGCTTGCTGTCGGGTAATCAGCGTTTCGCGGAAATGCTCCGGCGCAACGAACCATATGTTGTAAGGTAGCAGGACGCCAGAATTCAGGCCCACGAGCGGGCCTGTGGTGGGGCTCATGACTGCAAGATTTTCGGAAATTTTGAGTCCGAGAGGTGCTTCAACCGCAATGCCAACGCGGGTGTTGGTGGTAGTGATATCATCCCGCGCGCTGGCAATGACCACCCCTTGGCTGGATGGCAGCACGCTGAGTTCTGGGAAGTTGCGGGCGCTCGTTACCCCGTGATTGTTTTCGTAGGACGGTAGGATGACCAACAGGTCGCCAGCGGCGGGGTCGTAGAATCGCAGTGCGGGGGCGACATCGAACGCGCCGATGAAGATGCGGGTTTTGGCGTCGGTCGTGTCGGTCGAAATGCCGATGGCGTTTGCGGCGCTTGCGGTGGCAGGGGCGAGGGTGACTTTCCACTGATAGCCGCCGTTGATGTTCTGTGCAGTGGCGTGCAGGGTGCCATTGGTCTCGAGGCGCAAGACGGCATTGCCCGCGACGTTATATTGCGTTGCCTCTTTCACGGCGGCGGGCAACACGGATTTCAGCATCGCCACATTCAAATCCGATGGGCGGGAGAAAATGATCCAGATGGTGTTGCCGCGCTCGAACACGGCGGCAGCGGTGCGGTCGCTGTAGGGGAAGTTGATTTCGTGCGTGTTGCCTTTCGTGCGCGCGGTTAC